>ERZ651768.12-NODE-12-length-150953-cov-4.826858_pt1 | contig 150953 bp, 140 predicted proteins | sample MGYA00514754_ERZ651768 | MGnify/ENA metagenome assembly ERZ651768
CTTGCTGGTTCACTGTCCCAGTATCGTTGGTTAGAGACAGACCAACCTGGCCTCGCTGTGCTTGTTGGGTGACCTCTAAAGGTTCAGCGGGAGTTGCTTCTTCACGTGTTGCCTTCTGTGGTGCGCGGCGCCGCGCCTCTTCTTCCTCAAGCCGACGGCGCTCTTCTTCCTGTTGGCGGCGGCGCGCTGCTTCTTCGGCGGTACGGCGCTGTGTTTCAAGTTCCTCCTGTCGCCGTTTTTCTTCTTCGCGACGTCGGGCTTCATCCTCTTCCTCTTGACGTCGCTGAGCTTCGAGGTCCTCAGGCACATCCTCTGGGGGTAGAGGTTCGATTTCTTCAGGCGTGGGAGGCTCCTCGGGCTCTGACGATGCAGGGTTCTCAGCCTGAGTATCGGCTGGTGGGGGAACAGGGTCGGGCCGTGGTGTCAACTCGACAAGGTTGACCGATGTGAATTCGAACAGGACGGGTTTGGGAATCAAAAAAGGAGCAAGTAAAATCAAGAGGGCCACACCGGTGTGCAGCGCTGTGGATGTGATCATGGCAGACCGAAAACGCAGTTCAGCATTTTGTCGGTCCTCAAGAGTTGCGTAAACGCAATCTGTGCGTAGCGCCCCGACGGAGTTCATCTTATCGCTGGTTGGGTGGAACCGGTGTCGTGACTAGGTTCACGTTATCAAGACCGGCAGACTTGATCGCATCCATTACCTCCATGATCCGACCGTAGTTGGTCGCGATATCCCCCTGCAGATAAACGGACTGTCCAAGCTCGACAAACGGGATTAATCGCTGTTCCAGATCCGGGAGCTCGAGGGGCGTTTCGATTTCGTTCATGTAAATGTCACCGTTTGCGTCGACGGTCACAAATACATTCCCGCTTGGCAGTTTGCTCATCGGCCGTGTCTGCGGAAGGTCAACGTTCGCGCCTTGAACCAGCATTGGTGCAGTGATCATGAAAATGATGAGCAGAACGAGGGAAACATCGACAAGCGGCGTGATGTTGATTTCAGCAAGTCCGTCTTCGTCGTCGTGGAACCATCCGAATTCCATGATGTGCTAGGCCTCGGTGGAGAAATTCCGCTCGATAAGAGCGAGGAACTCTAGCCCAAAGTCCTCCATTTGGGCCACAAATCCACGAATTTGCGTTTGCAGATAGTTGTATGCAACCACTGCGGGAATGGCGGCTGCAAGGCCGGCCGCGGTTGTCGTTAGTGCCGCACTGATGCCGGGAGCTACAACCGCGATATCCGGGGTGCCGTAACTGCCAATAGCGGAAAACGAAACCATGATTCCCCAAACTGTCCCGAAGAGACCGATAAATGGACAGACCGCAGCTGTGGTCGCGAGAAACATCATTAAACGTTGCAGCCGAGCCCGTTCAGCACGTGCTGCACGCTGCAGGCTGCGTTCTAGCGGCGATAGTAGGATCGAGGGTTGTTCGCTGATGTTTTTTTGTGCGGAGAGTTCCGCGTGGCCAGCGAGGAACACACCGGACAGGGGAGTGGTTTCCAATTCTTCAGCGGCTGACTTTGCCTGTGAGAATTTCGAGGAATTGCGGAAAGTCTCAAGAAACTCCTGCGATTCCCGTTGAGCTTTCCGGAAAAGCATCATCCGATCCAGAATGATCGCCCAAGAAACGACCGAGAAGATAGCCAAGACGAATAGCAGAAACCAGGCCATCGACCCGGCGCCTCGTACCAGGTCGATCATCCCGTTTCCCGCCTGCAACACGAGCGAAGCGTCCAAATTCCGGGCTCTACTAGTAGGATAATGGGGGATCGCGAAGGATTCGCTTGAATGCACGTGGCGAGTTGCTCAAAGCAACTAAAAGTGCAGATACACACTTATCACCACCCGACAATAAAATTATCACGCTCGCCACCAGTCCGTATAGGACAGGGGGTAACAGGAATCCCACATTCATTTTTTTGTAAGTGGCACATTTGTCTCGGGCCGGGGATACTGGATACGAAAATGCTTGCCTACTTGCGGCCCAGCCTCTTGAGGAAAGGGAGCAAGTTGAAGAGCTAGCGCGTATGCTTTGGACTTGGAAGTAAGTGAGGGCCACCCGGCAGCATGCGCACGAGATGCTTACCACGAGACGCTGACACTTGTGACGAGGGCTCTGCGGATGACGGTGAGGACAGAACTATGCCTAAGGCGCGAATCGGTGTAATTGGCGGCAGCGGGCTCTACGAAATGGATGGGCTTACTGATCGCGAGGAAATCAATGTTTCAACTCCGTTCGGGGATCCATCTGACGTATTTATTCTCGGAACTTTGGAAGGAAGGCAGGTCTGCTTCTTGTCCCGGCATGGGCGCGGCCATCGATACAGTCCCTCAGAGGTTCCGTTTCAGGCCAACATATATGGAATGAAAAGCCTTGGAGTCGACGCCATACTTTCGGCTAGCGCGGTGGGGAGCCTGCGTGAGGATATCGAGCCACTGAGCGTCGTTATTCCGGACCAGTTTTTCGATCGTACGCGAGGTCGCGTTGCTACATTCTTTGGTAAAGGTGTTGTTGCGCACGTGGCATTTGCCGAGCCGTTGTGCCCCGACTTGCGTTCAGTCCTTGTTACCGCCGCTGAGTCGGCTGGCTGCACCCATCACAATGGGGGCTCATATGTGTGCATAGAGGGACCACAGTTCTCGACGCTCGTAGAGAGCAATCTGTACCGTTCGTGGGGAATGGACATCATCGGCATGACGAACCTCACGGAGGCCAAGCTTGCTCGCGAAGCCGGTATTTGTTACGGGACCTTGGCGTTGGTTACTGACTACGATTGTTGGCACCCCGCGCACGATTCGGTGACGACCGAGATGATTATCGCCAACCTGATGCAGAATGTCAGCGTTGCTCAAAACATCATTAATAGGGCGGTCGCTACATTTCCCGAAGGCCGAGAATGTGGTTGCCGAACAGCGCTTCGCAATGCAGTACTCACCAATCCTGATGACATACCGGCGGCGGCCCGTGATCGATTGGCCTTGTTGCTCGACCCGATCCTCAGTGGCAGTGGAGAAGAGTAATGAGCATCGTTGTTGTCGGCTCCATGGCTTTCGATACGGTCAAGACGCCCTACGGAGAAGTCGAAAATGCCCTTGGGGGCGCGGCGACATATTTTTCACTTGCGGCGTCCTACTTTTGTCCGGTGCGGGTGGTTGCTGTTATCGGGAATGACTTCGGTGACGAGCACCTAGAATTGCTCCAACGTCACGGCGTCGATACGGCGGGAATCGAACGTGTGGAAGGCCCTAGTTTCCGTTGGGGTGGCGAGTATTCGTTGAATCTTAACGAGCGTACAACGCTGTTCACTGAACTCAATGTTTTCGAAGGCTTCAACCCGAAGTTATCTCCAGAACTTCGCCAGTCCCCGTTTGTTTTTCTCGCAAATATTGACCCTGAGTTGCAGATGTCGGTGCTCAAGCAGGTTGACAACAGGGAACTTGTGGCTTGCGACACAATGAATTTTTGGATTGAAGGTAAATTGGATCAGCTGCATGCACTACTGGATGACATTGATGTGCTGGTGATAAATGATGACGAGGCGCGCCAGCTTGCAGGCACCTACAACCTGGTCGAAGCGGCGAAGAGGATTCACCAGATGGGTCCCACAGTGCTGGTCATCAAACGGGGCGAACATGGCGTGCTGGCGTTTTTCCAGGATGAGATGTTTCACGCTCCGGGCTACCCACTTAAGTCGGTGGCGGATCCAACTGGTGCTGGCGACACGTTTGCGGGGGGGTTCTTTGGGTATCTTGCCAAACATGGCGAGCATGGCCCGGGGGCGATCCGGCGGGCAGTTGTTGTAGGGAGTGTCATGGCTTCATTCTGTGTAGAAAAATTCAGCGTTGACGGCCTGGTGGACCTCGACCAGAGAGAGATTTCGATGCGGTACCGAGCTTTCCAAAGGCTGACAGACTTCGGCGAGTTCTGACCGCCATGCTTTTTGCCATTGATGTGGGCAATACCCAGATTCTCATGGGGGTCTACCAGGGTGACGAACTCCGGTTCCATTGGCGGTTATCGACGGACAGGGCGCGCACGGTTGACGAGTTTGGGATTTTAGCCCGGACTCTCTTCAGCCTTGATCATCTGGAGGCGGGGGATGTTGAGCGGATGGTGGTCTCCTCCGTTGTGCCCCCGCTCGACAGTGTTTTGGAAAAGCTTGGTAGCGAGTATTTTGATGTGCGTCCACTATTTGTGACGCCAGACTTGGTGCATGACATGCCGGTTTTGTACGAACCGATCGTGGACGTCGGCTCGGATCGTATCGTTAATGCGGTCGCGGTCCGTGAGTTGTACGGCAGACCGGCCATTGTTGTGGATTTTGGAACGGCGACTACCTTTGACGTTATCGATGCTGAGGGTGCCTACTTGGGAGGCACGATTTCACCAGGCATTGGAATTTCTGCAGAAGCTTTAACGCGTTGTGCGGCACGGTTACCACGCGTGGATATAGCTCGCCCGGAAGAAATCATCGGCCGTAATACCGTCGGTAGTATGCAGGCCGGCATTTTTTTTGGCTATGTCGACTTGGTGAACGGCATCGTCCGTCGGTTAGTAGCAGAACTAGGGGTTGACCCGGTCGTCGTGGCAACGGGTGGTTGGGCACAGAGCATTTCGCCAGAGTGTCCATGCATACAACACGTTGACCCCTTATTGACGTTGACGGGGCTTCGGATCATCGCGCAGCGCTATGGAGAGTGACCAACGCTGTTCGTCTTTACAAAAAAACGGCGCGGCCGAGGCCGCGCCGTTGAACTTCAACGAGGCTACAGGCTAGTTAACCGTTGACCCTATCCTTTAAAGCCTTTCCTGCCGTGAACTTCGGGACATCCTTTGCGTCGATCCAGATCGACGCTCCGGTCTGCGGATTGCGGCCCATTCGCGAACTGCGATGAGAGACCGAGAAAGTACCGAAACCTACGAGTGTAACCTTGCCTCCACCACTCAGCGTCGACCCGACAGCGTCGAGCAGGGAGTCTAGCGCCGTGGCAGCCGCAGTTTTAGTGACGCCGGCGTCACTCGCCATCTTGTCAATCAAGTCAGCCTTGTTCATTGACCGGGGTGCCCTCCTGACAGTTGAAAACCGTTTCTTTAAGAATTGCCCACGTCGGGTTTATAGCAACGCGGATCCAACGCGTCAAGCTGTCAGTTTCGGTAAAACCGCGTTGGCTGTTCGATTAGAGCGATTTAGTTTCTCACTGAGCAAGTGGTTGGTCCCAATCGAAGGACCTAATAATCTAACAGTGAAATGAAAACGAAGACCAACTTAGATGTGTTAAAAGTGACCCGGCGAGCGGTGTCGAAAATTCGTTCCTTCGGGATCGACGGCCCACGTCCAATTGAAGAGCTCGATGTTCTTTTCGAGAATGAGACTGAGGTCGATGATGCGTTATGCGTTGCACTGCGCGAAGCAAACCCCTCCGACATCGCTGCAGTCATTCATCTGGTATCGCTCATGAAGCGCTCAGCGGTCCTTGACGTGGTTTGCGAGGTGGCATTTACACACGTGGCGGGACTGGAAGCGAAGAGAGAAGCAGTCGCGGCAATGCGTCGCTGTGACGTTGAACCGGACCCTGATGATGTTGAAAAACTAGCCATTATCGATGCACTGGAAACGGGCCCTGACAGTGGAACGCTAGCTATGTTGATGGAATGGCCTTTGGCTTGGCGCGGCCCGGCCCTTGACGGATGGCTTACGGCAGCAGGTGCCGATCAACTGTCTGCGGTTGAGATCGCCATAGGTATTGATTCTGACCTGGATGCCAGGCTCCTGGATTGGATCGCGGCTCAAGGCAGCACCGAAGCGGCCGAAGTCTTGCAGCGGTCCTTAGCTAGTTCGGATGACAAAGACCGCATTAAACAAATCAAGAAGGCCTTGCACCGACTTCGGTCTCAGGGCATCGAAGTCAAGGAAGGCGCTCCCGGAGAAATTGCTGACGCGACGTTTTCGATGGCGATTGGGGCAGAGTCACTTGAAGACGCCCGTGCCTACGTCACCAGTATTGATGGACGGGGCGCGCGGCTTGTGTGCGTAGTATGGCGCGCACCGAACGGTGGTTCGCGTTTGCTCCAGGCTGTTATTGACGATACGTGCGGGGTCAAATCGGCCGAAGTTGCAAAGGTGACGCGCAAGGGTTTTCGCGAACACGTTGAGCAGATAAGGGCGAATCCCACCGTCATGCTTAGTCAGATTTCCGTTCAACATGTTGGCGCCATCCTTGCGGATGCTGCCCAGAAGACCGTTTCCGTCGGCGGCGATCTGCCAGCGGGATTTTGTACGTGGGCGGAAGTGGCCGGCGTGGAGCCGACTGAAGGGGGCCCAGCCGATATCTACGGCCATCTTGCGGCAACAGAAGTTAGTGCCGATTCGGCTCTGATCGAAGCGTCAATGACTCTGTTGAGGGGAACTTTCTTCCAGTCATGGGCGCTGGAAGGTGCGCCTATTGATTCCGCGGCGGAGGAAATTCACCAGGCAGAAAGTAGTGTTTTAATGATCTCTGACGAACAGCGCCGTGACCGGATGCAGGATGCCATCCGCGCCGCTGTTGAAGAATCTTTCGACGAAGGTACTCGAGAGGTCTATCGTCGTCGGTTGGAAGTCATGGCTGGCATGCTCTGGGATCGCGGGCAACACGAAGAAGCTCGCCAAGCTCTCGCCGCAGCGATTGGATTGACGGAGATCAGAGACCTTTTCCGGAACCATGCATTTGCGCGTGCGGTCGCACACCGCGGTGTCTGGCTGGCCTACCAAGACAAACAGCGTGAGTTGCTTGCTGAACAGCAACGGTCAGGGATCGTTCAGCCATGAGGTCGCTTCTCCGGCTTGTCACCATTGAAATGTTTTTGCTTGTTTTATTGATATTGAGTGTCGCCAGCTGTGCCGATTCGGATTCTCGGCCGCTTGACGCCGCACGCAGCGCCGTCCGCGACGGTGATTTTGCTCGAGCTGTCGGGTTCTATCAGGAGTATCTCGGGGGACAGCCTGATGACTATGATGTCCTGAAGGAATATACGTTCACGTTGGGGGAGCGTTGGGCATACGATGGTGGGGATCGCGGTCCGATCATTACGAATCTTGAACAACTCTACGAGCTTCGGCCGTCCGAAGAAGATGTGCAGGGGTTGCTTTCGTTAATGCTAGTCCGTGAGGGACAAGCGGGAGCAGAAGCGGGACGTTTTGAGGAAGCCGAGAAGATCTATCGGCGCGCTGTTGCAGTCAATCCGGAGGCTGGGCTAGCTCAGTACAACCTCGGAATGCTCTATGACGAACAAGGCAAAGCCGACGAAGCGTTTGCCCAATACCGTGCAGCGGCAGCGAAGCGGCCACAGATCCCAGACTTGTATTTGCGACTGGGAGAGGTTTATTTGGGGCGTGGAGACTTCGACCGCGCGATTGTTACTTTGAGTTTGGTCGTTGAGCTCAGCGGTGTGTCTACCTATCTATTGCCACAGGCTCATTGTGGTATTGCACGCTCCTACCACAGCAAAGGCATGATGGCAGAGGCGGCGGGGGCGCATGAACTCGCCGGGGATGATTGTGAGCTTGGAAGCTGAGCCGTGGTTACATGAAGACCAATTCGGCTCGTTGCTCAAAGGGCTCGCGGACAACCATGTCGATTGAGTCCCATGGGCAATAACGGGCGCAAAGTACACAGCCGATACAGGTTTCCTTGTCGATGAGAACGTATTTCTCGGCTGGGTTCTCAGGTGCTTCGATTAGATCGATACAATCGACGGGACAGAAAACGATGCAAGCTTCGCAGCCAGTACAGTCGTCACGGCGAACGATGGCTATATTAGCGGATCTTTTTTTCGGGCGCTTTGTTGCTGAAGCCATGCTTAGAAAGGTATCAGCTACGCTGTAGGAAGCAAACTACGGCGGGGGTCAAGTCATAGACATGGTGTGGCAGCGCTGCGTATACTCGATAATAGGTAAATGCGTGGGAGTCCTCTAGTAGGATTGTTGAGATGAATAAGGCCAGTATTCGAAGGCAGAAGCGGTCCACCAAACCGCTGCCGGATCCCGATGCTCCTCGGGCGCAACAGTACGATAGCTTGGCGCCTGAGCTAATGCGGGAATATCTTGCGACAGAGGTTGACAAGAGAGACCTCAAGATCGCTGGAGTGTGGGCGCTGGTGTTTCATTTCTTCTTGTTCTTCATTGTTATTCCAACCGCAAGCGTCGAGCCGATTCCCCTGCGTGATCAAATGGCTACCACGATCGTGAAGCGGTACAAACCGCCGGCTCCGCCCTCACGGCCGAAAAAAAGGGTCAAAAAGAAAACTAGCCCAATTCCAATTCCGGACCCCACTCCTGACGACCCCGAGCCGATAGTCGACGAGGAGTCAGAGGTGGAATTCGGGGATCCAGATGCCGAATTTGACGTTGGGCTCCCAAACTCCCCACCAGGCCCCGGAGGAGCCCGTGCAGGGGCAGTAGCGATGGGCAGTGGGGGACTGATCGCACCGATCAAAATGACCGAGGTTCTTCCCGAATACACTCCGGCTGCGACGCGTGCGGGCATCCAAGGGGATGTATACATAGAGGCTGTCGTGACAATAGATGGCGGCGTGACGGAGCCTAAGCTAATCCGTGGCTTGCCGGATGACGAACTCAACAAACGGGCGTTGGAGGCGGTTGCGAAATGGACGTTCAGGCCGGGCTACAAAGATGGACAGCCCGTCCCGGTGATTGCTTTGTTCACCGTTACGTACCGCATCCACTAACTGGGATTGGTTGCTCGGGCCCGCACATTTTTTGTCGCTGTCATCCTTAGTGCGTATCTCTTCATTTTCGGACCGCCGGCTTTACTAGTTGCTTGGCTGGTCGGATCGACCAGGATGGTCTTTGTGCTTACCGTCCTGGGCGTCCGTTTTGGATTGTGGGCTGCAGGCGTGCGCATCAGCGTGCATGGCCTCGATCATCTTGATGATGGGCGGAATTATCTTTTTATGCCCAATCACACCAGCAATGTCGATCCGCCAGTTGTAGTTGCTGCGTTAGGGCGTGATGTCAGTATGATGGGTAAGGCAGCTCTGTTTCGTATTCCAGTCTTGGGATGGCTTTTTCGGTTTGTTGGGTTCGTTCCGATCGCTCGCGAGGACCGTGCGGCGGCGATCGACTCAGTAGACCAAGCTACAACATTGTTGCAACAGGGCACGGATTTCGTCATTTTCCCTGAGGGCACCCGGAGCCGAGATGGGAAACTTCTGCCCCTTAAGAAAGGACCGTTTTTCATGGCCCAACAGGGCGGGGTCCCAGTGGTACCGGTGCGGGTTCACGGAACACAGGATGTCATGCCGAAAGGGGGAAAAGTGATTTACTCAGGGCTGGTGGATGTCGAGGTATGTCTCCCTATCGAGGTCACTAGCTTGGATGGTGATAACGAATCGGTTCGTGAACAATTAAGGGCTCGAGTGAAGAAGGCGCTACAGACCGATTTGACACACTTCAAACGCTGCGCTAACCCTCAGTGCAATGAACGATCCTAGAGACATTACGCCGGCTCCCGTAAACTTCGAGATGGACGTTATGCAGATGCAAAAGGCGCTCTCTGAGTTCTTACGCGCCGCCGGATTGCCCGAGGCGGCCGAGGGCGAAGCACCGGGGAAGGCTGCTGAGGCTTGGGCCGGTGAATTGTTGTCTGGATATGGCCGTGATCCAGTGGAAGTTCTCGGTGAGGCATGGCCCGATGAATCGAGCGAATTGGTGGTTGTAAGTGGGATTCCTTTCGTCTCCGTGTGTGCCCACCATCTGTTACCCTTCTACGGTATGGCTCACGTCGCCTATCTCCCTGGAGGCCAGTTGGTAGGGCTTTCTCGGTTGGCCGCGTTGGTCGATTGCTTGGCTTGCCGGTTGCAGATCCAGGAGCAACTGAGTGAACAGGTGTGTGAGGCTTTGATGGAGGGATCGGGCGCACGTGGAGCGGCGTGCGTCTTGCGTGCGTCGCATGATTGTGTTGGTGCGCGAAAAGTTCAATATAGCGGCTCTCGAGTCCAAACGTTTGCTTACCGTGGAGCGTTTGTTGATGATCAGATGCTGCGGAACGAATTCTTGCAGTTGGTTCAAGCAAGGGAGAGCCTCGAAGATGAGTGACAAGCCTTCGGTGAGTATGACCCCCGAGTCAGACGGCTTTGCTGCGCGCTACGATCGCATGGTAGAAAAGTCTGGAGCCTGGGTATTCAAGAGCATTCTTTTGATTATTGCTTTCGTTGTCGTTGTCGGTCTGATTCTGCAGTCCAATAGTTAGTAGCCGCGGATGTCGGTAGCCGACCACGAACTAGTACCGGAACAGCTGCGCAGACGCAGCGACCCGGAACAATTCTCCTTCGAGACGACAGCTGACGTCAGCCCTCTTGAGGAGATCATCGGGCAAGAGCGCGCTGTTCGCGCCCTACGTTTCGGGCTGGATATACAGTCCCCGGGCTACAATGTTTTTGCTGCCGGACTCTCTGGAACCGGCAAGGGAAGTATTGTTCGTCGGCTCTTAACTCAGCTTTCTGCGGATGAGCCGGTCCCCGACGATGTTCTCTACGTTCACAACTTCGAGGACCCAGATTCTCCACGGGCGCTCTTTCTGCCTGCCGGAATGGGCCATCGGCTAAGAGATGCAACTGCCGATCTTGTCGAGGATCTCCACGAGCAGGTGCCCAAGGCCTTCGAAGGTAAGGACTATGAGGAACAGCGCCGAAGTACGGCTGAAAGCCACCAGGAACGAAAGCAAGAGCTTCTCGACCAGCTCGAGGGTCTAGCTCGTGAACGTGGCTTTGAGCTCAAGAATACGCCGATGGGCTTCCGGACGGTCCCGATCCGGGATCGTAAGCCGCTGAGCCAAGAGGAGTACGAGGCTCTGGAGGAGGGGCCTCGCAGCGAGCTTGACGACCAAATGGAGCAGCTTGAAAAGGAAGTGCGTGAGGTCTTAGCAGAGGTTAAGGCCGTGGAGAAGGCGCTTAAGGAGCAATTGCGGGACCTTAACCAACAGGTGGCTATGAATGTCCTTGGCACTCTGATGGTTGATCTAAAGAGAACCTATGCTGAGCACCCTAGCGTTGGTGCGTATCTGCAGGCGGTACAGAAGGACATAGTTGACAACATCGAGCATTTCCGAGAGACCGAAGAACAACCCATGCCGATTCCGGGGCTTCGCCTGCCACGGCAAGAGCCGGACTTCTCCCGATATGAGATTAACGTTGTCGTAGACAACTCGCACACCGAGGGGGCCCCCGTGGTGTTCGAGAGCAACCCGACATTCACGAACCTCGTTGGCCGAATCGAACGCCGTGCGCAATTCGGTGCTTTGCTAACCGACTTCACGATGATACGCGCTGGTTCCCTTGCCAAAGCAAACGGTGGCTACCTAGTGCTCAACGTCGAGGACATGCTGCGTAATCCTTTCGTCTATGAAGCGTTAAAACGTGCTATTCGTGACCGCGAGATACGCATCGAAGATCTGTCGGAACGCTATGGGGTGTTTGCTACCCAGACGTTGAATCCGGAGCCTATTGCGCTTGAGACCAAGGTGATCTTGCTCGGCAGTCCAATGTGGTACCAGCTTCTGTATGCCTACGATGAAGACTTTGCCAAAATCTTTAAGGTCAAGGCCGACTTTGACCATCAGACGGACCGTGAAGAACATCGCATCATGCAGCTTGCCGGCTTTATTTCCCGGTTTGCCGACGAAGAAGGCTTGAGGCACATGGATCGCACAGCTTTCGCGGCGATCACCGAGCAGGCATCGCGCATGGTTGAGGACCAAGAAAAGTTGTCTCTACGTTTCTCGGAACTCACCGATCTAATGCGCGAGTCGGCATATTGGGCTGAGCAGGACGATGCAGAATTCGTGTCGGCGAGGCACGTCGAACGCGCTGTCGAAGAACAAGAGTTCCGCACGGGCTTAGTAAAGGACCGGGTCCAAGAACTCATACACCGTGATGTGCTACTGATCGACACTGAAGGGGAGGTGACTGGTCAGGTTAACGGTCTGGCTGTACACATGCTGGGCCATTCGGCCTTTGGTCGACCGTCGAGGATTACTGCTAACGTCCACCTCGGTCGCGCTGGAGTCGTAAACATCGAGCGCCGATCTGGTTTGTCTCATAGCACCCACGACAAAGGTGTCCTTATTCTCTCGGGATTCCTAGGTGAGCGCTTCGCCCAAGAAAGGCCGATGTCGCTTTCAGCAGCTCTGACATTTGAGCAGTCGTATGGTGAGATCGCCGGAGATTCGGCTTCCTCGGCAGAGCTTTATTGCTTGCTGTCCGCACTTTCTGGGGTGCCAATCAAGCAAGGGATCGCCGTCACAGGATCAGTCAATCAGAAAGGTGAAGTTCAGGCGATTGGCGGTGTGAATCACAAAGTCGAAGGTTTTTTTGATGTCTGCAAGCAACGCGGTCTGACGGGAGAACAGGGTGTGATGATTCCAGCCTCCAATATCCAGCATCTCTTGCTACGTCTCGACGTCGTTGAAGCGGTCGCTAACGGCGACTTTCATGTCTGGGCAGTGAGTCATGTGGACGAAGGGATTGAGGTGCTCACTGGTGTTGTAGCTGGGGCTCCTTTGGAAAGTGGGTACTGGGAGGAAGGTTCTATCAATGGGCTCGTTGACGACAGGCTGAAAGAACTGGGCAAGCGGTTGCGTGATTGGGGCAAGACATCTGACCGACCCACTGCTGAGATTGTGAGCCCAGTATCGCCAGGGGACCAAGGACTCCCCGAGCCGCCCAAACCGCCAGACCGCCCCGAGCGGTAAGTTGAAATGCTGTAGGTTTTACCGAGCCTCGGTGTCGGGCGAACTGCTGGCAAAAGTGCAACACCTCGCGTCGTGCACATTGCCCCAGCAAACGCCCCGCGCTACGCTCTAATGGGCCGTTAGCTCAGTTGGCAGAGCACCGGCCTTTTAAGCCGGGTGTCGACGGTTCGAGCCCGTCACGGCCCACTCCCGGAGTTCCGCAGCACCTCCCGTCTCTGGTGACCCTGTCGTCCAGCCTGGTCTAGGACGCCGGCCTTTCAAGCCGGCAACACGGGTTCGAATCCCGTCAGGGTCGCCTTCTACAAAAGCCACTTTTTGTTAAAAGAGCAGTTCCGAACGGACTTGCCGGACCAACTTGGCGATAGCGCCAAGTCTAGGATTCTCCAGGACGGAATGGAGTCGATGCCTTGGATGTACGCCAGCGTTTCGAGTCACAGGTGTTGGCCAGCCAATCTCCGAAACGGGTGCCGGGTACGGTGATGATCGCACGGCGCTCTGCTCCGACGGAGAGAACGCCGACCTCGCAACTGGCAAGTTCTGATATCCGGTTGACGTAGTCGCGGCACGCCTGAGGCAAGTCAGCCCAGTCTTCGATATCGGAGGTCGGTGTTTGCCAGCCTGACATTTCTTCAATAACAGGAGTTACTTGATCCAGTAACCATGTTTCTGCTGGCATTTCGTCACGACGTTTGTCACCGATCTGGTAAGCCGTGCAGATTGGGATGGTCTCCAGGCCGTCGAGGACATCAAGCTTAGTTAGCACGAGAGAGTCACAAGCATTGACGCGAGCAGAGTAGCGGAGGACGACGGCGTCGAATGAGCCGCAGCGACGCGGCCGACCAGTAGTGGCACCGAACTCGTTGCCTTCGGAACGAAGTTCTAGGCCCAGATCATTGTTTAATTCACTCGGAAACGGACCCGAGCCGACCCGCGTAGTGTAGGCCTTAGCAACACCCACGACGGCATCGATCTGGGTAGGTCCGATTCCGAGACCTGAGCAGACGCCGCCAGCCGTTGCGTTTGAGGATGTTACAAAGGGATAGGTGCCGTGGTCGACGTCGAGGTGAGTTCCTTGTGCGCCCTCGATGAGAATTGTCTTGCCGGATTCTATTGCCTGGTTCAAATACAGTGATGTGTCTCTAGTGTAGGGGCGTAGCCGCTCTCCGTACGACAAATAAGTCTCGATGATTTCATCAGCGTCGAAGGAGGGGTACTCGTAAAGACAAGCAAGCAACTCGTTTACCACGCTGAGGTTAGCGCGCACCTTGTGAGCAAGCACATCGGGGTCAATGCAATCAACGACTCGGATCCCGGAGCGCGCCATCTTGTCCTCGTAACATGGCCCGATCCCACGGCTGGTTGTTCCAATATTTTCCTCGCCCCGCCGCATTTCCGAGCCGAGTTCCTTCCCGCGATGGTAAGGCAAGATGATGTGGGCTCGTTCTGAAATTATTAGCCGCCCATCGACCTCGATACCAGCCTCGGAGAGTTCATCGATCTCCGCGAACAACGCGTGCGGGTCAATGACTACTCCGTTGCCGATGACACATTTTCGTCCAGGGCGAAGAATTCCAGACGGAATCAGGTGGAGGACATGCTTCTTGCCATCGATGATGACTGTATGGCCAGCGTTGTTGCCACCCTGATAGCGGGCCACGATGTCGAAGTGCTGGGTAAGCCAGTCGACGATCTTGCCCTTCCCTTCATCCCCCCATTGGGTGCCTAGAAGGATTAGATTAGACATGTTAGACAAACTCCGCCTGTGTCGAGGCTATGTATGCGGGATGCACTGGGCGATTATTAGCAGACCAGATGATCGTACCAGCAGCGCTGAAGCTGCGACAAGCAGCCCACGATACAGAGGCAGTGAGCACCATGCTACTGTCGTTCCCGATGACGAATAATGGTATGGAAGACGATCGTGTGCTGTCCATCGATGGCAGTTCATTGACTCTGGAAGACGTGGAACGGGTGGCCCATCGGCGGATTTGCCGCTGCGAACTCGGTGAAGAAGCGCGTGCGGGGATGGAAGGTAGTCGCGGCCGAGTAATTGAGGTTGTCGAGTCTGGTGCGACTGTCTATGGGGTTAACACGGGATTTGGCCACTTTGGCCAGGTGCGAGTTGACAATAAACAGATTGGGCAGCTACAGCTAAATTTGGTGCGTAGCCACGCGACGGGCGTCGGCTCACCACTTCCGCTCGAGTCAGTTCGGGCCATGATGTTACTTCGTGCCAACGTTTTAGCTTCCGGCTACTCGGGCGCGCGCGCGTTAATTGCCGACCAACTCATTGCGTTGTTGAACAGGGATGTTTGTCCAGTAGTGCCACGTCAGGGGAGTGCGGGAGCGAGTGGGGACCTTGCGCCTCTCGCGCACGTCGCCTTGGTTTTGATAGGAGAAGGGGAAGCTTGGGTGGACGGTGTCCGCGTTGACGGCGCCGAAGCACTCCAAGCGGCGAGGCTGGCCCCTGTTGTTCTCGAGGCCAAGGAGGGGCTTGCGCTGCTCAATGGTACCCAGATGATGACAGCAATTGGAGCGTTGGCCTGTCGGGAATTCGAAGATCTTTGTGTCGTTGCCGATATGGTGGGTGCGTTATCTGTTGAAGCACTTGGTGGCCGGACGGATGCCTTTGACCCTGCTGTTGCTAAGTTACGACCACACCCGGGACAAGTCGAAGTTGCACTTCATATGGTGGAACTCCTGGCGGGCAGCGAACTCGCCGACCGATATGGTGAAGAGCGTGTACAAGATGCCTACTCATTGCGTTGTATTCCGCAGGTGCATGGTGCTGCCCGTGATGTTTGCCGAATGGCGCGTCAGATTGTCCAGGTGGAAATCAATTCAGTGACCGACAATCCGATTGTGCTTGAGGATGGTCGAATAATTTCAGGGGGCAACTTCCACGGCCAACCCGTAGCTTACGCCGTTGACATGCTTGCAATTGCTTCTGCAGACTTGGCATCGATGTGTGAGCGCCGTGTGAATCGCCTAGTTAATCCAAACCTGTCAGGTTTGCCGGCGTTTCTTGTGGAAGATGGTGGGCTGCAGTCTGGCTTGTTAATTACTCAGACTGCAGCAGCGGCGCTGGTAAGCGAAACTCGGAGTTTGGCGGTACCAAGCTCCACTGACAGTATTCCCACTTCCGCTGATCAGGAAGATCATGTCTCAATGGGAGCATGGGGTGCGTGGAAGGCTTGGCAAGCTGTAGCCAATTGTCGACGTGTTATCGCCATTGAAGTGCTTTGTGCTTGCGAAGCGTTGGAGTTTCAATCGCCCATATTGCCGGCGCCTAAGCTGCGCGCCTTCAGGGACCGAGTCCGGGAAATGGTCGAGCCATTAACGGGAGATCGTGTTTTAGCTCCAGACATTGCGCGGATCGAGGCAGCGCTTCTTGAGGGGGATTTGCTAAGGCGGGGACGTGGCTAATGAGGCTTGTGGTGGTTTTGTTGGCATTGTCATTGCCTGGGTGTTCAGCAGGCGATCAGACTGGCGCCCTTGTCAAGAGTGTCATCGATGACCTTGCATCGCAGCGTTATGGAAGGGCGACGGCACGCTACAGCAGAGATGAAAGCGACATACTGAGCCCCGCGGCAGCTCGGGCATGGCGGCGGGGTCTGGACCACCAGGATGCGACAGTGCGCGAATGGTCAGTAGACGCACTTGCCCGAATTGGAGATCCAGAGGACCTGCCACGCATCGTGTCAGCGCTCGATGACCCGTTCCGGAGGGTCCAGGAAACGGCGGCACGTGGTATCAGCGAAATGGACCCAGTAGCTGCCCGGATGGCTTTTACTGAACGCTTGATGTCGGGTGGCCCCATGCAGCAAATGCTTTCGGCGCAGGGTCTCGGAGACCTAGGAGACCCAATCGGTGTTGATGCATTGTTAGCGCAGGTTGGTAATTCCGATATCGAAGAAGCGGTCCGGAATGTGATCGTGCAGTCACTTGCCACTGTTGCCGACCCCCGGGCAATCGTGCCGTTGGCAACGATCGCTGCAAACACTGCCAACGGCGTTCAACTACGACGGAATGCCGCCGACGCGCTTTCCACATTTGAGCAAGAGGCTGCCACTTTAGCGTTGTTGGCTCTCCTGGACAGCGGTGACAGCTACGTGGAGGAAGTCGCGAGACGCGCTATTGCAGTTCGTCGCTGAGTTCGGATGCTGACATCGCCCACATTGCTGCTACGGTGGCAGCAGCGCGGGCGTGAAGGTTGTCGATCGTTAACCATAGCCAAACACCATGGTGGTCAGGTCGGACAGCGATCGCATGGAGGCCAGGAGTTCCGGTCACCTGTACCGGACTGTCGATTTGCACGCCATTTCCAGTTCCAACAATGAGATTCGCATCCAGTAAGGCTCTCGAGACCTCACTGGCGTCGACATCGGGTACGTACAGTGACATCGCCATCCCATGGAACACTGGAGCCTGAATTATCTGTAGGGGTGGGGGCACGAAGTCGAGTCGTTCGAGTTCCCTTCTCAGGACCTTTTGGGCTTCGCCACGCAAGCAGGCAGTTGGCCAGAGGTCGAAGGCCAATTGCCGCCCAAAGATCCGGGAATCAACTGCCTCAAGGTTTAGCACTGCGATCGATTGTTGTGAAAGTTCCTGAAGTCCAGCTTCGCCTAGATCTGAAGCAGGGAGAAAAATAGTTACGGAGGCTTGCTCCCCAAGCCTGCCTAGTGCTGCAAGGGTTGTCCCCAGCATCAGGCACGCGGCAGAGGGAATGACGATGGCACGCTGGTCGCTCATAGTCGGCGGGGTGCTCACGCCTGGTATCCAGGCGAAGGTTCTGGGGTCATCAGACCAAGCCTGGGTGCAATCGATCCCAAGTTTGCCTGAGCTGAGAATCACATCGAGGGATTCCGTGGCCTTTGCGGGGTCACTGCAAAAGCAAATGAGTTTGTGTGTAAGAAGAGTTTCCGACACCGTTTCGGCAAACACACGAGCTTCGTCGCCGTATTCGGTGAGCACGCCAGCCACCTCTTTCATGTCAAACAGGCTGACCACGTCACGCGGAACACCGGAAGCAGCTAGCTGGTCTTTGACCTCAGCCCCGAGGAGAGAAGAGGCTCCTACCAGAGCCAAGTGCCAGTTTTCAAACTGCCATGATTTTGTGGGCACGGTAACAAGGGGGGTTCAAGAAGTTTTGTCGCTAGAATCAATCCTGGCCCTACTCAAGTCATCGTGGACGTCAATCCTTCCAGCTCCGCTTAGGCGTTGGTGACGGCGACGTAGCTGCTGCCAGAGTTTTTCGGTGGGGCCGGAGGCGAGATAGATGGCCGCCATCAGTAAGAGCACAGTTTGCGATGCGTTAGCAACCAAGGCGAATCCGATTGCGAGAACAGCGACCAGTGAGTACGGCTGCCGCGCCCGCAGGTCGATATTCTTGAACGAACGATAACGAACCTTCGAGATCATGAGAATCGCAAGCATTACCACCATCACCACAACCCCGTATGATAGTGCTGGAGTAGTGACCCTGGCCGGTGAATAGAAGGCCATTGCAGCAAGCATGGCTGCGGCGGATGGTGCCGGTAGGCCGACGAAGTAGCGCCGGTCATGGTTCCCTGTGTGAACCATGAAACGAGCTAGGCGTGCGGCGCTACAGGCAAGAAAGAAAAAGGAAACCATCCAGCCGGTCCGCTCTAGGTCGGAGAGTGCCCATGAGAACATCAGCGTGGCTGGGGCTATGCCGAATGTAAGGACGTCGGCAAGTGAGTCGAAGGCTCCGCCGAATGCGCTCTCGCTGTCGGTCATCCGAGCGAGCCGCCCGTCTAGAATGTCAGCCACCATCCCAATGCCGATGGCCACCGCCGCTTGTGCGTATTCACCCTGTAGTGTTGCGATTAGGCTGTAGTGCCCACAAAAAAGGTTACCCACCGTAAACAAGGAAGGTAGGAGAGGAACCCCGCGTTTGAGTTTTTGTGTTGTTTTAGGCTTCTGAGTCATGGCTATTTTATTCTAGTGCCTTGGCAATGACCGTCTTGCCAGCTCGAACCGATCCCCCTACGGATACCATGGCAGAGTACCCAATCGGTAGCCTTAGCTCGGTGCGAGAGCCAAATTTGATAAGCGCGATCCGTTCACCGCGTTCAAGATATTTCGGTGGTATGACAAAGGGCACAACGCGACGGGCTAAAGCGCCAGCAATTAGTGATAGTTCCACCTTGCCAAGTGGTGACTCGATGACAGCTCGATGGCGGGCGTTATTTGAAGCATGCTCACGAAAGGCCATGGCGGAGCCTCCCATAATACGTTTCCATTCTATGAGCTGGCCAGCAAGGGGCGACCGGGTGACATGCACATTGAAAACCGATAAAAAAATTGCAATTTTGACGCCATTGTCACTGGAGGATACCTCGACCACTTTGCCGTCCGCTGGTGACAGTATGCAATTTGGGGGATCGTCTGATTCGCGTTCTGGGTCGCGAAAGAATGCCGCAAGCGACGTTGCAAGCAGAGCGAAGGCAAGTGCGGCGAGCTCGTATCCCGTTGAGGCTGTGGCTGCGGCTCCCAAGGCGACCGGGAGAACGTAGGGTAAGGCTTCGGACCGAGGGAGCATGGATCAGTGACCTGTCTTGCTCGGAGCTGGTTCGAGGTCAGTGGGTGACGGTGAGCTTTTCGCGGCGATAGTCGCGGATTAAAGTGGCCATCTGATCCTTAAGGACCAACTTGTGCTTCTTAAGCTGGATTTCCTCAATCCATTCTTCTTCGGTAGGGGCGGGCGTTTGGGCCAGTTCTTCCAGACGGGACTCGAAACCGGCGTGTTGCCTGACCAGGCCAAGAAATTCGTCGCTTTCGCCGAGCAAGATAGTTCGGATTTCGGGGTCAGCCAGCTCCATACGTGAAGTCTCCGATCGTTGCGGGCATTATGAAATTCTGAGTCCGGATCGGATCGTAGCATCGTTATTAGGACGGCTCAAATAGATCCTCTGTCTGGTGTTAGGTGTGCTGATCTCGCAAAGGATTTCGAGGAGGTCGGGCATCCGGGGGGCGCAGATAAACAGGGCAAGGAGCTGGCCATTGAGGCTGCTTTCTGCAGTTTTGCCAAGTGCGGGAGGCAAGCGAACCGATCGCTGTCGCCAGAGGAAAGGTGTCGAGGGCCACACGGAATTCACCGTGCGGGACGACCAATGGAGTTCCACTGCCGCACACCAGCGCTTGGGGTTGCTTGGCGGAGATAAGTAGCGCGAACTCTTCGGGGTCACATACGTTTGGTCCCCAGATTGGCTCTATAGGTAGTGAGAATTCAGATCGTTCCGGGCCATATAGAGCGCCATAGATTTGGCCACGGCGAGCGTCGATGCAGGTGGCGATGACGTCGGATTCAGAATGAGCGATCGTTGCTAAGGCATCAAGAGTGCGGACTCCAACAACCGGCAACCCTAGAGGGGCCGCCAGACCAAGGCAGGTGGCAATACCGACCCTGATCCCGGTAAATGTTCCCGGTCCCACCGAGGTGGCTATGCCGTCAAGCGCGTCTATTTCAACCTTTGATTCAGCAAGGCATCTACCGATCGCTGCTCCTAGCCAGGCGTCGGAGCGAAGGTCGTTGTCCTGGACTAATTGGTGGGGTTTATGGGTGCCGCTCAGCATCGCGACACTTGCTGGAATGGTTGCGGAATCGACTGCGAGAATGTGTGGGCGAGAGCTCATAGAGCGTTGATAATACCGTGCTAATCTGGATCACATGTGCGCTGCGAACTCGAAGACCTCTATGATGCAGCAGTTTCACCGCATCAAGGCCGATCATGATGATGCCATCGTTTTCTTTCGGCTGGGTGATTTCTACGAGATGTTTTTCGAGGATGCCGAAGTCGCTAGTCCCCTTCTAGAGATCACCTTGACGGCACGTAATAAGGGGAAACCTTCAGAGGCGCCAATGTGCGGTGTGCCTGCGCGTGCTGCAGATAGCTACATCGCACGACTTCTGGGGGCCGGACTTAAGGTGGCGATCGTTGAGCAGGTTGGTGAACCGGGGGGAAAAGGGGCGATGGACCGCGAGGTAGTCCGGGTTATGACTCCGGGCACTTTGGTCGAGGACAATCTCCTTTTCAGCCGCAAGGATAACTATCTTGTCTCTGTGTTTGAAGACAACGACTCTGTTGGAACTGCTGCGTTAGAACTTTCAACCGGCGAATTCGTTGCCGCGCAGTTCGTTGGCGAAGATCGTCAGCGGCTGGCACGAGAAGAAGTGTCGCGACTTGCTCCGCGAGAGATTTGCGTTCCTGACAGTGCTGAGGTTGAGAATTGGCTTTCCATGGAGGGAGGCGTGGGCGCAGGTACGGGGGTGACAACCTGGAGCCCGCTGCCGGCGTGGACCTTTGAGCCTTCGCGCGCCCGAGGGCGATTGTGTGAGCATTTTGAAGTTTCGTCGCTAGTCGGCTATGACCTCGATGACTGTGATCAGGCCGTGGGAGCTGCAGGTGCCTTGCTGTCATACGTAGCGAAAACCCAAAAGGCACCCCTCCATCACATTCACTCATTACGTCGTTATCGAGAGCGGGAATACTTGCAACTAGACTCCACCACGCGCCGGACATTAGAGATCTTCGAGTCGTGGCAGGACCGGACAGCCAAGGGGTCGCTACTTGACATCCTTGACGCGACTCTCACAGCTATGGGGGGACGCTGCTTGCGGAAATGGCTCCTGCGACCCTTACGGGACCCTGTGGCGATCAACCACCGCCTCCGCACTGTCGCGGCAATGCACGCTGCGGCGTTGCCTAGGGCTGGGCTTCGAGCCTCACTGGGTCGAGTGCGCGATCTTGAACGGTTGACAGCCCGGACTACCATGGGAAGCGCGACGCCTCGGGACCTCGCCGCGTTGCGAGTCTCGCTTGAGTCGTTACCGAAAATGCTTGCTCAGCTTAAGGAACTAGATGCTACACCGATCGTCGATGAGCTTCTTGCCGAGTTCGATCCGTGCGGCGATATTGCCGCGTTGATTGAGGAGCGACTCGCCGATGAGCCTGCGGCTGCCGTTTCGGATGGTGGCGTTATCCGGGACGGGTTTGATGAAGGTCTCGATACCTTGCGCAATACGAGTGGGGAAGGGAAGGACTTCATTGCGACCCTGCAAGCTCAAGAACGCGATCGTACCGGCATCAGTTCGCTCAAGGTTGGCTTTAACAAGGTATTCGGCTACTACATCGAAGTATCGAAGGCCAACTTGGGGAAGGTGCCTGAAGAATTCATCCGCAAGCAGACGTTGACCAACGCGGAAAGGTTTATCACACCTGAGCTAAAGGAATTTGAGCAGACGGTTCTGAGCGCCGAAGAAAGGATTGGTGAACTAGAGGCTCGTTTGTTCGCGGAGCTCCGCGAGCTCGTTAGCGCCGAGGCCTCGCGGTTGCATCAGACCGCGGCATTTGTAGCCACAGTTGATGTTTTGGCCTGTTTGGCTGAGGTCGCGGCTCTAAACGGTTATGTGGAGCCAATCGTAGACGACGGGCGAGTGCTGGAAATTCATCAGGGCAGGCACCCGGTAGTTGAGATGCTTCAAGATGGCGGGCGCTTTGTCCCTAACGATTCCTACATGGACGATGGGGCCCACCGTATACAGCTACTTACAGGCCCTAACATGGGTGGCAAATCCACTTACCTTCGACAGGTGGCGTTGATTACGATCATGGCCCAGATGGGCAGCTTTGTCCCAGCGGAGTCAGCACGCGTTGGTGTCTTCGACCGTATTTTTACGAGGGTAGGAGCGAGTGATAATCTCGCCCGCGGAGCTTCTACTTTCTTAGTTGAAATGCAAGAAACTGCCAACATTCTCCACAACGCTACTCCCGCGAGCCTTGTTATCCTCGATGAGGTTGGGCGTGGCACCAGTACTTACGATGGTTTAGCACTCGCATGGGCAGTGGTCGAATACCTTGAGCACCAAGAAAAAATCGCACCGCGGGCGTTGTTCGCTACTCACTATCATGAGCTAACCAGCCTAGAGGGCGTCTTACCAAGCCTTCGCAATCTGAACGTTGCAGCGCAAGAGATTGGTGATGGCGTCGTGTTTTTGTACCGTGTCGAACCGGGCGCGGCGGACCGTTCTTACGGAATTCATGTTGGTCGCCTTGCTGGCTTGCCAAGAGGGGTAGTCGAACGCGCTGGTGAAATACTTTGCAACCTCGAGGCAACTGATTCGCTGACTTCGTCTGGAGCAACCTGGGCCCGGAGCGACGACGAGCAGTTTGACGTACAGATGGATCTACACCCCGTTCTAGAGCACCCTCTGGTTGCTGAACTGCGCGAACGGCTTGTTGATGAATTGACACCGCTCGAGGCGCTGAATTTGGTCTCAAAGTGGAAGGCAAAGTGGGGGAGCGAGCACATCGACGGGGATTGAGTCGCAGCGGTTTAAAGCTCCGCTAACCTCTTAGAGACGCTTGCCAGCGATAAAAGGCAAAGCCTCCAACGGTGACTAACAACGCCGTGGTTAGGCTTGCTAGTGCGCCATTAGCCTGCACTGTTGCGATAATCTGTTCCCCGTAGCGCGCTGCCAAAAAAGCTTCGAGGCCGAAACGAATGACACGACCTGTCCCGACACCTACGATAACGCTAGGTAGTGGTTGTCGAAGATATCCCGCGGCCAGTACAACCATTTTGAAGGGGAAAGGAGCTGGCATGAGTGCTGATCCAAGAAGCGCCAGTGTCCCATGTTTTTTTAGAAAGTTCTCCGCCCAAGCAATGCGTTTCCCGTGGCCCTTGGTGGCACGGCGGCCACTTCGTGCTAGCCCGTATACGATCACCACCCCAGCCGTTGAACCAATGACTGCTGCTGTTCCGTAGCTAGCAGCGTTCTGAGGTGCCAGCGCCGCTGCGCCCATCACTGCCAAGTCGATGATGGCCGGCATTGGTACGAACGATGAATCTATAGCCGATAACAAGAGAATTCCCCACGTTCCATAAGGAAGAAGGACTTCTTGAAACCAAGCGGCAGTGGATTCCATGTGACGGTGGTAATACTCCGAGCAGGGAAGCTTCCGGCGCGCCAAGCTACCATCGGGGTATGAGTCACGCAATCGAGCCCAATCTCGTGATTGGTTTGTCCTCGGGAACTTCGATGGATGGCATTGACGCTGCCTTGGTCCAGCTGGACCATTCGGCTGTCCCGCCAGCGATCGAACTTATTGCCTTCGAAACGTATGCTTACGCGCGATCGCTGAGCGAAGCGTTGAGAGCGGCACCAAAGAAGGCTCTCCCTGCTGACCTGTCGCTGATGGACGTGATGGTCGGGGAGGAATTTGCCCGTGCGGCGTTGAAGCTGCTCGAAACGGTGGGAATGGCGACCTCCGAGATTGCTGCGATTGGCTCCCACGGGCAGACGATTGTCCATCTTCCGGGCAGAACACCGGATGCTGGTCCGGGTCCGTCTATTCACGCTAGCTTGCAGATCGGACAGCCTGCAGTCATAGCCGAGCGCACTGGTATTACGACTGTGGCGGACTTCCGCGCCCGTGACCTAGCTTCAGGCGGACAAGGTGCCCCCCTGGTGCCGTTGCTCGACCATAGACTCTATGCGGATCCAACTATCGGCCGGGTGGCGTTGAATGTTGGTGGGATCGCTAACGTTACTGGGCTGCCACCATCTTCGGATCTTAGTGATGTGCTTGCGTTCGACACCGGGCCTGGCAATGTATTACTGGATGCTGCGGCAAGGTATCGAGGCATCGGAGCTGGCTGCGACGTTGACGGAGAGTTAGCGATATCTGGCCAGCCGCAAGAAGAGATCCTCGATGAGTTGCTTGCGAACCCGTTCTTTAAGCGTAAGCCTCCGAAATCAGCCGATACAACCGACTTTCTCAACGATAGAATTACAGCGTTATTCGATCGTAGTGAGTCAATTAGCGACGCTGATTTGCTATCCACTCTCACGGAGTTCACAGCGTGCACTGTAGCTAAGGCTATTGCCCGCTTCCTAGCTGTGAGGCAACCTGTTGACGAGGTTTTGATCTCGGGTGGAGGGGTGTATAACCATGCGCTCCGCGGGCGATTGAGTGAGCTAGTATTGCCGGCTCAGTTGCGAGATGCGGGTGACGTGGCCTGTGTTCCGGGTGATGCGAAGGAAGCCGTGGCATTCGCGGTTCTTGCTGCCGAGACCCTCGCCGGACGCCCGGGAAACGTTCCGACGGCTACCGGGGCCTCTGGACCGCGAGTTCTGGGTACAATTGTTCCCGGGGTATAATTCACATCCCTTCTTGGTATCGGCAAGTTATGGAGAGGTACAAATGGCAGAACTCAATGCATCGGCGAAGATCTGGCACAATGGGGAGCTGATCCCTTGGGATGATGCCCATATACATGTTTGCTCACACGTCGTTCACTACGCATCGGCAGTCTTTGAAGGAATTCGCTGCTATAAGACTCAGAGTGGTCCAGCGGTCTTTCGCCTAGACGAGCACGTTAAACGGCTGTGCCGGTCAGCACGCATTTACCGCATGCCGATTGAAATCGGGGCTGAAGGCCTTCGGGAAGCTTGCCTTGAGACCATCCAGGCTAATCAGTTGGAGTCTTGCTACATTCGGCCAATTGTTTTCCGTGGCTACCATTCACTGGGTGTGGATCCGACGACGTGCCCGGTCGAGATTTATGTCGCCGTCTTTGAGTTTGATAAGTACCTTGGAGAAGAGTCCCTTCAGCAGGGCGTCGACGTTATGGTGTCTTCGTGGAACCGGGTTGCCACTAATACCCTGCCCGGAATGGCCAAGGCTGCTGCCAACTACATGAACGCAGCGCTGATCAAGATGGAAGCTGCACAAAATGGCTACGTCGAAGGTATCGCGCTCGATTCCCGGGGTTACGTCTCGGAGGGTAGCGGCGAGAATGTATTCATCGTGCAAGATAACCAAATCATTACCCCCCCAATCGCTGCATCGGTACTTCCCGGGATTACACGTGATGCGGTTATGGTGCTGGCAAGGGAACTCGGCTACACGGTCGAGGAGGCGGACATTCCACGTGAGTATCTCTACACGGCTGACGAAGTTTTTTTTACTGGCACAGCAGTTGAGGTAACTCCGGTTCGCTCGATCGATAAGATTGCAGTGGGCACGGGTCAACGGGGCCCAATCACAGCACAAATACAGGAATCCTTTTTTTCTTACGTCGAGGGACGTGCTGAAGATCGTCATGTTTGGTTGACGCCTGTTTACGCGGAGGACCGTACCGTCGGCGCGTCTCCTATCGTTTCTGCGGGCGCCTAAGTAGTTAGTTCGGTCCTGCGCTCGGAGTCGTAGCCTGTTTAGAAGGGGTCTCTTGGTCGCAGAAAAGGGGATCGACTACCTTCAGTGGCGGACAGCGCAATATTTCGGCCGACTGAAACTTCAGACCGGAGGATGCAGACGTGGCCTTAGAACTCGGTAAGTTGTGTGATACTCGCCCAACTATCGGGGCAAGGACTACTGTCTAGGTGGTCAGGCCTCAGAATTCTGTGACGGCCGACGCACTGGCGATGCTGACCCGAAGAGATTACAGCCGTGCTGGTATTCGAGCCAAACTTAGGGCGAAGCATCACTTGACGGATGATATCGACGAAGCGATTGAGAAGTGTATCAAGTGGGGTTACCTCGATGACCAACGGTTTGGTCGTAGCCGGTTAGAATCTCGGTTGCAAAGACGGCCTGCCGGCCGGTCAGATGCGCTGCGAGACTTGCAGCGCCAAGGGTTGACCGAGACAATGAGAAAGGTGGTCGCCGATGCGGTATTTGAACAACTCGGAGGCGAGCGAGGAGTCCTTGACGATGCCTTTGATCGGTGGGTTGCACGACAAGGAAAGCCCGAGAATCTCGCGGCTGCAAAGCGCTGCTTTGATCACCTCATGCGACGTTCCTTCCCGCGGTACCTGGTACTGGAAAAATTGTCTCTCTGGCTTGAAGATCTCACCGGCTGACGCGGCAGCGGACTCAATCAGGAATCCGAAGGCATGACACAGCTGAATGACAGAGAATTCGTGCAGCAAACGCCTGGAAAGTCATCTCTAGAAATCCGGGAGATCTTCCTTGATTACTTCAAGCAGCGTGGCCATACGGTTGTCAGTTCTAGCAGTCTGATACCGCGGGACGACCCGACTTTGTTGTTCACGAATGCCGGGATGAATCAGTTCAAGGAAGTTTTTCTCGGCCACGATAAACGTAGCTACGACCGCTCGGTGACATCGCAGAAATGCATGCGTGTTGCGGGTAAACACAATGATCTGGAGAACGTTGGACCATCTGGGTCGCACCATACGTTTTTCGAGATGCTTGGAAATTTCTCTTTTGGCAACTACTTCAAGTCTGATGCCATCAAGATGGCATGGGAGCTTCTGACCGAAGGTTATAGCCTCCCTTCAGAGCGTCTCTGGGTGAGTGTCTACGAAGAGGATGACGAAGCCCTCAGTCTCTGGAAAAGCATCGTTGGCTTGCCGGACTACCGTATTCTGCGACTCGGGGCAAAGGACAACTACTGGTCGATGGGCGAGACTGGTCCGTGCGGTCCATGCTCGGAGATTCACTTCGACTATGGTGTTGGTGACTTTGCGTGGCCATTGGACGGGGCTTACATCGAGCCGAAGCAAGTCGATCTCGATGATGAAAGGTTCGTTGAGCTCTGGAACCTGGTTTTCATGCAGTTCAATACTGATGGGAGAGGCATAACCGAGCCGTTGCCGGCCCCGAACATCGATACTGGGGCTGGCCTAGAGCGCTTGACGGCGGTTGTTCAAGGCGTACGAAGCAACTATGACACCGACTTATTTCTTCCGCTAATCTCCGCAGTTGCCGAACGGGCAGGCCATCGCTATGGGGTCGATGAGGGCAGCGACGTAGCATTACGGGTCATCGCTGATCACTCGAGGGCTACTGCTTTCCTCCTAGCCGACGGCGTCAGTCCAGCCAACGAAGGGCGTGGCTACGTATTGCGTCGGTTGATTCGCCGGGCAACGAGATTCGGGATGAAGTTGGGTTTTGACTCTCCATTCCTCAATAGCTCCGCGGGCGACGTGGCCGACCTCATGGGGGATGTGTATCCGGAATTGCGGCAAGCTGCAGAGCTCATTGCCCGAGTAACGATTGCGGAGGAAGATCGTTTCTTCAGGGCGTTGGCCGCAGGAACGCGGGTTTTTGAAGACGTTGTCGAGGAGGTACGCGCTTCCGGGGGTAGCTGTATCCCGGGAGATCAAGCTTTTCGCCTCTATGACACATATGGATTACCCGTTGAGCTGACGCGCGAATTTGCCTCCGACGTCGGTTTGCAAATCGATGAACGTGAATTTAAGGCGGCCATGGAAAGTCAGCGGAGTCGAGCTCGTGCTGCGTGGAAAGGGGGAAGCGAAGCAGCCGCTGCCCAAACGCTTGTGGCCGAGTTGTCCGAGCAAGGTATTGAGAGTACGGCGTTCACTGGTTATGAGGAATATGCGCATGAGGAGGTCAAAATTATTGGCTTGCTGCATGAGAATCAGCCAATTGAAAGACTCAAGTGCGGGTGGAAGGGGGCCATGATTGTTGACGTCACGCCATTCTATGGAGAGTCCGGTGGCCAAGCTGGTGATCGGGGAGAGGCTTGTTCTGAAAATGGCCACGCCGTAGTTAGTGACACACAGCGGCTACCAGGTGGTCTGGTTGTTCACTCGGTGGAAGTTGACAGCGGAGAATTGTCGGTTGGCGGCAAGGTAAATCTCAAGATTGATACCGAACGGCGTGTCAATACGGCTCGCAATCATACGGCAACCCACTTGCTGCACGCGGCTCTACGCGATCAGCTTGGTGAACATGTTCGGCAGTCAGGCTCTATGGTGGCGCCTGATCATCTTCGGTTTGACTTTAGTCACTTCGAGCCGGTTGATGCCGACCAGCTAGCTGAACTTGAACGTGACGTGAACGAAGCGATCCGCGCCGATATTGCAGTGGAAATTAGTGAGATGAGCCACCAAGAAGCAATCGAGCGAGGCGCTTTGGCGTTCTTTGGCGACAAGTATGGTGACGTTGTTCGTGTCGTTAGCGTCTCGGGTGTTTCAACAGAGCTGTGTGGTGGAACGCATGTGGCGCGGACCGGCAAGATCGGCACCTTTATGATTATTAAGGAGGAAAGCGTTGCGGCTGGAACACGCCGTGTGGAGGCAATTACCGGCCCGGCAGCGGTCGAGCGCCTCCAACGGCAGCGTGACAGGTTGCGTCAAGTCACAGCTGGGCTGAAGACTCGCGAAGAAGACGCCCCAGATTCTGTTGAGCGACTTCTGCTGCGTCTCAAGGAGGCTGAACGGGGCAACGAGGAGTTGCGAATAAGGTTGGCCTCACATGAAACTTCTACTGATTTGGAAGACTATGAAGTTAAGGTCAAGGGAATTAGGTTGTTGCGGCGTGAGGTTGAAGGCCTCGATGCGGGTGGTCTGCGTAGTCTCGCCGACTCGATGAAGAGAAAAATCGGTTCAGGAATTGTCGTGCTTGGGACACGCAATGATGATGGGGCACAAATCGTGGTTGGAGTAACCGCTGACTTGTCGGAACGTGTGAAGGCGGGCGATATCGTGAGTTCGCTTGCGAAGTTGGTTGGTGGCGGAGGCGGTGGTAAGGCAGAGATGGCGCAGGCCGGTGGTCCAGACGGTTCGAAACTGTCCCAGGCGCTCGAAAAGTCAACCGAAATTGTCGAAGAGCTGCTGGGTTAGTCTAGGTCGCTGCTTAGCAGTGTAGGCTTGCACCGGATTCACGCCGGTAGTGAAACTTTAGTGGGATGTATGCATAGCTGCTGATGCATTGCACCAACCTGTCCACGCTCGGTATAATTTACTAGCTTCGGGGCGAAGCTAGCCTGGGTTTGAATGGGGAGGCACGTCGGGAGATGTGTCGTGCTGAATCTTACGAACCGATACCTTGTATCGCTAATCGTTGCGATAGCTCTGTCGGTAGTCGCCCCGTCCAGCGCGTTGCCTGCTTCCCCACAGGAACTCTTCGAGCGGGCAGAGACTCTGTATCGACAGCTTGAGATTGTGGACCCATCGGGGCACGCCTCGTCCTGGAGGTGGGTAGCGGACGCGTTCAACGATGTTGCCCTCCGTTATCCCGAAAGTCCGTTCGCATCCGAGGCGTTGTGGCGTGTTTCTGGGATTTATGGTCGCAGAGCTCTGGCTGGTGATGAAACCGCTGCTATTTACCAGCGTGAGATTTATCGCGATCTTGTGCAGAGGTACTCGGCTAGCCCACATGCGCCCGAGGCGCTGCTGCGCTTGGCGATCGATGCCGAAGTGACAGACAGTCCACGGGTTGCATTGCTCTACTCCCGGTTGCTACAGCGTTATCCGCGTAGCCCGCAGGCTAAGGTGGCACGTAACCGAATGAACGAGTTGGTACTTGCCAACAACAGTGTGGACCTGGAGGCCGTTGACTCACGGGACGCACCCCGGCTGGAGACGTCTGTGCCGCCGACTAATGATCGGGGAAGACTAGTCGCGGCGGTTTCTGACGATGACCCTTTTCCCGTTGACTCCGGCTTGGATGGACTATCGCTAATTGCGACGAGTAGCGATTTGGCACGCCTTACCGGTGTACGTCACTACAGCGATCCGACCCATACGCGTGTTGTTCTCGACCTTGATCGCTCAGTTCAATTCCAAACTGGCGAGGTGCACCAACCAGAGCGCTTGTTCATCGACTTGCAGGGAGTCGATGAACCGGGATACCTCGCCGGTGCTGAGTTTCGAGGACATGAGCAGGTAGTCGCGATTGAAGGTGGAGCCGTAGCACAGGTCAGAATTGCTTTAACACAGCCAGGAGTCGTACGTGTGGTTATGGATTTTAGTGATTCTGGGCACTACACGTTGTTCACTCTCGGAAGTGAGGGCGAGCCGTTTCGGATAGTTGTGGACGTACCCACTGCAACTGTTGCCTCGCGAGTAAAATCGGACCGTCGCCCACCAAAACGTGAGGGTGATTCGATTTCGGAACAACTGGGCCTGGGCGTCCAGAGAGTCGTACTCGACCCCGGTCATGGTGGCACGGACCCGGGTGCCATTGGTCGCACTGGGGTTGCGGAAAAATGGCTAACTTTGCAATTGTCGCTGACGCTGGCAGAACGGCTGCGTGCTACGGGATATGAAGTCCTTCTAACCAGGCAAGACGACAGCACATTAACTTTGCAGAAGCGCACCGAATTTGCTAACGGGGTCGCCGCGGACGTGCTCATCTCCATTCATATCAATTCGGCGCGCAACCGCAAGTTGCGGGGCTTTGAGACCTATTATCTAGATATGGCGATTGATCCAATCGCAGCTGAGACGGCCGCCCGTGAGAATGCATCAGGACAAGCTGGCAGCATGGGTGATCTCGGCGAAATGCTTGAGACGATTATGAAGAATGACTTCCAAGGGGCCTCAAGCGAACTCGCGTCCTCTATCCAAGACAGCCTGGTGATGCATGTTGCCAAGAGCTATGGGAACGTTCATGACCTGGGTGTGAAGACGGCTCCATTCTTTGTGCTCGTTGGCGCCGGCATGCCCGCCGTTCTCGTGGAGGCCTCATTTGTGAGCAACGAAGAGGAAGAGGCGTGGCTGAAGAGCGCCGCCTATCGTTCGGAACTAGCCGAGGCGATCGAAATAGGCTTGCAGAGTTACATTGATAAGCGGCGCGTGGCAACGGACAGTTACCGCTGATTTATTCCGCAGCGGGGCCGGGCCAATAAATGGCACTGAAGCCAGCTGCTTCGCCTACCTCAATCCGTTCAACCGTAGCCTCGGCGAGGGAATCGGCGATCTGCTCGGCAAGTGTCCTCGCGACCTCCTCAGCCGTGGGGTTGACCACATCAAACGGCGCTACGTCGTTTAGACAATTACCATCATAACGGGATACCCACTGGGCCAAGAACTCTTTAGCTTCAGTCGCAGGCCCCATATTGTTCCCAGGGACTTTGAGAAAAGCTTTGATCCGCCAGTCATGGGCGTGCATCGGCTCCAGTGTCCCATGTACATCGACACGAATTCGGTGCGTTGCTATAAACGATGAACAGATGCTGAAACGCATATAGTTCTCGCGGCGATGAGCGGGACAGACAACGTATCTTACCGTGGCAGCGCTGCTTGGTAGCCTATTGCTCCCTGCTAAACTATTTGCAAGGCGGACGGAAAAAGGGACGAATCATAGTGAATACGCTAGAGACAAGGCAAGCGAGCACCGAATTGTCTTCTATAACTACTGGCAATTGGACGCTGCCCAACGCGCTGACAGCGTTACGGATCTTTCTCGTACCGATTCTGGTTGTTTTTCTCCTGACAGACTACAGGCTTGTCGGGCTCTCGGTGTTCATCATTGCGTCATTGACGGACTGGTTTGATGGCTACCTAGCACGAACGCGCAAGCAGATAACAACGCTTGGGCAATTGCTCGATCCCATCGCGGACAAACTATTGGTTTCAGCGGCCTTTATATCGCTGGTGGGATTGGGGGAAGCACCAGCGTGGATGGTGGTTATTATCATCGGTCGCGAGTTGGCAATTAGCGGGCTACGTCCGATTGCGGCTGACCAGGGGATCACTATCCCGTCGTCTTCGCTGGGTAAATACAAAACCACTGTACAAATGTTCACGATTATCTTGTTGCTTCTCGGCCCGTCGTATCTTGGTGAGCACTTCTTGGTCGGAGAGATATTCGTTGGCGAGATTGGCTTGTGGTTGGTCGTCGTCTTGTCTTTGGTGTCGGCTGCTCAGTATTTCCTTGGTTTCTGGAAGCAGCTCGCACGGAGCGGCAAACCATCCTGATGCGGCTAGTAGCTCACCTCCGGAGATCTCTGCTTGCCGGCCTTCTCATTATCTTGCCCGTCTTCGTCACCTTATGGCTATTTGCCCTTATTCTTCGTCCAGTACAAGCGTTTGTGACGCCGCCTGTGCTTCGATTAGTGGAGGTGATTGGCTTCGGAGGCTATCTAGACCTGCCAGGTGCCAGAATAGTTGCAGGGGTGATTGGTCTAACACTGACTGTTCTGGTGATCTACTTGATTGGGCTAGCCGGAAGCAACATCTTAGGGCGATCGATAGTTCGCATGATGGATAACCTAGCGCTTAGTATTCCATTGGTAAAAAGTGTCTATGGCTCGGCACGGCAGCTAGTTGAGACCTTTTATAGCGGTGCGGATCGAGCCTTCGATTCGGTTGTTCTAATCGAGTACCCGCGCAAGGGAATCTATACCGTTGCATTGGTCACGGCGGTTACCCAAGGAGAACTCCAGAATTGCTCACCCGATACGACGGTGAATGTTTTTGTACCCACAACACCCAATCCAACCTCGGGGGTTTTGGTGCTGGTGCGGCAGGAAGACTTAATCTTTCTTGACATGAGTGTTGAAGAAGCACTTCGTTTTGTCGTTAGCGGTGGGATTGTTTCGCCGCAGCAAGTCGAAGGTGTGAACAGTAAATTCGCGAATGAATAGTGGCCTAGAGGATCAGGTCACAATACTAATGACTCTCCCTCTGCTGTCTCATTGGCGAGCTCGTCGGCCAGACGCGCTTTGATCTGCGCTGCCACTTCTCCGTAGTCACGTTCGCTCAGTGGAATCTGGCCGCCAGCCATCGCGCCGTGGCCACCGGCGCGTCCGAGTCCTGCGACGACACGACGAATTATCTGCCCAGCGTGTGCATCTTCCTCAGCCGTACGCAAGGACAGTAGCAGGCTGCCATTGTAGAGTCCCATGCACCCTGCCCAGTCGGCACCTTCGAGGCGAAGTAGGAAGTCTGCTATCTCGGCCACGAGGTCAGGATTGTCCACTGTGTTGAGGTCGGTGATGACGATGCGGCCTTGGAGGTAGGCGTTCTCGATTCCGACTTGAAAGGCACGAAAGTAGTTGCGAGGCACAGGGGCTTGTTGGATCCGGGAAACAGCCAGCTTGTCGGCTCGGGGCAAAAGGCTCAAGTAGGCTTCCTGGTCGGCGTAACCGGCCCCACGGCCTAGCTCTTGAGTTTCGGATTTGATGGCATAGAAGAGTGCAGTCAGGATATTTGTCGGTAGCGGAAATCCACCAACCTGGGCGTATTCATAGATAATTGTGGCTGTGGCCCCATATCCGTCGCGTACGTCGACGAATGCGAGGTCGTCAAGATTTTGGCGGCGAGGGTGGTGGTCGATAACCGCGTTCGGCAATCGCCCATCAGGCAGGGAGTTGTTGCCAAAGCCGGGTTGTGTATCGACTAAAGCGAGAGCGTCGAAGCGTTCCAAGGCGTCTCCCTGGATTCGTATAGGGGCCAACGCGAGCTCGTGGAGCATGGCACGATTCTCGGCGCGGCCAATGATTCCAGCGTATCCGACCTCGCAATCGATCCCAGTTAGATGACTGAGAGCATTAGCGAGTGCAAAAGCGCTCGCGAGCGCATCTGGGTCAGGGTTGTCGTGGGTCAGGATGAGAGCGTGTTTGCAGCCGTCAAAGGCGGCCACGAGGTTCTCGACACGCTCTTTAGCATCAATGGGCTCAGGTTCGCTCAAGTGGATAGCCAGCGGGTTAGCAGCCGAACGCCAAATCCTGTGCCACCCTTCGGCTGGTAAGGTGTGGCCTTATCGAGGAAAGCCGTTCCTGCAATGTCTAAGTGGGCCCAGGGCGTGGTCCCAACAAATCGTTTGAGAAACATTCCTGCTGTGACCACACCAGCGGCCCGGCCCGCCGAGTTGCGCACATTGGCTACCTCGCTATCGACCAACTTGTCGTATGCCGACCAAGCGGGGAGCCGCCATAGGCGTTCACCTGTGGCCTCGCCAGCCGATATCAGTTCATTGCACAACTCGTCATCGTTTCCCATGAGTCCGGCCGCTTGTGACCCAAGGGCGACGACACAGGCGCCCGTCAGGGTAGCCAAGTCAACCATGCAGCATGGTTCATAGCGTTTGCAGGCATAGGCTAGCGCGTCAGCGAGAACGAGGCGTCCTTCGGCATCGGTGTTCAGAACCTCGATAGTAGTACCGTCGTACGCACGGATGACGTCGCTGGGCCGATAAGCCTGCGAGCCTGGCATATTCTCAGCCAGCGGCGTGACCCCGATTACCCAGGTTGGAGCGTCGAGCTCTGCCAGCGCCCGCATTGTGCCGAAGACAGCCGCGGCCCCCGACATGTCCGCCTTCATGTCACCCATCTTTTGCGCGGGTTTCAAGGATATGCCACCCGTGTCGAAAGTGATTCCTTTTCCGATAAGCACCGTTGGTTGGTTAGCCGCTCCTGTTGGGCGGTGCTCAAGAGTTATTAACCTTGGCCCCACGGAAGAGCCCTGCCCAACGGCAAGCAAAGCATTGAGCCCCAGTTCATTGGCCGCTTCATCATCGATGTTTTCAAATTCTAGGCCGGTTTCCTCAGCCATCTCTATGGCGCGGGCAGCAAGCGAATCAGGCCGCTTCATATTGCTTGGAGTATTGACTAGATCCCGGGCCCAACAGGCAGCGTCAGCGATTTTTTGGGCGCGCGTAGTCGCACTCGCGATATCGACTGGCGCAGCGATTAGAATTTCTTCGAGTCCCACCTCCTCCGTTGAGGCAGCTTTGAATTCTCGGTATCGATACGACGTCAGAATGGCTGCTTCGGTGGCCGCTGTAGCCAGCTCCTCAAAGTCGTGCCCGTCGATCTCGGGAAGCGGCACTGCAATCCTGCTATTACCGCGTTGGCGTGCCTTGCTGGCCCCATTGGCGACCGCGCGGCGCCAGGCCTCGAGGTCGATTTCTGCTGACGTGCCAAGTCCGACAAGTATAAGTTCACGGCAGCGGTTCCCTGGTGTAGAGAGAGCGAGAGTCTGTCCGCGCTTGCCCTGAAACCCAGGACCTGCGAGCGCTTCCGAAACGATGCCGCCGACAATGGCGTCCACTGCGTCCCAGGGCGTGGGCTTGCCAGTGTCATCAGGAATCGCAAGGACCAATGCCTCGGTTTCAATTTCAGCCGCGGGAGCATTGGTTGTTGAAACTTTCATCAGGAACTCCGATCAATACGGGGTGCGGTCACCCCCGTTTGTGCCTGATACTTGCCGTCACGGTCGGCATAGGAGATTTCACATGACACGTCGCTCTCGAAGAACAAAAGTTGCGCAATACCCTCATTGGCATAGATTTTGGCAGGGAGCGGCGTTGTATTTGAGATCTCTAGGGTTAGGTGTCCTTCCCACTCGGGTTCAAGCGGTGTCACGTTGGTGATAATTCCGCAGCGTGCGTAGGTTGACTTTCCGACGCAAATCACAAGCGTTGATCGAGGAATACGGAAATATTCCATCGAACGCGCTAGGGCAAACGAGTTTGGCGGGATAATGCAAACGTCCCCCTTGAAATCAACGAAGGAATTAGGGTCGAAACTCTTTGGGTCTACCACGCTTGTGTTGATGTTGGTGAAAACCTTGAATTCGTCAGCGATACGGATGTCGTAGCCATAGGCGGACACCCCGTATGACACGATACCCTTACTTACGAGTCCCTCCTCGAAGGGCTCGATCATTGATTCCTCGAGAGCCATTTTCCGAATCCAGCTATCTGGCTTGATACTCATACGTTTTCTTCCGTTGAATGTATGTTGGCACGGTGGCTCGTGGCGGCTTCCCGAAGTGCCTCAAGCCACTGGAGCGAGACCGCATACTCGCCCAGCCGGGTAGTTCCGACCGGTGGTCCATGAAAGTCAGACCCTCCAGAGGGTAGTAGCCCCATTTCGTCGATCAACCCTTTGAATTTTTTGCGGGCGTTTGAGGTGTACGAAGGATGCACTAGTTCAAACCCGTCGAGGCCAAGGTCGGCGAGCGTTCGTATTCCCTCCTGGCATCGGCGCCACGACCATCGGTAGCTTCCCGGATGAGCAAGTATCGCAACTCCACCGGCCCGATGCACGACGCTGATCACCTCCTCTGCACCAACGGTTTCTTTGGGGACAAAAGCTGTCTTGCCAATACCAATCCACTTACGGAAAGCTTCATTGACGTCACCGGTGTCCTTGTCTGCTTCGACGATTGCCTTGGCAATGTGAGGCCTTCCTATGCTTCCGTAACCTGCTGCCGATTCCACGGCAGTGAATTCAACGTCGATACCTAGGCTATTGAGGCGCTCCACAATTTCGACAGCTCGCTCACGTCGAAAGCGACGGGCCTGGTCCGTGCATTTGATGAGTTCATCGTTTGCATCATCCACGAAGAGGCCTAGCATGTGGATCTCGTGGTTCTCGAGATTGGTGGAGAATTCAACGCCCGCGACAATTTCAAGGTCCAGGTCGAGTGCGGAAGCTCGTGCAGGCGCAACGCCACTAACAATGTCATGATCGGTGATGGCGAGAGCAGTAAGGTCGGCGCGCTCTGCTTCAGCCACCAGATCACTCGGGCTTAGAACACCATCCGAGTAGGTGGTATGCGCGTGGAGCTCGGCCTTGCCAGAATTCGAGATACACCCTCCGAGATTCGTGAATAACGTTCTGCGGCGCCTATAATAGCTTGGAGATTGACATCGTGTTGGCGAGACGTCGTTGCCTGGATTCTCCGGCACCCGACGCACCCTTCGTCCGCCGGGAGGCTCCTTGGGATTAGTGAACAGTAAAGAGCAGATCCTTGCATTCCCTTACACGATAGGCGAGGACAAATCTCAGATCCAGCGTTATACGGTGAAGGGTGTGGTGCTTAGTGGCTGAAGCGAAAGCCAGCACGAACATTCACTCGATAGTTGACAGGCTCGTGGCCGGTGATCGCCGTGCCCTGGCACAGGCGATTACTGCAGTAGAGAACTGTGGCGGTGCGGATTTGATACGGCAATTGTTCCCACTTGCCGGTGGGCAGCCAGTTGTCGGCATTACGGGGCCCAGTGGGGCCGGCAAGAGCACGCTTGTAAACGGCTTGACGACGGTTTATCGCGCCGACGAAGCGAGCGTTGGTGTCCTGGCCATCGATCCTACAAGCCCATTTACGGGGGGCGCCCTTCTTGGTGACCGCGTTCGTATGCAGCAACACTGCGAAGACGAAGGCGTCTACGTACGCAGTATGGCGACTAGAGGGGCTATGGGTGGGTTGGCAGCGGCGGTATACGACACTCTGGCCGTACTGTCCGCAGCTGGTTTCGACCGCCTATTGGTTGAAACTGTAGGTGTTGGGCAAGATGAGGTCGATGTTGCTGGCGTTGCAGACACGACTTGCGTTGTTCTAACCCCAGTTGGAGGAGATGAGATCCAAGCTATTAAGGCTGGAATCATGGAGGTTGCAGATATCTTTGTACTAAACAAGTCTGATCTGCCTGGTACCGACCGGGCCGAAGCTCAGTTGCATGCTTGGGTCACACAGGCCGACGATGGAGAGTGGGCCCCAAGGGTTGTTCGGACGGTAGGATCACGGGGCGATGGTATTGATGCGTTGAAGGCTGCGATTGGGGATCATGAGGACTGGTATCGGGCAAGTGGCAAGGCTGAGCAGAAGCGGCGCACACTAGCTCGTTTCAGGTTACATACTTTGTTGCGTGAGCGTTTATTAGGTGTCGTGCGTTCTCACGGACTGGATGAGACGCGTGAGGCAGAGTTGGTTTCAGCGATTGCTAGCGGTGATCTCGATCCACACAGCGCGGCCGAGAGTGTAGTCACCGAAATGTTTGGGAAATGAGCCTTATTCCGCCGGGGACGATCGATCATATAGGCATCGCAGTGCGCGATCTTGATCTGGCACGTACAACCTACGAGTCTGTTCTGGGAGCCGAACTGAGTGTTTGTGAGATTGTGGAAGAGCAAGGTGTGAAGGTTGCTTTCATGACACTTCCGGGGGCCACGCGCGTGGAACTCATTGCGCCGACGGATGGCGATGGAGCCGTGGCTCGCTTCCTGGACACACACGGGGAGGGTATGCACCATATTTGCATCACGGTTGAGGATATCAAGGAGACACTTGCGGTTCTTGAGGAGGCAGAAGTTCCTTTAGTGGATAAGAGTCCGCGCCGCGGGGCTGAAGGGTCGCAGATCGCCTTCGTGCATCCAGCCAAGCTGGGTGGGGTACTCCTGGAGCTGAAGCAGAAGGCTGACACTGACTGACTGCAGTTATTGCGCGCGCTGTGGTCCAAGGAAAACGATCATTTCGTCCCCGTTGACGACCGCCACTCCTGCTGGGCCACTCCCGGCGGGAATACTCAGGGCCGCTTGATTGGTTGTCGGGGGTCCTTGTACCTGAATCTGAACAGGGGCCGTCAGTCCCTGCTCTTGTTCAGCACGGGTGGGCGCTCGAACAGCAAGCCAGGGGCCGTAGTGTGCCCCAACAACAATCCATTGCCCGAACGGTATGATATCCAGGTAGTTCCGGGACGACAGATCAATAGAATACAAGTGGGTTCCGTTCCTCGCCTTGACGGCGGTGAGGCGTGCGTCGAGGCCAGCGACCCAGAGGAATTCCTCGGTTTGGGCAGGCGAACCGACCACTGAGGTTCCCAATATTCGCTGCCACTCGATACGGCCATCCTTGATGTTGATAGCGACCAAGCTGCCGCCGTCAGTGCCTATGTATGCGAAGTCGTTGTGAACACAGGCTCCAGTAATTTTAGTGCCAGCGTCATACTGCCAACTTATCTTGCCGTCATTAAGACGGAATGCGAGCAGGAGGCCGTCGTCGGTGGTGATCAATGCTAATTGGTGCTCTGCGACGAGAGTGACAGTAGCTGGCTTTTCGATGGGGGTGTGCCATTCGGGAACGCCGCCGAGCCTTCCAACACCACGTCCATCAATATAAACGAGCATACCGGGTTCTCCATCGATCTTGGAGATAGACGACGTAACGGACTTCTGTGATCCGAGCGTGCCATCGTTGAAAAACCACCAGATGCGCGGTTCGATGGAGTCAGTACCCCGTGTCGCAATGACGACCTGCTCACCTATGACAATGGGTGCTGCACTAACCTCAGATTCAAAATCAACCCCGTCCCACAAAGTTGCTCCAGTACGAACGCTCCAGGCAACGAGTTGGTTGCCAACGACCAGATAGACGTTGTTGGTGCCGACGGCAGGTTGGAAGGAAACGGGGCCGCCAGGTTTGCGACGCCAGGCTTCTGTGAGTGGGGCAGGGTAACGTTTGTCCTCACTAACGACCTCTGCCATCGATGCCAGAGGATCAGTATCGAGTGGTAGGCCGGCGCAGGAAGAACAGATTGATATCAATGCAAGCGCTACAGGAAGCCTGCACGTTACGGGTCGAAGACGCCTGCTGTGCACTATGTTCTTAGAGGAACTCATTGGGGGAATCACGAATTCCACTCCATTGGAGGAAGGTCAACTCAGTCGGGTTATTCCGAACGATGTAGTGGGGTCTACGACTTGCATCACATCCAGTTTGATTTAACTGTATGGTCCGCGATCTCCGTGCGGCAACTTTTCGTAAGGACCGTGCAGAGAAGCCACACGTTGCTTGCCTGTCGTCTCGAAACTTGTTTTGGTGCACCATAGATGAGCCTAAACAAGGAATATCGCTGATTAGAAATAGTCACCGGTCTCCCCATTTCAACTTCGTCCGGAGGACCTCGAAATGCGAACGGCGGCCAGTTGATAGCAGCTCGAATCGTAATGGACTGCGGGCGACCGTAACGACCTCACCCGGGTGTACTTGGAGGCCTTCCTGGCCATCAAGGGTGAGGACGATGTCCTGGTCTTTGGAAAGTACACGCACAGAAACTCGGGCTTGGCCCGGCAATACGAGCGGGCGGTTAACAAGAGAATGCGGGCTGATGGGTGAAACAACAATCGCCTCGAGGTCAGGCATTACGATTGGCCCACCGGATGCAAGGGAATACGCTGTCGAGCCTGTAGGTGTGGCGGCGATGAGGCCATCGGCCCGATATTGTGATACGAAATCACCATCAATAGTGACCTCTAACCGTATAATCCGCGCAATGGATGTTTTATTGACGACAGCGTCATTCAGCACATCACGGACGCGATTACTCGACTCCGCTGGTGACTGGTCGTCGTGAATACAAGCCCGCAACATCATCCTGTGGCTGCTGGTGTATTCCCCGTTGAGAAGGTTTCGAATGGCGGTGTCGCTTTCTTCGCGAACACTTGAGGTCAAGAAGCCAAGGCTGCCATAGTTGACTCCCAGTACGGGAACCTCGGCCGCGGCAGCGATTGGGGCAACTGAAAGCAGCGTGCCGTCGCCGCCCAGGACGACGATTACGTCGACCGAAGCGGCAAGCTCCTTGCGTCCAAGTCCGTCTTCCGGAGACTGCAGGAGGGCGGCGGCAGCGTTGTCATAGGTGACAGCACAGTTGAGGGCGGCTAGCTTCTTAGCAATACGGCGGAGTGCGTCAGCGATTGACGCTTCTTGTCCCTTAGCAACTAACCCCACATGGCGAAAGCGTTGTTTGTCCACAGTATTAACCACGGTCGCCTGTTCTCAGTTTTCCGGAATTTCGACGTTTTCAAGCTTTTCCTGCAGGCTAGCAAATTCTGCCGCTAAGCGGGGCCTCTGGAGCTGCAGAAAGCACTCCCAATTTCCTGAGGATCCGCGAATTGGACTCGGAATGGCGCGGATGACACTCCAACCGAGTCCTTCGGCCGATTCCCCGACCGCGATTAGACATTCACGTCTCGTATCTTTACCGGTAAGTATGCCGCGCTTGCCGATTCGGTCAGGGCTACTCTCGAATTGTGGTTTGACGAGCACTATGGCATCGCAAGCAGGAGCGCATACTCGCCCTACGGCGGGAAGAATCTTTCTAACACTGATGAACGCGACATCAATGACCAGAATCATCGGCGGTGTGTTGAGGTCAGGTGGCAAGTCATCAATTGTCAGGTATCGGGCGTTGATTCGTTCCAATACAAAGACACGGTCATCCTGTCGTAGCTTCCAGTGAAACTGTCCGTAGCCGACATCCACGGAGATAACGGTGGACGCACCGGCTTGTAGCAGGGCATCCGTAAAGCCCCCCGTTGAGGCACCGATATCTAAGCAGGTGCCTCCGGCCACTCTTATCCCAGACTTGTTGATGGCAGCAGCTAGCTTGTCACCGCCCCGGCTCACAAAACGCGGGGATTCGATTACTTCAATGGCGGCATCAATGCTCACCAGCGTCCCTGCCTTGCATTCAGGTTGGTTCGGCAGTCGCACCTTTCCTGCCATGATCAGGGCACGTGCTCTACTGCGGGTAGGAGCTAGTCCTCGGTCGACCAGCACGTGATCAAGTCGCAGGCGTGATGAACTCACTGGCCCCGGTCAACAATGAAGTTTGCAATCAGCTCCAGCGGGCGGGCCGCCGGCCCAAAAGGTTCAATGTGCTGGATAGCTATTGTTCGAAGTCGGTGGGCTTCGGCGCGTGCCCCTTTGAGGCCGGCAAGACTTGGATAGGTTGCCTTTCCGTGCACCTTATCGCCCCCCGGGATCTTTCCAAGGTCCTCAACTGAGCCTTCTACGTCGAGGATGTCATCGACGATTTGAAAAGCAAGACCGATGGAGCTTCCGTAACCGTCAAGTTGCTTCTTCATGGCGTCGTCGGCGCCGCCAAGGAGGGCGCCGATTCGAACACAGGCCGTCAAGAGTGCACCTGTCTTGGCGGAATGAAGGGCCCCAAGCGAAACTGTATCAAGGCACTGACCTTCTGCTTCGATATCGAGCCATTGACCGCCAGCCATGCCTGTGCTTCCGACGGCGCTACTTAATTCCACGAGAACGTTGATCCATGGCTCTAGAGAATCAGCTTCCCGAGCTGCATTAGCGAGGAGTGAAAAGGACAGGGACTGCAATGCATCACCGGCAAGAATTGCTTGTGGCACCCCGAAAATTTTGTGATTAGTGGGCTTTCCCCGGCGAAGGTCGTCGTCGTCGAACGCAGGGAGGTCGTCATGGATGAGCGAATATGTATGGACCAACTCGACAGAGCAGGCTGCGGAAAGTAGCGAATCAGTGGGGTTTCCCAGGACCTCGGCGGTGGCGAGTACAAGGATAGGCCGAAGTCTTTTGCCGCCTGCGAAGACGGAGTAGCGCATCGCTTTGTGTAGTCCGGGGGGAGACTCATCAGAGGGCGGGAGGGCGCGGTCGAGCGCGTCATTGATGCGAGCGCGATAATCGGCGAAAAGTTCTTCGGCCTCGTCGAATGCTCCGCAGGGGTCGCAGGCAGGCTTGTTATCCATTCTCGTCGTCGAGGGTCGTTGGAATGGATTCGACCGTTAATGTTCCATCGAGTGTTTCCGAAAGCTGCTCAATACGTTGTTCTATCCCATCGAGGCGCTGGCGGCAGTAAGCGAAGAGGTGTACCGCGGATTCATAAACCTCAAGTGCTTGCTCAAGAGGGATGTCGGCTTCTTCTAGGTGAGCAGCGAGTTCCTCAAGTTTTTCTAGAGCAACGTCAAATGTCACATCATTGCTATCTAACGATAGTTCTTCCTGGTCAATTTCGTACTTTGGGGCCTTGGCCATAGGTATCGAATTCTCTCACAAAGGTTGTGGTGGTGTGCCTTGCCCGGTTGATTGCACGGTGCATTCCAAGGTGTCCTTTTGAAGCCGGACGCGTATCAGGTCACCTGGGGACACATCGTCTGCCTCGCGGACGATGGTGCCGTCTGTAGCTCGTTCGCAAATCGAATAACCTCGTCCTAGAACATCCAATGGGCTCAAGGCTCGTATGCGTGCCACGGTCGTAGCAAGTCGTGACTTCTGTTGATCCAATTGCCGTTGTAGCAAACTGGCCGAGCGTCGGGCTGCGTTGTTGGCTCGGGCACGCGTTTTGAGTGTCATCGGCATTAAGTTCTTAGACACTATTCGGTGGGCTGCAGTTTGCAGGGTATTCTGGTCGTCGTTGAACTGCCTGTCGATTGTCGACTTGACTTCCCCGAACGTCTCGTCGAGTCGTTGTCGGTATACCGTAAGTAAGCGCGAGGGTTGGCCGAGGCTTCGTTGGAGGATCGACTCTTGCAGGCGAGACCGTGTAGCCAAGACCCGATTGCTTACTGATGTACGGGTTCGCCGTTTAATACCACCTATACGTTCCATTAGGAGTTGTCGACTGCAGGCGACTAGCTCAGCGGCCGCGGTTGGTGTCGCGGCCCGCTGATCGGCGACCAGGTCAGCGATCGTATGGTCAATTTCATGGCCGACGGCCGATACAACGGGTATATCGGATGCCGCAATGGCGCGGGCTACTGATTCTTCATTGAATGCCCAGAGATCCTCTCGCGAACCTCCACCGCGGCCGACGATGATCACGTTCGCTTCCGCATGACGGTTCAATCTGTCGAGAGCAGAAATGATCCCAGCCATGGCCTCAGTTCCTTGCACGTGGGTTGGTGACAACAACGCTCGAATCGGTACCGAGTTCTTCCTCCACACTCGGCACATGTCTCGCCAAGCGGCCCCAGTCGGGGAAGTGACGACACCAACACAGTGGGGCAAAATAGGCAGGGGTCGCTTCCGCTCAGCATCAAACAGTCCTTCAGTATCAAGCCTCGCTTTGAGTTGCTCATAGGCAAGCTGGAAGGCACCCCACCCGACGGGCTCAAGGATTTCCGCCACAATCTGGAATTTTCCGCGGCTTGGATAAATTGCCACCTCACCCCCGAGGATGATTTCCATGCCTTCTTCCAGTTCGAACGGAACCTGGCTATTAGCGCTCTTGAACATTGCTACTGCGATCAACGCCCGCTCGTCCTTTAGGTCGAAGTACCAATGGCCGCTAACAGGAGCTGAGAAACCGCTAATCTCGCCACGCACCCAGACAAAGGGCAACGTTTTGGCGAGCAATTCTCTGGAAAACTCTACGAGCGCGGAGACAGTCCAGACTTGACGCTGATTATTCCCGGCTTCTAGGGGCATTAATCGAAAATCCGAGCGGCGATGCCCGGGTCCCCGGGTTCCATGATGTGCAGGGCCCCCGGAGGATCATAACGAGCTTCAATAGCTGTGGCACGGCCTGATGCTGTGTCGATATCGATCAGTGCGTAAGAAATTCGTGGATTAGCTTTAGCAACCTGAAAGCGCACCGGGCGACTGGTAAGGAAGCGGGACAGCGCGAGATCCACACGGGTGCCAATGATCGAGTCTAGTGCGCCGGTCATCCCCACATCAGTGCAGTACGCTGTTCCGTTAGGTAGCAGGCGCGCGTCCGCCGTCTGCACGTGGGTATGGGTGCCAAGAACCGCACTGATTCTACCGTCAGCGTGCCAGCCCATAGCCTGCTTTTCGGATGTTGCTTCGGCATGGAAATCAAGCAAGATTGTCGCGGGCAGATCGATGTCCACACCAAGGATATCGTCGAGAGCTTGGAACGGACACTCGAGCTCCGGCATGAAGACTCGTCCCTGAAGGTTAATTACATGTACGGGGTGACCATCTCGCGTCCGCCCATGAAAAACACCTGTGCCCGGGGCGCCAGGTGGGTAGTTGGCGGGGCGTAACAAGCGGGGCTCGTCATTCAGATACTGTTCGATGCCTCTTTGAGCCCAGATGTGATTGCCACTTGTCAGTACGTCGACACCCATGGCCAGGATCTCATCCGAAAGTTCCGGGGTGATACCACGGCCGGCTGCAACGTTCTCAGCATTGACAACGGTAAAATCAACATCGTGCGTCGTTTGCAAGTTGGCAAGTCGAGTGGCTAGGATCCGGCGGCCCGGTTTCCCGACCACGTCGCCGACGAACAGTATCCTCACCGTGCGAGACCTACGGCACGAGTCTCACGAATTACTGTAACCTTAATTTCACCCGGGTATTGCACCTCTTTCTCGATTCTCTTGGCGATGTCTTTGGATAGCCAGACAGCCTCGTTGTCACTTACTTGGTCGGACTCGACAATAATGCGTAGCTCACGGCCCGCCTGGATGGCATAAGCTTTACTGACGCCGTTGAAAGCGTCTGCGATTTCTTCAAGTTTCTGCAGGCGCTTAACATACGTCTCGAGCATGTCACGGCGGGCACCGGGCCGAGCTGCAGACAAAGCGTCAGCGGCCTGGACGAGGACGGCCTCGACGGTTTTAGGCTCGACATCGAAATGGTGTGCTTCCATTCCGTGGATAACGGCGTCAGATTCCCCGTAGCGTCGCAGTAGATCGATACCGATGGTCAAATGAGTTCCTTCGATCTCATGATCTACTGCCTTGCCGACATCATGGAGCAGGCCAGCCCTACGAGCCACGATTGCATCTGCACCGAGTTCACTAGCCAGAATCCCAGCGATCGTTGCCACCTCGACCGAATGTTTTAGGACGTTCTGCCCATATGAAGTGCGGAATTTGAGGGTCCCGATGAGGCGCACTAGCTCGGTGTGCAATTCATGAATGCCGAGGTCAGCGGCTGCTTCAGCCCCATTGTGCCGGATTTGTTCTTCGACCTCCGTGCGTATACGTTCGACGACTTCCTCTATGCGAGAAGGGTGAATGCGGCCGTCTCCAACAAGCTGTTCGAGAGCAAGCCGCGCAACCTCACGCCGCAAAGGGTCGAAGGTCGAGATCAGTACAGCCTCAGGTGTGTCATCGACAATGAGGTTGACGCCCGTCACCATCTCGAAAGCTCGAATGTTGCGACCCTCGCGACCGATAACACGGCCCTTCATGTCATCGGATGGGAGTTCGACGACCGAAACAGTATGTTCGGCCACATGGTTGCTAGCGGCCCTTTGAATTGCTGTCGAAATGATTCGGTCTGCCTGTTTCTTGGCTGTCGCTTTGGCGTCTTCCTCGATACGCCGGACACTGGCAGTTGCCTCGTCACGAGCCTCATGCTGCAAGAGCTGTATTAGGGCCTGTTTAGCTTGCTCAGAGGTTTGCCCCGCTAGACGTTCGAGGCGTCCTATAGCTTCGTCGCGCTTCCGGTTAGCTTCGTCTTCGGCTAGCTTGGCCCTTTCAAGTTTGTGGCCGAGCTTGCGCTCAAGCCTCGCGAGCTCCTTTTCACGGTCTTCGAAGGCACTGGTCCGCCGTTCAAGCTTTTCTTCACGGCGGGCGATGCGGCGTTCAAGCTTGCTGATCTCCCGCCGACGGTCGCGGCTTTCTTCTACGAATTCTTGTTGAGAACGAAGGTGTGCTTCTCGTGCCTCAATCTTTGCTTCTTTGAGTAGTGTGTCGGATTGTCTTAAGGCATCTTCGGAGAGCTTCCTGGCGTTCTCTCTAGCCTCCCTGGCGTTCTCTCTAGCCTCCCCAAGGAGGCGATCGCCGAAACGTCGCCTCAGCATAAGCCAAATAGCCAACAGAAAAGAACCGCCAATCAGTATTCCGATGGCGACGCCCGCTGCGGTGGAGGTTTGAAAGAATCGGCTGGATTGAGCCAGGAGGCCGGCACTGACGGCGGTCGTAATACTAGTGCCGTACATGGTCACCCCCTTTAACAGCCTCGGATTACGACGAGGGAGAAGGGCACGACCTTAGGGTCGCCGAGCCGGCGCCGATGGCGACGAGAGCGATCGATCAAGAAAAAGGGGAGATTGCAGCCTGCTAGACTAGCAAACCCCCTTTACAAAGAAGTGCTTCACAAGTCCTGAATCTTTGCAGTATTCGGTCGATCGGGGTGCTCTCGTTTGGTTAGTGAGATTGCCGACGAGTTAATTTCGGCGCTGTATTGATCCAAGCTGCCGGCGGTACTTGGACCAGCTCATTTTCTTACTCCCCCTCGTTTTTCGAGGGTCTTTATGTGTTGTTTATTGGTCAGTCGCCGGGCATCCGGCGATTTGTTTTCATGATAACTAGGGTAATGTTATCCGGGTCCCAGGAGATTGCAACGGCTAACAGAGTTGTTCCGCTTTCGGGGAAGCCAGCTGAGAATGGGTTGAGCCTCATCTCATTAGCGCTGGCGGGCACCTAGCTTCTTACTGAGTGTATCGACTAGCTTCTTCTGCCCTGCTTCAATCTCCGCAGCAGTTAACGTGCGGTCGGCGGCGCGAAAGGTGAACCGTAGCGTCATGCCACGATGCCCCGGAGGAATTTCGTCGCCTTTATAGATTTCTATTAGCGTAATACCAGCCAGAGGCAGCATGGCCTCGGCTGCGGCCACCCGGACGGTCGTCTCGACGACTCCGTAATTAGAGCCCTCTGGTAAGACCAGCGCGACATCGCGGGACCCTCCCGGGAAACGCGATACTGGGCGGTAAGGCGTCGTTGGGTGGGGCAAGCCGATGGGTTTGTCGATGTTTAGTTCGACTACCCATACCTCGGCGTCGATGTCGAATGTCTGCGCCGTGTCGGCGGAGATTCGCCCGGCCCAGCCTGCGGGAATGTTGCCGCCTGCACCGTTTCGGATCAGTGCGGTCGCTGACTGATCAATCCCGGGAGACTTGCCGGCACCCCACTGCCACTTTGGCCAGGCCATCTGCTTAGTGACGTGCTCAACGATTCCCTTGAGGTCGTAAAAATCAACTGGAGTAGAAACGTCTTTCCAGTGGTCGCGCCGCTGAGAACCGGTGAGAGCGATCGCCATGCTCCAGTACTCGGTGACCCCATCGTCGGTTAGCGGTCCGGCAAAACAGCGGCCGACTTCAAACAGCCGCAGGGATGTTTGGCCATGGTTCAGGTTGTGCGCCACTGCACCAAGGAGGCCTGGCACCAGGTGGGCGCGCAATACGCTGAGCTCCTCAGAAATGGGATTGTTAATGGATACCAGATCTTCAACTTGGCCCACGAAACCGGATTGCTCCAGAAGCGAACTTAAAGAGCTTGACATTATTTCGCGACATCCAGCGGCCACAAGGGATTGCTTGAGGCGTTGTTCGCCGAAAATCTCAGGGGTCCCGGAGTCTTGAATACTGCGGACGACTGGCAACGTAGCGGGGAGCCGATCGTAGCCGTTGTGACGGCCGACTTCCTCTATCAGGTCTTCTTCGCGCGTTACATCAGGTCGAAAACTCGGAACTCCAACATCATAGCCGCCGGTCTTAGCTGCGAGAGAGAATCCAAGACGAGTGAGGATCTCCTCGACCTCAGAGCTTGGGACTTCTATCCCGAGCAAACCCTTCAGGCGAGTCTGCCGGAGCGTAGTATTTACCGGCTCGGGCAAGGTGCCGACAACGTCGACCGTTCCACGTGACAACGCACCGCCCCCGATCTCTTGAATCAGGGATGCTGCGCGGTCGATCGCCAGGAGCATGCCGTCATGGGCAGGGGAGCGCTCGAAGCGATGGCTGGCGTCTGTGTGGAGATTCAGCCGGTGTGCTGTTGCACGGACGGTAGCCGGATCAAACCAAGCCCCCTCGATAAGAACATTAACTGTATCATTGGTAATGGAGGTCTCCGCCCCGCCTATCACACCGGCGAGTGCCACGGGGCGTTGCCCATCGGCGATTACTAGGTCACTCGACGTCAGGTTATGCTCAATGTGGTCGAGCGCGACGAAAGATTCTGACTTACGTGCTCGGCGGACTACGATTTGGTGATCGACAAGCTGGTCGAAGTCAAATGCATGCAGTGGGTGGCCGAGTTCCCAGAGAACAAAGTTGGTGATATCGGCGACGTTGTTCAACGGTCTTAGTCCGATTGACTCGATGAGGTTCGCGAGCCATTGTGGCGAAGGCTCGACCTTGACCCCACGAATCAATCGGGCTGTATAGCGTGGGCACCCGTTCAGATCATCGATTGCTATCGCGGTTAACTGGTCTGTGGCGGGATCAGACTCGTTGACTAAGATCTCTGGCGCTTGTAGGTCGGAACGACGGGCTGTGGCAATCTCGCGAGCCAAACCGTAGTGATTCATTGCGTCGACCCGATTCGATGGAATATCCAGGTCGAGCAAAGCCCCATCAGAGTGTGAACGGATATCCTCAACAACCATGCCACAACGGGTGAGGAGTTCAGCGAGATGACTAGTCTCTTCGGGGAGTTCGACGTAGCGTGCCAACCAGTTCGAAGAAAATAGCATTGCGCTCAGCCCGCAAACTGACGCAAGAAGCGTGCATCGTTTTCGTAGAGTGTTCGGATGTCAGTGATGCCATAACGCATAGCGGCGATACGGTCAACGCCCATCCCGAAGGCAAAACCTTGCCATTCGTCGGGATCGTAGCCGATTTTCTCAAAAACGGCCGGGTGCACCATGCCGCAGCCAAGCATCTCAATCCAGCCGTTGCCCGCATTAGCATCCATCTCTGCTGATGGCTCTGTGAAAGGAAAATAGCCGGGACGTAATCGGGTTTGAGTCTGAGGTCCGAAGAGTGCCTTGACGAAATGGTCAAGAGTGCCACGCAAGTCTGCCATTGTGATGTCTCGATCTACAAGTAAACCTTCGCACTGTACAAAAGATGGAGTATGGGTGGCGTCGGGTGTATCTCGTCTGTAGACCCTGCCTGGAACGATTATGGCAAGCGGGGGTTCCTGACCCTCCATCGTACGAATCTGAACAGGGGAGGTGTGGGTTCGAAGCAGCCAGTCGTTATCGAGGTACAGCGTGTCCTGGCTGTCACGTGCTGGGTGGTCACGGGGGATATTTAGAGCCTCGAAGTTGTAGTAATCGTGCTCAACTTCGGGCCCGCCAACAACCGTGTAACCCATGCGTGTGAAGACACCAACTATTTCTTGTAATGCGAGAGTAATCGGATGAAGGGAGCCAGCTTTTTTGCTGCGACCAGGAAGGGTTACGTCGAGGGGGGGCACCTCGTTACGGACATCCTTGTTTAAGCTAGCCTTGATCTCGCCAAGCTGTCTGGTGATCTCCTGCCGCGCGTGATTGGCGGCACGTCCTACGGGACCTCGAGCCTCGGGCGGTAAGGTACCCATGCTATCGAAAATCGCTGTCAGCTGGCCACGTTTACGGCCGACATAACGAGACCGCAGCTCCTCAAGCTCGGCAAGATTTCGCACTTCTCCGGCCTCGTCGGCGAAATCGGTGCGCAGTCCTTCGATTTTGGCTAGCGAGTCGCCGCCATCAACGTGCGCCTGTCCAGTTTCATCGTCCACAGACGTGCCTCTCGGACAGATTAGGCCGCGAGAGAATCTTTAGCGGCAAGGGTAAGCTGTGCGAACGCCTCGGGATCTTCGACCGCAATCTGGGCCAACACTTTCCGGTCGAGGCCAATATTGGCAGCCTTCAATCCCGCCATGAAGCGGCTATAAGAAATGCCGTGCTGACGACAAGCGGCGTTGATTCGGATAATCCACAGGCGGCGGAAATCACGTTTTTTTCGCTTACGCCCGATGTAGGCATATTGCATGGCGCGGTCGACTGCGTCACGCGCGGAAGCGTAAAGTCGGCTGTCGGCCCCGTAGTATCCCTTTGCTTGCTTGAGTATGTTGCGGCGTCGGTTCTTGTGAACATTGCCGCGCTTTACACGAGCCATGCGATTCCTCCGTTATCTTGGCGAGCGACTAACTGTAACGCTCCGGCAGTAACCGAGCGAGGCGGCGCTGGTCTGAAGTAGCAACCAATTGCGACTTGCGAAGGTTGCGTTTCCGCTTGCTCGACTTGTGTCCCATTAAGTGGCCGGCGTACGCGTGGTGGCGAGAAAATTTGCCGCTACCGGTGCGCTTAACGCGCTTGGCCGCTCCGCGGTGATTCTTCATCTTGGGCATATCTTGTCCTCACAATTATCGAACTTGATTACCAAAAGACGCGTATCCAATCAGTCTCGTCTCGGAGTAATTATCATGGACATCAATCGACCCTCCATTCGTGGGGCGCTGTCGACCCGGACGGTCGCGCCGAGCTCGTCCACAACTCGGTCCAATATTCTTCGCCCGTACTCCGGATGAACGACCTCACGGCCACGGAACATTATCGTTGCTTTGACCATGTGGCCTTGGGAGAGAAATCGATGAATATGTTTCATTTTGAAATCGTAGTCGTGTTGATCGATCTTTGGACGGAATTTTACTTCCTTCAGCTGCGTATTGTGGGGGCGTTGCTTCTGTTCCTTGGCTATCCGATACGCGTACTTACCGTAATCCATAAGCCGGCAAACTGGAGGCTCGCCGTTAGGCGCGACCTCTACTAGGTCCAACTCCTGCTCAAGGGCCCTTGCCATTGCTGCCTCCGTGGGCACCACCCCTAGCTGTTCGCCGGCAGCATCGATCAGTCGAACCTGAGGAACTCTAATCTGGTCGTTGATCCGGTGTTTCTTTTGTCCGGGAATGCTCTAACCCCCTTTGTTATGGTTCGGCGCGCCGGTGCGAGCCGAACAAGTCGTCAAGCCGCCGGTGTAGCACCATTCTCACGCAACGGCCATTCTCGCACAGCGCGGTCCTCAATGTCTCGCACGGCCTGTGCCAGAAACGTTTCAATCGTAAGGCTTCCTAGGTCGCCAACGGTTCGGTGACGTACAGAAACTTCCTGGTTTTCCATGTCACGGTCGCCGACGATTAGCATGAATGGAAGTTTCTGTGTCTGTGCATCGCGGATCTTGGCGCCCAGTTTGCCGCTGCGGCGATCAACCTCGGCGCGAAGTCCCGCTTTCTCTGCTGCTTCGGCTATGTCTTCGGCGTATTTGATGTGACGGTCGGCGATTGGCAATATGACGACTTGAACCGGAGCCAGCCAAAGTGGAAACGCTCCGCCATAGTGCTCGATTAGACCACCGACAAATCGCTCCAGTGAGCCGTAAATAGCGCGGTGGATCATTGCGGTGCGATGTTGGTACCCATCGTCGCCAGCATAGGTGAGGTTGAAACGCTCCGGCAGGTTGAAATCCAGTTGTATTGTCGATCCCTGCCAGGCACGACCCAGTGCATCGATGAGGTGGAAATCAATCTTTGGGCCGTAGAATGCTGCTTCGTTAAGTTGACGCTCATACACCAGACCCATTGAATCGAGAGCGTCCGCCAGGGCACTTTCAGCAAGGCCCCATTGATCTTCGTCGCCAGCGTACTTGTCCCGGTTACTAGGGTCATGCAAAGAAAGGTCGATACGGTATTCGTCATAGCCGAAGGTCTTCATAACGTGCAGCGCGAGATCAAGTGCGCCAGACACTTCTTCCTGTATTTGATCCGGGCGACAGAAAATATGGGCGTCGTCTTGTGTGAAGCCGCGTACGCGCAGCATGCCGTGTAGAACCCCTGAGAGTTCGTTGCGATAGACGGTCCCAAATTCGCTATAGCGAAGGGGCAGTTCACGGTATGAGCGAGTGCCTTTCTGGTAGATCAGGATGTGACCAGGGCAATTCATAGGCTTGAGGACGTATTCCTGCTCGTCGACATCAAGCGTGAACATATTTTCCTTGTAATAGTCGTAATGGCCCGACGTTTCCCATAAGTGTTTTCGCGCGATGTGAGGCGTGTAGACAATGTCATAGCCGCGCGATAGCTGTTCATCGCATAAGAAGGCCTCGATCTGATGCCGAATGGTGCCGCCCTTGGGGTGCCAGTAGGCCATCCCGGGACCGGCCTTTTCGTCAAAGTGAAAGAGGTCCAAATCGATACCGAGGCGGCGGTGGTCACGCTTTTTAGCCTCCTCGCGGTGGTCCAGAAATGTTTCGAGGTCCTCCGCGGAGAAGAAAGCCGTGCCGTAAATTCTTTGCATCATGGGGGAATCTTCTCGACCACTTTCGGGTCGCCAGTGTGCTGCCGCAGTGTGCAAGAGTTTGATCACAGGGATCTTGCCAGTGTGCGGCAGGTGGGGCCCGGTACAGAAATCGATGAAGTTTCCCTGCTGGTAGCAAGAAACCTGGTCGCCACCTTTGTCACGGACAAGCTCGACCTTCAAGTCTTCGCCCTTCTCGGCGAAAATCATCTCCGCCTCTTCTTTGGGCATTTCGAGTCGTTCCAATGTTTGATTGGTTTTGATCAACTTGCGCATCCGCTTTTCGATAGCTTTTAGGTCTTCCGGGGTGAAGGGGTCTTCACGCAGAAAGTCATAATAGAAGCCATCAGCGGTTGGTGGCCCGATGCCAACCTGAACGTCATTAAATAGTTCCTTGACCGCCTGGGCGAGCACGTGAGAAGTAGTGTGGCGGCACATTTCAAGTGCCATTGAAGACGCGTTTCCTCTAGGTTCCAAAGGGGCCAGCTCGCCATTGGCATGAAGCGCCATTTGGAAATCTAGAGGCTCGTCGTTGAGGGACACCCCGACCGAGGTCTTCAGCCACTCTGGACAGTGTTGCTCAAGGACATCCCGAACGCGTGTTCCTGCAGAAAGGAGAAGTTCCTGTCCGTTAATTTTGATTTCAATTGATTCAGACATTGCTGCTGCGGCTATGGCTATCGGTGTTGCAACGGGGCAAGCAGGCGAGGAAACTAGTAGGCGCGGCCGGGCTCGAACCGACGACCTCTTCCGCGTCAGGGAAGCGCTCTCCCAACTGAGCTACGCGCCTTCGTTCCCTCAGCAGTGAGCGGAAAAACTCCAGGCCATCTATCCGCACCCTACTAGCGCCGGGCACCTGGGAATGAGCCGACGGCGACCACCGAAACTCGTGAGTCGCAAAGCTGCCTGCGCCAGAATTATAAGAGGGATTGCGTGAATTCGTCAACGTGATCTGCTGATCGCCAGTGGCTCATCCATGGCACCATTTCGGTCAACCGCACATACGACATAGGCGATTACAACCAGGGAAATTAACTCGCCTGGCAAGTGGGAAAAGTAAGAATAGAAGAGGATGTCCGCCCATCGATCCGGCATGCTGGCGGCGGTTCCAGTATCTGGATTCCAGGCCGCCAAAATGACGTTCCCGGCAAATCCCGCGATGTAGTAGGGGAGAAGACAGAAGAAGTAACCTACGACTCGCCCAGGCTCCGGAACCATCTTGTAAGCGTAAAAAACTGCAATCGCGGTTGCTAAAAGAAAGGTAAGAGCGAAATAGACTCCGATGGCGCCCTTTGTGATCTGGGGGATAAAGACCATCACCAACAATGCGGTCGCGCTAGCAACACCGAAGACAGTCCACCAAACGGCGCGCGGGGGGTTCGCGCCATTGTCATCGGCTGGTGCGATCACACCAGCAACTAACGCACATAGGATCAGGCCGAGCCTGAAACTCCACTCTCCTGGGCCAACGGTCTCAGGCGACACGATAGCTAGTGGGATCATTATCGTTGTTGCAACGAATTGAACTAGCACAGCTCGTTTTGGTCCGAGCCAAGTGCCACATAGCAATGCTATGGCTGGTGCGAATGAGAATGAACCGAGTGTGTACTCGACACGCAGAAACGCAATGCCTGCGGAGCCCAGAGTCCAAATAGTAAGGGGCCATCGGGAGGGGTGGAAACGACTGGCGTTAGAACTGGGCACGGCGAGGATCGTATTCAATCTCGATCAATCTAGGCCCATGAGTGCAGTGTGATGGGTCCTGTAATTGCTTCTGGCAACGCGAGCGGCAATGGTCGGGAGACCCTGAATAAGCCTCACCGGCAATCTTCTATTTCTATCGAGCCGGGGAATTCGGGCTTCAGTACGGCTGACGGCTGTGCAGAGGTGAGTGTCATCTTGTCGATGCCATCCTTGAGATTAGCCGCGGCAGTACTAGGCAACTAGATCTTCCAGCTGATCAATTGCCGAATCGTAGGGAGTCCGTGAACCTCGGTCAAGGAAAAGTTGTGAGCCTAGTTCGACGTCTATCTGAATTTACAAACTGGGCCCGTCACCGTTCCTTCTTGCTTGGAGCTAGGCGAGCAAAATTGGTGTCGGGGTGATTCAACTCAATGCCTTGTATACGGCCTTACTGATTTGCAGGTCTTGCACAGCAACACCTGTCAGGTCGGCGATGGTGAGTTGGTCATCTGATGACCGCCAAAATTGCTGGTTGAGTATTAGGTTGCCGAGTTCAATAGGCTTGGTACCTTCGAGCAGGCTCGCCTTGGTGGCCCGATAGATTTCTCCACGAGACTGGCATTGTTCGATACTGTCCGCTACGACAATGTCGGCTCGGGCCAAAATCTTGGAATCGAGCTCTTGTTTTTCTGGAGTATCAGCGCCTATCGCAGTGATATGCGTGCCCGGGCGGACCTCATCGTTGTGCAGCAAAGGATGCCGGGCTGGTGTGACAGTCACGATCAGGTTGCAGGTCTTGGCAACAGCGGCCGGATCGAGCGTCGTGTCGACACTGTAACCAAGTGCCTCCATGTCCTGCTTGTAAAGGTCAACCTCTTCCTGGCTTACTCCCCAGACGGTGACGTCGCGGCAGGTAATCACCGAGTCGAGCATCAATAATTGTCGCCGTGCCTGGTCTCCGGCACCGATAATGCCGATGCGATGCACCGTGGTTGGCGCCATGTACTTAGCAACCACCGCCCCCGCAGCAGCTGTTCGAACTGCGGTGAGTTGCCCCTCGTCGAGCAGAACGGCGAGAAGTTCGCCGGTTTTTTGACTGAACAACAACATGAGGCCGGAATTGGTTGGAAGTCCGAATCTGAAGTTTTCGTAGAACCCGCTCGCAATTTTGACGACGAAATAGTCATTCTCTTTAATGAATCCGTATTTGATGTGTGCTTCCCCGCGGGGATCTTCAAAGAGCATCTCACCCACCGGGGGAACTACAACTTCATCGCGCGAGTAGGCAATGAATCCTTCTTCAATACAAGTAACAGCATCGATATCTTCCAATGCGGTGCTGATTTGCGAGAGGTTGTAAACCTTGGTCACGTATGCCTCCTCCCGGTAGCGCAGGTAGGGCTACAGTGATGAAAAGGTTCAGGAGCCGATGATCCGGCACCCGAGTATGCCTGTAAATGGCGTACCAAAGCCATTTACGTAATAAGAGCCGACGCGGGGACTTGAACCCCGGACCTGCTGATTACGAATCAGCTGCTCTGCCACTGAGCTACGTCGGCTGCAAGTCGGCCAGAAACTCTCCTGCTGAAGGGCTACGATTGACGACCGAACAGAGTCTAACGGTGGTATTCCTGGCTGGCAAAGCGCCAACCATTGCTTGGAGACAGGTATCACCACGGAGAGAATCGGTTCTGCAGCCGGTATGGTGAAACGCTACCGTATATTGAGTGTACTCGTTTCTTACACCGCAACAGGTAGTGGTTCTTACGTTTACGCTTTGATTTGGAGGTGTTAAACTCCGCCCGGCCGGACAGTTAGGGGCGACCTACGCAGCAGTCGTCCGGTTTAACGCACTTTGGGAGGCACGGACCTGAGGCCCGTGCATCGTGTGGAAGCTGTCGAAACTAGAAATCCGCGGCTTTAAGTCTTTTGCCGATGCTGCGGAGCTTGACTTCCCTGAAGGAATAACTGCGGTCGTTGGTCCAAATGGTTGCGGCAAGAGCAATATCTCCGACGCCATTCTCTGGGTCCTGGGTGAGCAAAGCACTCGTGCGCTGCGGGCCCATCAAATGCAGGACATCATCTTTCAGGGAACCGCCACGCGCCGGGCAATCGGACTAGCTGAAGTCACCCTCTATTTGAGTAATGGCGCTTCGAATGGCCAGGGTGGTTTTGACTCACTTGCTGATCTCGAGGCCCGGGGCGCGACTGGGTTGCGGCCAGAAGCTGATGGGGATGGACGCTTGGTCGCGGCGCTGGAGCCAGCAACGGGAAGTGGGTCGAACGGGTCAGGTGGTAATGGTGCCAACGGTAATGGTGCTAGACGAAGTGACAGGTCTGAAGACTCGTCCACCCGCGACAGAATCCCTCCAGTCAAAATTGATGCTCCCGGGGGCAGTATCGAGATTGAGTCCAACGAGGATTCAGAGGCCGATGATTTCGGAGACAGTGACGATCCCAGCCTTCTAAAGATAACCCGTCGACTTTTCCGTTCTGGAGACTCGGAGTACTTGCTCGACGGTGACAAATGTCGTTTGCGGGATATCCGTGAACGCCTTACTGGGACAGGGCTCGGAACACGGACTTGCTTCCAGATCGGGCAGGGCAAGATCGACCAGATTCTCTCTGCTAGTTCGCTGGAACGTCGTGCGCCGCTTGAGGAAGCCGCGGGGATTGCACTCTATAGACACCGTCGTCATTTGACCCAGCTTAAACTTGAAGCTACAGCGCAGGATGTGGCTCGGATCGACGATATTTATGAAGAAGTCGGTCGCCAGATGCGAAGTCTCAAGCGCCAGGCGGGACGGGCGCGTCGATATAAGAAGCTTCGCGGCGAGCTACGCCGCCTAGAGCGTGCCTGGTTGTACCGTGAGCTGCTCGAATCACAACAGCGGGAATCGCTGGCAGTCGCTGTGGTTGGTGAAGCTAGCGAGGCTGAGAAGAAGGCGAGGGAGAACCTTACGGCGGCGGCCATGAAGTTGGAACATGAGCGCAAGCGTATGCGTGTCGCCCGAAAAGATGAACAGGACCGGCGTCAGCGTCTTTACCAGAACCAGCTTGAGCAAGAACGGCTTAGGGCTGAGGTGCAACGACAGGAAGATCGACAGAGGTTCGCCGAAGAACGACAAGCTGAACTTGAGCGGCGTAGCACTGAATTGAAAAAACGGCTTGAGGAGGCCAAGGGTTTACGGGTTCGTCGCAAGGAAGTGGCGCAACAATCGGAAGCCGTCCACGAGACAGCCAAGGCAGTTCTGTCGGAAGCAGAGGAGGAGCTTGCGGCAGCGCGACGAAGGCTTGATTTAGCGCTCAGACCGGCGCCATCTGCAAGTGAGGATGGCGAGGGTGCACAACCGCTGTCAGTGAACATAATAGTGGAGGAAGAAGATTTTCCCGCTCTTAGCCTGGCGCTTGGTGACTTACTGGACGTAAAAGTTCTGCCGGACGCAATGTTGGGAGAATGGCTGGGGGAGACCCTTGATGATAATCGGCGAAGCCGGGCACTCCGATGCGTGGAGTCACCGATCATCGCACCTCCACCAGCAGACGATCGCATCGCTGGTGCACTTCAAGAACGGATTAGCGGTCGCAATGAGACCGTCGAGGCTGTAGTCGGTTCGTTGCTGCAAGATACGTGGCTGATCACGAATGCGGAGGATGCGCCGGAATTGGCACGAAGTTATCCAGGTCACGCTTTTGTCGATAACAGCGGGAGTTGTTGGGCCTGTGGCGCGGAGGTCCGGGTACGTGGGCGCCAAGCCCGGCTAAGGATGATGGAGGTCGCTGAGGATGCAGCCGGTGCGGAAACAGAGCAGGGTTCCCCGGCCGAACTCGAAGTAACCTCGCCGGAAGAATTGGGTGCTCGGGAAAACCGCGACCGCGCGGCAATCGCTGCGGCGGCTGCCGGTGCGCAAGCAGATGCCTCGCGCCAGGAGCTTGCCGTTTCAGAGGCAGCTTGCCGGAGGCTGAAGTCCGAACATCAACGCACGTTATCCGAGGTTAAAAGTTTAATTGAGGCATCTAAGACAGCTACCAAGCGCGCAGAAAAGGCCACCAAGCAAGCCGATGACGCCGTTAAGAAAGGTGCATTTCTAGAAGCCAATGTGAACGCTGCGGATATTGATGACAAAGCTGGAGAGGCCGAGGTCGCTGCTCTTCAGGAGGCGCAGTCTCTGGTGCGCAACGATTTGGAACGGGCACAGGAGGCTCGTTCGAAGCTTGAAGTTGAGGCCGCAGAAATTCGAGTTGCTGGCCAGCACATTGAGGAACAGATTCGGGAGAAACTGGCGATTGGACCGGCCGAGCTCCTCAAGGAGGGCCCGCTTGAAGTAGTCGAAGGAACTGAGGGACCTGAGGAGCCTAAGCGAGGCAAGAAGGATGAAGATACTGATATTGAGAAGCTCGCCGCTTCCGAATTGCGGGGGTTGAGCCGCGAAATCCAAGGGAAGATCGAGCGACTTGGACCAGTCAACTTGGTTGCCTACGAAGATTTTGAGGTTCAGGAGGGGCGCCATCAGGAACTTGGCGTACAGCGTAAGGATCTCAAGGATGCAGCAGCAAATCTTAACGATGCAATTGGGCGTATAGACACCGATTGCATCGAGCGTTTCAATGATTGCTTCGAGTCAATCAATGGGTATTTCAACCGGATTTTTCGCCAATTGTTCGGCGGTGGAAAAGCGGGCATGAAGCTTGAGAATCCGGAAGACCCTCTTAACTCGGGGATTGAGATTTTCGCCCAGCCCCCTGGCAAGAAGCTGCAGAACATTCGCCTGCTCTCTGGGGGCGAGCGGACTTTAGTGGCGCTCTCCCTCCTGTTTGGCATATTCGAGTATCGGCCGGCAGCATTCTGTATTCTTGACGAAGCGGACGCGGCTCTGGATGAGCCTAATATTGAACGCTTCCTCCGCGCCCTGCATTCTTTCGAGAGCCACACCCAATTCATTCTCATCACGCATAACAAGCGCACGATGGAAATCGCCGATCTTCTGTACGGTGTGACGATGCAGGAAAGTGGTGTTTCGCAGCTTGTCTCGGTCCAGCTCCACTGACCGTGCTTCGGCCTCCCACCGGGGGGTTGTAGCAGAAATCGATCGTTTCTTCGGCGTCCAAGATTCTGGCAGCACGATTGCGACGGAGCTTCGAGGCGGGCTGACGACTTTTGTGACAATGGCCTACATTGTCGTCGTCAATGCCGACCTCCTTTCGAAGGCTGGGATTCCCATCGAGTCCGCGATTTTTGCAACTTGCGCATCGTCTGCGATCGGCACGTTTCTGATGGCTTGGTGGGCTGGATATCCATTCGCGCTTGCGCCAGGGATGGGGCTCAATGCCTACTTCGTGTTTTCGGTTGTTCCGGCAGTCGCTGCTGCGCTCGGGCCTGGACCTCCGGACCGTGCCTGGAAAGTTGCCTTGGGGCTTGTTGGATGGTCGGGCGGGTTATTTCTTATCGCCACTTGGCTTGAGGTTCGCAGCCGAGTCATGCGTGGGATTCCGATGACACTCAAACTCGCGGTCTCGGCTGGAATTGGACTTTTTATAGCGTTCATTGGGATGCAAGCGGCAGGCGCGGTCGTGGCTGACCCTCGGACGCTCGTGAAGTTGGGCGACGTGCACGCGCCATCAGTATGGATCGCGGGTGCCGGATTACTTGTTACCGCAGGATTATGGACCCGCCGAATTCCCGGGGCACTCTTGATAGGGATTGCGGCCACTACAGCTCTAGCCGTGGTTCTTGGTCACGCGGATGGGCCAGAGCGTTGGGTGGCCCTTCCTGAAGTTTCGGGGACTATGTTCCAATGGGACCTTCGGGGTGCTTTCGATATCCGCTTTCTGGACATCATGGTGGCTTTACTGTTCGTCGATTTCTTCGACACCATGGGGACGTTGGTAGGGGTTGGAGTTCAAGGCGGCTTCCTTGATGATAACGGCCGCCTCCCTCGAGATAACAGGGCGTTGTCAGCTGATGCTGCCGCTACGGTAGCCGGTGCCGCTTTGGGGACCGCCCCTGTGACGACCTACGTGGAGAGCGCCTCGGGTATTGCAGCGGGTGCTCGCACAGGGCTTGCTAACATGGTCGTGGTTGGTGGGTTTTGTGGGGCAATGTTCTTTGCTCCCGCGCTGACTGCCGTGCCGTCTTTTGCGACTGCGCCGGTCTTGGTTGTAGTAGGCGCGTTGATGGCGACAAGCCTCGCGAGAATCGAGTGGGAGGACCGCGGTGAGGGTATCGCTGCGTTCGTTACCGCGTTGGCAATCCCAGTCACGTTCAGTATCTCAGACGGGATGGCAATGGGCGTTGCTGTCTACCTGGGGTCGAAAGCTCTGGGGGGCCGCTTCCAGGAAATTTCCTGGGTTATGTGGGCACTCGGTGCAATCTTTGTTCTTCGGTTTCTATTTATACCGCTGGAGTGAGAGGGGCCTACCGGGTATGTGGCCGACGGAATGGATCGACGGTCATCTTTATCCCTACTATCGCTGAGCAGCATCTGCCGATTCGTGGTTGGGAAGGAGTGCGTGGGCGACATTGTCGAGTGCGTGGACGGCTTTGCTGAACCCATCTCCAGCCTCCTTCAATTCGCGAAGTTGTTTGCGAGGTCTCAGCCAGGCGGCCGAAGCTATAAGGGCTAGTGACAATCGGCTCTTGCGAGTTGTCGTATCGTCTTGTGCCAGCCAGGCACGCCGCGCGGCCTTAGAGTTAGGGCCAGGCAAGGGACGATCGGCATGGTCAGAAATAACTCGAACAGCAGTAAACGGAACGCGGTGCTCAGCAGCTAATTGTGCCCACACTGAGCCTTCCATTTCAACAAGGTGCGCACCGCTGCCCGAGCGAATGCGGTCGCGAATGTTCACGTCGTATAGTGGTTCATCTACGGTTACTGCAATGGCCCTTTTGCATGGAATACTTGCCTGTTTAAGGGTGCGCAGGACTTTTTCTAAGAGGGCCGGATCTGAATGGGCTGTAGTTGCATGGGGATGGAGCGGGTCGCGCCACTCTTGGACCGCCCAAGTTGACCCTGCTGGATGCTTTTTGTCGAGTGCGCCAGCTATTCCGACGTTGACTACTGCCTCGGGTTGCAAATTGTGTATCGCGTCAGAAAAAGTTTTGTCTCCCCCTCGTCCCATTCCGGCAGCTAACAAGGCTACGGAGCCATTGTCCCCACTTCCATGGGCCACTTTATTAGTTGATGTGTCAATCTGCAGATACCGAGCGAATGCCCGCAGCTCGAACTCTACAGCGGCGACAAAAAGGATATTGGGGCTGGATGTGCGCTTCCGATTATTGGGCATGTATCTAATTCTAGCCTCGGTGAGTTATGGCTGAGTTACACGATCCAGTGAGTCGAGTTCCAGGTGTCGGGATGGTACGGGCTGCTGCTTTAAGTCGTGGTGGCATTGAGACTCTCGAGGATTTTTTGCTCCAACTTCCGTTTCGGTATGAAGATCGCTCTCGGGCCTCTTCGATTTCCGAGTTAGTAGTGGGTGAACGCTACACCTTCAAGGTGAAAGTTAACCGGATCCGGCGACTGGGGCATAGGGGCCGAAAGCGTGTCGAAGCTGTCGTGAGCGACGAGAGTGGAGAATTGAAGGTTGTGTGGTTTCGGCAACCCTACGTCGCTGATTCGATCTCGAAAGGCGACTCTATTTTGATTTTCGGTAAAGTCGTTCAATACGATGGAAATCCGCAGCTTGTCAATCCTGTACTGGAAAAAGATGGCGGGCTCCACTTGGGGCGCCTAGTCCCGATCTATAGGCGGATCGGCAAGTTAACCCCTGGAGTCCTTAGGCGACTAATCGACGCGTGCATTGACCTTGTTGGCGAAATTCCTGAATCGCTGCCAAGTTCGACCAGACGCCGGTTGCAGCTTACTGGTCGTCACGAGGCTATCGTTGGCATTCATAGACCGGCTAGCGCCGTCGACCCAAGTGTTTTGAATGCAGCACGCTCACCAGCCCACCAGCGGCTTGTTTGCGAAGAATTTCTATCTTTGCAGACCGTGCTGCAATTACAGCGAACTCAGGAAAAGAAGGAGCTCTTGGGGCCTGAGATGATATTTGATGAGGCTAGTGTTGCAACGATTCTGGAGATATTGCCCTTCAGGCTCACTCCTGGGCAAGATGATGCTCTCCGGGCGATTCTTGCCGACATGAAAAGTCGGGTTCCGATGCATCGGCTGTTGCAAGGAGATGTCGGCTGCGGAAAGACAGCCGTTGCCGGGGGTGCTCTATTGGCTGCAGCAACCGCGGGTTACCAGGCGGCAATCATGGCTCCCACTGAACTTCTTGCCCGTCAACATTCACGTTGGCTTGCGCCTTGGGCGGCTTCCAAGGGCATGAACTTGGCGTGCCTGACTGGCACCACTAGCTCGGTATCGAAGCAGAAGATCCTGGACGGACTAGCGAACGGTGATATCAAAATCCTGGTTGGTACCCACGCCTTATTGGAGCCCGAAGTTTTATTCTCGAAACTGGGATTGGCAGTGATCGATGAACAACATCGGTTCGGGGTTCGGCAGCGTGCATCGCTTCGCGAAAAGGGCAAGGCAGATCATCATCAATGTCCGCATTTGCTGGTAATGACTGCGACGCCGATACCACGCACCCTGGAGCTCACGGTCTACGGGGATCTCGATGTATGCACGATCGATGACATGCCCCCCGGTCGACAACCGGTCGTATCTCAAGTGGTTCCGGCAGCTGATTGGAGCCGGGTCGTCGAGATGCTTATTGAGACTGTTCACCGTGGCGAACAGGCGTATGTTGTTGCGCCGCGCATAAAGGACGGGGATGGTGAGCTGTCCACCGCTGTTCAACTACAAGCCGAGCTGAAACACCAATTGGAGGGCGTTCGTATTGGTCTATTGCACGGGAGACAGGCTCAGGATGAGAGGTCTTCGACGATGGAAAGCTTCAGGGCCGGCCAGATTGACGTCCTAGCGTCGACTACGGTCGTTGAGGTCGGTGTCGATGTCAGTAATGCCACGTTGATGGTTATCGGTCATGCTGAGCGCTTCGGATTAGCCCAGCTACATCAGTTACGTGGCAGGGTGGGACGAGGTAGCGCGCAAGCAACCTGTGTCTTCCTTGCCCATGAGCCGCTTTCTAAAAATGCCCAGTCACGCCTAGAAGCTGTCCAGTTAACAACGGATGGTTTTGAGCTCGCTGAAAAGGATTTGTCACTGCGTGGGCCAGGGGAATTGCTTGGTACTCGGCAGGCGGGCGTGACTGGGTTCAGAGTCGGTGACCCGTTCCGTGACCACAAATGGCTCGAAGTAACATGTGAGGAGGCCCAAAGATTGGTCGCGGCCGAGGACGATGAAAGCATCGACTATTGCCAGCGGATTCAGCGTTACTGGGGTCGTCAGTTTGCTATGACTCAGACAGGATGAGTGTACGAATCATCGCCGGGAAGGCAAAAGGGCGACGGCTGAAGGTGCGCCAAGTAGCTGGCCTGCGCCCGACCAGTGACAGGGCCCGCGAGACTTTATTTAACGTATTGGCGCCCCAGATCTCAAATGCACGATTCCTCGACATGTTTGCCGGCTCAGGTGCGGTTGGGATCGAGGCCTTGAGCAGGGGTGCTTCGGCAGCTGTATTTATCGAACAAGACGAGCGAGTGGTAACGGAACTAGAAGCGAATCTTGAACTCTGTTGTTTTTCTGTTCTCGGAAGAGTGGTTCATGGATCCTGGCAGGATGCTTTGCGCCGTGTCGGGTCAACTGAGGATCCTTTCGACATTATCTTTTTAGATCCTCCGTACGATTGGGTCGATACCCATACATGCGTGGCAGCAGTCTTTGGCCACGCAATGGTCAGCGTAAACGGTGTGCTAATTGTGGAACATCGCTCGAAGGGAGACGTGCAACTTATAGCGGGCTTGAAACTATTACGTCAGATTAGTGTAGGCGACACTGCCTTCTCTATTTTTACGGCACGAGGAAACGCCAAGATACTCGACCGAAAGCAGTAAGCGGACGGGTATTGTTTCACTCTTTCCCTGGTATGATTCACGATGCGTACTGCGGTATCCGGTCCAACGGAAGGCCGCCTGATCCACACCCCACCCCTGAGGACAGCATGGATCATGTTGCCGTTTACCCGGGTTCGTTCGATCCGATGACGAACGGGCATATTGAGATCGTCAACCGGTCGAAGGCTCTCTTCGATGAAGTTCACATTGGCATCCTGCGCCACCCGCAGAAACAGTCATTATTTACAGTTGAAGAACGTATTGAGATGATCGGCGAGATCTATGTTGATATGCCCGAGGTTACTGTCCAGGCGTTTGAAGGTTTGCTCGTAGACTTTGCGGCGAGTGTCGGGGCCCAGGCCATCATCCGGGGCCTACGGGCGGCAACAGACTTTGAATACGAGCTGCAGATGGCATTGATGAATCGGCGCTTGCAAGATCGGATCGAGACTCTGTTTATGGTTCCACACGAGGAGTTCACGTTCGTATCATCGAGTCTCGTGAAAGAAGTGTTCTCACTCGGTGGGTCCATCAGTGGCTTGGTACCACCGTCCGTGGAGGAACTTATGGCTGCGAAAATTCGCGGCCATAAGGAAGGAAACTGATAGCGTGGAGATCGCCAATCGATTGACGCAAATCAGTCCGTCTGCAACCTTAGCCTCGGCTGAGAAGGCGGCCAGATTGGTTGCCCAGGGCATAGACATTATTGATCTAGGGCAAGGGCTACCAGATTTCCCCACGCCCCGCAATATTTGTAGTGCAGGAATCAGCGCTATCAATGAGGGGCGTACTCGTTACACTCCTAATTCAGGGATTCCGGAGTTGCGGGACATTATCGCTGCGCATTATGGGTCCTTATATGGCGTTGAGTACGATCGCTCCGAGACCATAATCACCTGCGGTGGGAAGCACGCGTTGTACTCCGCCTTTCAGGCGTTGGTGGAAGAGGGTGACGAGGTCATCATTCCAACCCCGTATTGGGTGTCCTTTCCTGCTCAGGTTCGACTAGCTGGTGGCCATCCTGTGTTTGTTGATGCTCGCGAAGATGATGGCTTTGTTGTCTCTGCCCAGGATATTGACCAAGCCTGTAGCGAGAAAACGAAGGCGATCATCCTCAATACCCCGAGCAATCCTTCTGGTGCCGTCATCCCGTCTTCAGTGCTGACAGACATCGCCAGTATCGCTATCGACCGTGACCTGGTCATAGTGGTTGACGAGACGTACGATCGGTTTTTGTACGACGACGCGGTACATAGCTCGCCCTTAAGTCTAGGGCCCGAGGCGAAGCCAGTGACTCTATCGATTGGTTCATGTTCAAAGACCTGGGCCATGACAGGATGGCGAATTGGTTGGGCCGCTGGACCGCGTGAATTGATTCGCTCCATGAGTCGTTTACAGAGCCATCTCACCTCGAACCCGACATCTATCAGTCAGTGGGCGGCTGTCGAAGCTTTTAGTGGTGACCAGAGTGCCGTTGCCGAGATGTTGGCTGCTTTTGCTGAGCGTCGCGAGGCGACGTTAAAACAACTTAGGTCGATGCCAGGGGTTACATGTGGGCAACCAATGGGTGCGTTCTACGCGTTTCCCAACATCTCGGGCACATTCAACAATCGCATCACAACCTCGGATGACCTGGCTACCTATCTGATAGACGAGGCGCAGGTTGTGACCGTTCCAGGAAGTGCCTTTGGCCGTGAAGGCTTCCTGCGCGTTTCGTTTGCCGCGGAGACAAATCGCCTTAAGGAAGCCCTGCACCGGATGTCAGAGGCCTTTAGCGCCATCGTGGTGTGAGCGGCTTCGTACTTGAGTCGGCGTTCGATCCACAGGGCGATCAGCCGACAGCGATCGCCGAGCTGGTTGAGAACCTGAACCGTGGTAACGCCCACCAGGTTTTACTTGGCGTCACAGGCTCAGGGAAAACTTTCACGATCGCTAAGGTGATCGAGGAAGTGCAGCGGCCGACGTTGGTAATCGCCCATAACAAGACGCTTGCGGCCCAGCTCTACCAGGAATTCAAAGGGTTCTTCCCTAATAATTCCGTGGAGTACTTTGTTTCCTATTATGACTACTACCAGCCGGAGGCATACATACCTTCGACCGACACATACATTGCGAAGGAAACAGCGATCAACGAGGAAATTGATCGGCTCCGGCATTCAGCGACTCGTGCTCTTTTCGAGCGCCGCGACGTACTTATCGTTGCTTCGGTCTCATGTATCTACGGGCTCGGGTCACCGGAGGCGTACTACGGCATGCTGGTCCCCTTGTCAGTGGGAGATAAATATCCACGACAAGAGTTTCTTCGGCGACTCGTCGAGGTGCACTACACGCGAACCTCTGGTGATCTTGAGCGTGGTCGCTTTCGGGTGCGCGGCACCGATATAGAGGTATTCCCGGCCTATGGGCAGGATGCGCTGCGCGTGGTTCTTGAGGGCGATGTCATTGTCGACCTGGTTTCCATCGATCCCCTGTTTGGCGATGTCCAGGACAGCTTCGAGAGTTTCTCGCTTTACCCGGGCTCTCACTACGTGTCGACAAACGAGGAACGCCAGGCAGCGATCGAGTCCATCAAGGAGGAACTCGATCGCCATCTGGGCGTTCTGCAAGAAGACGGCAAGCTTCTAGAGGCGCAGCGGGTTCATCAGCGGACCAGTTTCGATCTGGAGATGATGCAGACCATTGGCTATTGCCATGGTATCGAGAATTACTCCCGGCATATCACTGGCCGGTCGGCGGGTGAGCCACCGCCGACTCTAATCGAATACATGCCGTCCAATTACATGGTTGTCGTCGACGAGAGCCACATGACTGTGCCGCAGTTGCGTGGGATGCACGCGGGAGATCGCTCGCGAAAACTTAACCTCGTAGAGCACGGGTTCCGGCTGCCGTCAGCGCTCGATAACCGGCCACTGACCTTCGGTGAATTCGAGGGGCTTGTGGAGCAAGCGATTTATGTTTCGGCGACGCCCGGTCCCTACGAGTTGAATTGTACCGAGGGTGTGGTTACCGAGCAGGTGATCCGGCCCACTGGGCTTACCGATCCGGAAATCGAGGTCAGGAAAGCACATGGTCAAATTGACGACCTCCTTGAAGAAGTTCGCTGGCGCGCCGAAAAGAATCAGCGGGTCCTGGTGACAACTCTCACCAAGAAAATGGCGGAAGAGCTGACCGCTTACTACCGTGGGCTCGGCGTGCGGGTTCGGTACATGCATGCGGATGTCGACACACTTGATCGCGTCAAGCTTCTGCGTGATTTTCGCGCGGGTGATTTCGATGCGTTGGTAGGAGTAAATCTCTTACGGGAAGGCCTTGATCTTCCCGAGGTGACATTAGTCGCTGTTCTGGACGCTGATAAAGAAGGGTTTCTCCGGTCGACCACGTCACTCGTTCAAACATCGGGCCGTGCTTCTCGCAATGTTGAGGGAAGGGTGATCCTCTATGCGGACAAAATCACCCGATCGATGCGGGAAGCGATGGAAGAGACAGATCGCCGGCGCAGGCGGCAGGAACTTTATAACGAGAAACATGGCATTACGCCAGCGACGATTGTCAAACGCATCTCGGACGCGTTCGGTGAGTTCTTCGAGAAGGATTATGTTGATTTGGTCGACGTCGATCCGGCGTTGTTAATGAGCGAGGATGCGCTTGTGCGCAAGCTTGAGGAACTGGACAAAGATATGCATGAGGCTGCCGACGCTCTCGATTTTGAGCGAGCAGCTACAGTTCGGGACCGTATCCAGGAGCTTAAACGGCAGCGGGTGCAAGGAGTCTCATAGGCCAAGGAAGTGGCCGCATAGAAAGATGCCAATCGCGACTCTTCGAAAGATTGCTGCCACACTGCCTGTCTCGGCCGGAGTTTATCTTTTCAAGAACGAAAAGGGTCGGACTATTTACGCTGGCAAGGCGAAGAGCATCCGTGATCGGGTCCGATCCCACATCACCGGTGCCTCAAAACTCGGCCCGAAACAGGAAGCAATGCTTAAGGAAGCGGTCGAAATCGACTTCATTGTTACCGACACTGATCTTGAGGCGCTGGTACTAGAAAACAGCCTTATTAAGCAGAACAAGCCGCGATTCAACGTATTGCTTCGCGACGACAAGAATTATCCATATCTTCGAATGGTGATGTCGGAACGGTTTCCTCGGCTGCAGTTCGTACGCGGGGCCCAAAGCGATGGCGAAAAGTATTTCGGGCCCTACATCCCAGCAAGCACGGCGCATAACACACAACTGCTCGCTTATCGGTACTTTGGCATAAGGCCGTGCAATATCGATATCGACGGATCGTGGGAGCGGCCATGCTTGTATTACGACATTAAAGAGTGCGCCGGGCCATGTGTAAAAGGTCTGTGTGATGAAATCCAGTATCGAGAGCACGTTAAGGATGCGTTGCTATTTCTCGATGGGGGAGGAGCTCGTCTGCATGACGATATAGAGGCAAAAATGAACACGGCCTCGGAAAAGCAGGACTACGAGAGCGCCGCTCATTATCGCGACCTTCTTAGCACGGTTCGTCTCACCACGCGGGATCAGAAGATCGCTTCAAGCAGCCTCGATGACCGTGACCTTTTTGCCATCCACCGAGTCGGCGATCGGATTGCCTTGCAAATCTTTCTAGTCCGACGGGGTATCGTCGTGGACCGGAAGGGGTTCTTTTGGGACGGCGTGGCCGAGAGCGATGATCGCGCGATTCTCGCCTCATTCTTGCAGCAGTATTACCACGATGAACAGTACTTCCCGCCTGAGGTATGCGTGCCGTTTGAGGTCGAGGAGCAGGAAACCATTCAAGCGTGGCTTCGGCAGGGCCGGGGTGGTGCAGTCAATATCTCCGTACCGCAGCGTGGTGAAAAGAAGCGACTGCTTGAGCTGGTTGCGAACAACGCTGAGCTTGCTTTTAAGGGACGATACGGTCGTAGCTCGGACGAAGCTGGGGCCCGCATGCTGCAGGAGATGATGGACTTGAGTAGCCCGCCTAAGGTGATCGACTGTGTTGATATCTCTGAGGCACAAGGGTCAGAGATGGTTGCGGCATTGGTCCGCATGTGTGCAGGCGAGGCAGACAAGAGTGGCTACAAGCGCTTCAAGCTGCGCGACATGAATGGCCCAGATGATTATCGAGCGATCGCCCAGGTTGTAAGACGTCATTTCAAACGTGTGGTTGCCGGAGAGGGCCGGCCACCAGATCTCTTGCTCATTGACGGTGGGCGCGGGCAGCTTAATGCCGCACGGCGTGAACTCGACAAACTTGGGGTGTCGGCACAACCCGTTGGAGCAATCACGAAAGAGCAAGAAACTCTGTACTTCGGTAAGGCCGGGCGGGGCATTCCTTTGGTTCGTTATCCCGAGGCGATGAGGCTATTGCAACGCGTACGTGATGAAGCGCACCGTTTCGCGATCACTTATCACCGCAAGCTAAATCAGAAGCGGATGCGTGAGTCAGTGCTTGACGATATTCCAGGTATTGGTAAGAAGCGAAAGCTTAAGCTGCTGCACAGATTCGGTTCAGTCAAGAAGATCAAGGAAGCCGACATTTCGGTATTGGAAGCCGTTGTTGGCCCGAAGACGGCCCGCAACGTCTCCGACCACCTCGCCGATAGCTAGCCGATCACTGGCGCTAGTTGACAGAAGATTTGAAGTGGATGACGCGAGTACGGACGGCGTGTAGCATCGCGGCATGAACTACGGTGACATCGCCCTCCAGGTTGGAGTCCTCCTGTTTGCACTTTCGTTTCACGAGATGGCACACGCCTGGGCTGCTTACAGGCTCGGTGATACAACGGCAAAAGACTTAGGTCGCCTGACAATGAACCCAATTGTTCACGTAGACCCGATAATGACTGTCCTGTTCCCGGCGATTCTAATCCTGGCTGGGTCCCCGGTAGTTTTTGGTGCTGCGAAGCCTGTACCTGTGAATACTTCGAACCTTCGGAACCCCAAACGTGATCACATGTGGATCGCCGCAGCCGGACCGGCTAGCAACGTAATTCTGGCGACGATCACCATCATCGTACTGAACCTGGTCTGGCAACCACTGCGAGTCGGCGCGGCGATGGGCGAGGCGTGGGCCGAACCCACGTTCCTCTTTCTGCAGATGAGCCTCTACATCAACCTCGTTTTAGCGACGTTCAATATGATCCCCTTACATCCGCTTGATGGTTCCTGGATTCTGTCGCGCTTTCTCTCTGGAAACGCGGCGACAGCTTACGCGTCGCTCCGCCCATACGGATTTCTTATCCTGATATTTTTGATGTACACGGGAGTACTGTGGCAGTTCATTGACCCGGTCAGGCTTTTTGCGTTTAAGCTCCTGCCTTCTTAGCCCGCACGTGAAACTATTGTTCCGTGATTGACGATCGCTACCGCGTCAAAGTCAGTGCGTTTGAGGGGCCGCTTGATCTTCTTCTGCACCTGGTCCGATCACGGGAAATCGAGATCCGAGAACTGGAACTGGCTGAAATAACAGGTGAGTACTTAGAGATGCTCCGCTTCCTTGAGGAAATCGACCTTGAATTGGCGAGCGAATTTCTTGAAGTTGCGGGGAGTTTGGTCAGATTGAAGGCACAGGCATTATTGCCCAGCCCCTCAGTCGCTGCTGACGCTGAGGCACTAGCAGCCGAGGAAGAAGCGCTTTTGGAGCAATTGGTTGGACACCACGTAACACGAATGGCGGCACAGGACTTAAGGGCACGGGAAACTAAGGTTGCGGCGGTATGGTTTCGTGGGGAACCAGAACCGAGTGGAGTTGCTGCGGAGCAAACCGAAGTCGTCGAGGCTGACTTGTTCTCACTTGTCGCAGCCTTCCGGGGTCTTTTGCAGGATCTTGATTCGCCTTCGTTATTCTCGATCAGTGCAGATGAATATACGGTGACTGAGCGCGTCGAGTTTCTACGTAGCCAACTCCATAATGGAAGCCCGATTCCATTCAACAATCTTTTTGCTAAGGTCGATCCTCGCGGTAAGCTGATCGCAACCCTTCTGGCGCTACTAGAATTGATTCGATCTGGTGAGGCTCGTGCGTTCCAGGAGGGCATGGGTGGGGAAATTATGGTCTTTCCTGTCGGGGTTGTGGAGCAGATTCAGTGAACAGCGAGTTGGTCGAAGAGCTAACCGGCAGTGCTGACCGCATACGCGTTGACAAGGATGCCATGGGCGAAGCAGGCGATCTGCAAGTCGAGCAAGAAGGTGTTTTGATTGAGGTTGTATCCGTCCTTGAAGCTCTGCTTTACGCCGCCGAGGAGTCAGTGGCAATCGCGGAAATTGCTGAAGTAATCGTTTGCAATGCGGATGAACAAGGTCAGAACTGGGCGAACGATGTTTCTCCAGAACTTGTTACGCGGGCTTCGATTGCCTTGTCCGATCGCTACTTGCAGACTGGTAGTGCGCTCCATGTCATGGAAGTCAGTGGGGGATTGCGCCTTGCCACACGGCCACAGTTTGATCCATGGATTCGGGCTTTGCGGCAGGTGGAAAAACCGTCCCGATTGTCCGTTGCGGCACTTGAAACCCTTGCCGTCATAGCCTATCGGCAACCAGTTACGGCAGCTGAGATAGCTGGTGTCCGCGGTGTCGATCCTGCAACGTCCCTGCGAACCTTGCGCGGGCAAGGGATGATCAGAATCACTGGCCGTAAACGTGCAGTAGGCCGGCCGTTTACGTATGGAACTACGCGTCAGTTTCTGGAAATCTTCGGGCTACGTGACCTCGATGAACTTCCCGATCCGGAAGAATTCGAAGAACTACTTGAAGCCTGAGCCGTTCGGTGGCAGAGCAGAGGCTTCAAAAGATCATAGCGGCGGCGGGAATTGCCTCGCGCCGCAAGGCTGAAACGTTCATCGTCGCTGGGCGCGTGGCGGTCAACGGTAAAATTGTTTTCGAACTTGGTACGACCGCAGACCCGGCGGGTGACCTAATAACACTTGATGGGACTCCTTTGTTACAGGAACCGCTGCGCTATTTCATTGTCAATAAGCCACGCGGTGTGCTTTGCGCTGTCAAGGACAAACGGGATCGCCCTTTGGTAGTCGATCTTCTTCCTTCTGAGGTTCATGAGAGGCTGTATCCTGCTGGCCGGCTAGATCTGAATAGCGAAGGGCTAGTGCTTCTTACGAATGACGGGGACCTCATGCAGAAGACTACCCGTCCGGGCGGTGGCGTATTGAAAATCTATGAAGTTGTGGTTGGTGGTAGGCCGTCGGAGGAGGCTCTTGATACATTGCGATCTGGGGGGGGGCTCGATGGGCAGCGTTTGCTTCCATGCGATATTGAGGTACTTGAGCGCATCGAAGTGGACGAGGCCCGCCGGCCGGGAGCTGCCCATCGCGGGTTTACTCGTGTCCAAGTCACACTCCAGCAAGGCAGGAAGAACCAAATCCGGCGAATGTTTCAGGGCGCTGGACACCGTGTCGAGCGGCTGGTCCGGCACTCAATTGGCCCGCTATCGTTGAATGGCTTGCCCGTTGGGGGCGTTCGTGAACTTCATGGCGCGGAGCTACGAGAGTTCAAGGCGGGGTTAGGTACCCAACAATGAGCCGCTTACGGATCGCGATTGACGGGCCTAGCGGCTCAGGAAAGTCGACGCTTGGGAAGGCGCTGGCGCAGCGTCTATGTATTCCGTACGTTGACACAGGGGCCATGTACAGGGCCATTAGCTGGGCGGTTGCCGATGTTGGTCTCAATGACGATGTTGATCAGATCGTGTCATATGTTCAGAATCTCGAGCTCAAAATCAACCCTGATTCTGAGGGGTTCCAGGTATGGGTCAATGAGATAGATGTTACAGATTGGTTGCGCCAACCCGGGGTGGGCCGGATGGCGGCCAAGGTTGCGACCATCAAAGAGGTGCGTGCCTGGATGGTGCCCCGGCAACGGGCAGCGGCGATTGGCGGGGGTGTCTTGGAAGGCCGAGACATCGGCACGGTGGTGCTTCCTGACGCTGACTTTAAGTTCTACATCACTTCTGATGAATCTACGCGGATGCTTCGTCGGGCAGAGCAATTGGGGCTCAAAGAGGTGGTGGCGGAAGTCGTCAGTGACGTGCACGAGAGAGACCGCGTCGACAGCACTCGAAAACACTCACCGCTGCGCCCGGCAGCGGACGCAGTGCACATTGACACCACTTGTCAGACTGTCGACGAGAGCCTTAGTTTGATGCTTAAGGAAATCAACCGTCATAGATAGCGGAAGCCGATCGCAGACTGGCAGCACGCCCTTTGTTCACATGGGTTTGCGCGTTGACAGTGGCTGTACATCGCCATAGCATTACTCTTTCCACTTGCGCCTGAAGTGCGGGCGTATTCTGAGGTCTCCCATGGAGAATGCAGAGGGTATGTCGGGGAAGACTGCGGTTGAGTCGGGTGACGCGGAACAGCAAGCTGTTCCGGACGCAGCTATTGCGTTCATAGACGAGGAAATGCTCGACGAGGAAATGCTCGACGATGCGACACTTCTGCAGCTTATTGATCATAGCCTCCAGGAACTCGTAGAAGGAGAGGTTGTAAAGGGCCGCGTCCTTGAAGTTAGTAGGGATGAGATCGTAGTAGATATAGGGTACAAATCTGAAGGCGTCATGCGTGCGGCCGAATTTGCTGACAAAGATGGAAACGTCAGCATCGCCCCGGGTGACGAAGTTGAGGTCCTACTCGAGCGCTGCGAGGACAAGGAAGGCAACGTCGTCGTATCGCGAGAGAAGGCCGAGAAGATGAAAGTTTGGGGCAAGATCGAAGATGCCTACCGCAGCGACGAGCTTATTACCGGGCTTGTTGTTGATCGAGTCAAGGGCGGCCTGGCGGTCAATATCGGTGTCCGTGCTTTCCTGCCTGGTTCGCAAGTGGATATTCGGCCCATGCGAAACCTTGAGTCGATGGTGAACGAGGAAATCCAGGTCAAGGTCATCAAGCTAAACAAACGACGTGCAAATGTCGTTGTGTCTCGCAAGGTCGTCCTTGAGGCCGCGCGTGCCGAGGAGAAAAAGGGCACCCTGACGAAACTTGTTGCTGGCAACATCCTCAAGGGTGTAGTCAAGAATATTACTGACTACGGTGCCTTCGTCGACCTTGGTGGAATAGATGGCCTGTTACACATAACTGACATGTCATGGGGTCGCATCTCTCACCCGACAGAGATCCTGGACATCGGAGACGAAATTGATGTTGCTGTCCTGAATTTTGACCCTGAACGCGAGCGCGTTTCGTTGGGTTACAAGCAACGTATGCCCGATCCCTGGGTGGGGGTTTCCGAGAAATACCCGGCTGGAGCTCGTATTCCAGGCAAGGTGGTTAGCCTTACGAACTACGGTGCCTTTGTTGAATTGGAAGCAGGCGTCGAGGGGTTGGTGCATATCTCCGAGATGTCTTGGCGCAAGCGCATCCAGCATCCCTCGAAGTTACTTGAGGTTGGTGACGAGGTCGATGTCGTAATCCTTGATGTCGACGAAGACAGTCGGCGTATTTCACTTGGGATGAAGCAGACCGAGCCTAACCCTTGGCGTGTTATTGCCGACAAATATGAAGAAGGCGACATCATCACAGGCCGTGTTCGGAACCTGACCGATTTTGGGGCATTCGTCGAGGTCGGGGAAGGAATCGACGGGCTCATCCACATTTCAGATATGTCTTGGACAGAACGCGTTGAGCATCCTTCTGAGGTGTTACAGAAGGGCGAACAGGTCGAGGTCGCCGTCCTTAGCGTCGATGCTGAGCGTCAACGCTTGTCCTTGGGCCTGAAACAACTGGGTCCTAACGTCTGGGACAATTACGCGGAAGAGCATCAGCAAGGTGAAGTAGTGGAAGGCAAAGTCACGAAGCTAACTAACTTCGGAGCATTCCTTGATTTGGGGGGCGGCATTGAAGGCCTTGTCCATGTCTCTGAAATTTCTGACCAACACATCAAGGACCCCGCTGATGAGTTCAAGGTCGGGGACAGCCTGAAAGTCAAAATCCTTAAGATCGACACAGAGACAAAAAAGATTAGCCTGTCAGCAAAGGGACTGGAGGCTTCCGCTGCCGAAGGGGATCCGGGACCCGAGGCGCCCGCGGCGCCCGAGGCGCCCGCGGAACCATTAACCCAGTATCAACAAGACGGCAAGGTCTCACTCGGCGACGTTGTGGACCTGTCGGGGTTGGGCGAGCTGTCTAGCGGCGTAGATGAAGAGACGGAAGAAGAGGAGTAGCCAGGCATGACCAAGGCTGACCTGATCGAAGAGGTTTCTGCCGTTTCGCAACTTAGTAAGAAAAGCTCCGCCGTAGTGGTCAACACTTTTTTTGAGAGCGTTGTCACCGCACTCTGCCGGCAAGAGAAAGTTGAGTTGCGGGGGTTCGGATCGTTCAAGCATCGCCAGCGCAGAGCTCGCATCGGACGTAATCCCAGAACAGGCGACCGGGTGGAGGTCCCAGCCAAAGTCGTGCCGTATTTTAAACCCGGCAAGGACTTGCGCGAGTTGGTCAACCAATAGACTCCTCCAGCGGACCTGGGAGCAGGCTGGATGGATCCCAGACTAAGTGAGACCGAGACGGCATTCCGCGATCTGGTGCGGAGGGAAGCTTCTTCCATTGGTGTGACAGCGGATGATATTGATCAAGGCGTGACGACAGCCGCCAGTGCCATTGGCCGCCTGGCGACAGCGAACATCCTTGGTATTTGCGCTCCCGAGACTCACGGTGGTGGGGGGGCCGGGCCGGTTGAACTTGCGCTTGCCAGTGAAGAGGTCGGCGCTGTTTCGGCCAGCGTTGGAGTTGTGGCAGTTGGTCACATGGTCTCCAGTTTCCTTCTCGACATTCTTGGAACTCCCACACAGAGACAAAAGTGGTTGCCGGCAGCCGTGGAAGGCTCGACTCTTCTGGCTTTGGTGCTCGATTGTGGCGGTTCGCTTTTGGAATCTCCAAGCTGTGGGGTCAGTGGGAAAAATGTGGCAGACAGGCTTTACCTTGATGGGAGAGCACGTGCCGTAACCGGTTCGACGCTAGCGGACTTTCTAATTGTTCCGGTTGAAGTTGGGGATACTTTGCTGCTTGCTGTTGTCGATGCGGACAGAGATGGCGTCACGGTTGGGATAGAGGCGGGTCAATTAGGACTCAATGGTGCTGGGCAGGCGCCCGTTGAATTTAGTGGCGTGCAGGTTCCGTCTGGGTCAACTCTCTCCACAGGGAACGTGGTCGAAACGATGAAGATGGCGGATGACCTGTTCCGCATTGGACATGCGGGCCTGTGCGTGGGGATTGGTCGGGCTGCGCTCGAGGCATCGACTGCCCACGTCTCTGGAGTCAATGACGAACTATGTCGGGAGCAGTCAGTCCAATGGATGTTGGCCGATATGGCAACGGAAACTGAAGCTGCTCGTTTATTGACCTGGTATGCGGCGTCGCGGACTTCACCTGGCGAAATGCGCGAAGCAGCCCCGATGGCGCGGTTGCTAGCAGCAGACGCGGCCGTCCGAGGCAGTCGAAGTGCGGTGCAGATCTTCGGCCCCGCTGGGAATGAACGTGGGTCGGGCATTGAGCGTTTATATCGGGATGCTAAGGCTATGGAAATCTATCATGGTGCCGTTGAAGTGCAGCGACTAGCTGTCGCAGGCGAGTTACTTCCTCGCTTAGCCAAGGACATTAACCCCTGGCAATGATTGGTCCTGAATCACGCAAGATGAACTGGAATCTGACTGATGACCAGCAAATGGTCCGGGACATGGTGCGTGAGTTTGTAGCTGCCGAAGTGGCTCCGAATGCCGCTGAGTGGGACCGTGGAAAATATTTCCCTAGCGAAATTTTTGAGAAACTTGGCGAACTTGGACTTTTCGGCATGGTCGCAGATGAGGAATACGGTGGTGCAGGTTTGGATCTCATTGGGTATTGCCTCGTGCTCGAGGAGCTTGCTCGGGGTGACGCGTCGACCTGTGTGGCTATCAGCGTCACTAACTCATTGTTTTGTGCACCGCTACAACGTTACGGAACATCCGAGCAGAAGGAGAGGTTTCTTTGCCCGTGCGTCAATGGCGAATGGCTGGGAGCATTCTGTCTTTCTGAGTCGGGCGCGGGCTCAGACGCTGCAGCGCTGTCTACAATAGCGCGACGTGAAGGCGATGATTTTGTTCTGAGTGGTTCGAAGGCTTGGGTCACAAATGGTGCAGTTTGTGGCGCTATGCTGGTGTTCGCTGTCACCGATCCAGAGTCGGCGCGGAGCCGTGTTAGCGCTTTCGTGATTCCGGCTGACCATCCCGGGGCGAGTATCGTTCATGAGGAGGACAAGCTCGGGATTCGGTCGTCACGGACCAATCAAGTTGCTCTAGATGACTGCCGTATACCGCGTGAATGGATGTTGGGCGAAGAGGGTCAAGGTCTTGCAATCGCGCTTAATAGTCTTGATGGTGGTCGCGCTGGGATAGCGGCACAGGCAGTTGGGATTGGGCACGCTGCGCTAGCATTCACTCTGGATTATGTGAGAGAGCGTGAGGCATTTGGGGGCCCAATTGGTCGTTTTGGAGGACTCCAAGAAAAGCTTGGAACAATGGCGGCTCGCATTCGGGCAGCCCGGCTCCTCTACCTGCGCGCCGCATGGCTCAGGGACAATGGTGAGCCGGACACGATGGCAGCCTCTTGCGCGAAACTGTTTGCTTCGGAGATGGCAAATTGGGTCAGCTACCAAGCGGTTCAAATGCATGGTGCTTATGGTTATGTAACAGACTATCCAATCGAGCGACTCTACCGAGATGCTCGTGTGACAACGATTTATGAAGGAACTTCAGAGATTCAGCGACTAGTGATTGCCCGGCAGCTTACCTCTGGGCCCGGGTAAAATTTCGACACCCCAGGTCCTTGAAAGGGATTCCTTCGGCTTTTTGTGTACGTAGCCGGAGGTCGCAACGTGTGGGATAATTCCTAGATTGCGCGAGATGGATGACGGAGGCCGACTCCACCGCGAATCAGGCTAATCCTTGTAGGAAAGCCGCATGCGGAGCAAATTCGATGGCTGACAAGCCAGTCTTACCGCGATCTGCCGTGACCGAATGTGAAGGTGTAACCGATCCGGAGGGTAACGCGGACCACAAACCTTCGAATGGAAAGGCACGGTGGTACAAGCAGACGTTCAATCCCGTCATCGCCAAGCATCCAGAGCGTGACGCTGCGTTCATTACGGCATCCAGTACCCCTGTCGAGGCGCTGTACACCCGTGAAGATCTCGCCGACCGAAATCTTTCCTATGACACGGATATTGGTTACCCAGGTGAGTTTCCGTACACCCGGGGTGTCCATCCAACGGGCTATCGGGGAAAACTTTGGACGATGCGGCAGTTCGCTGGTTTCGGAACAGCTGAGGATTCTAACGAGCGTTATCTAAGGTTGCTCGAGTTGGGCCAGACCGGGCTCTCCGTCGCCTTCCATCACCCGACGCTTGTTGGCCGAGACTCGGACGAACCTATTTGCCGTGGGGAAGTTGGAAAGCAGGGGGTAGCGATCGACTCACTTGCCGACATGGAAACCCTGTTCGATCGAATCCCACTTGATCAGGTCACCACCTCGATGACGATCAATCATCCAGCCTGCGTGCTGCTTTGCATGTACGTTGCTGCGGGGGAGAAGAAAGGAATTGCCCCTCAGGACTTGGCTGGGACAATCCAGAATGATGTTCTGAAAGAGTTCATTGCCCAGAAGACGTTTGTGTTCCCGCCAATTCCGACTATGCGAATCATGGGTGATGTCATTGAGTGGTGTACCGCTGAAATGCCTCGCTGGAATTGGGTAAGCGTCTCCGGCTATCACATACGTGAAGCAGGTTCGACGGCTGCGCAAGAATTGGCCTTCGCGCTCCGTGACGGTATGGAGTATGTCCAGGTAGGATTGGATCGAGGTCTCGATATAGACTCGTTCGCGCCGAGGCTATCTTTCTTTTTTAACGCCCATAACGATCTATTTGAGGAGGTCGCTAAGTACAGGGCGGCGCGTAAGCTGTGGGCTCGGTACATGCGCGATCGATACGGCGCAAAGTCGCCGCGCTCGTGGTGGATTCGTTTTCATGCCCAAACTGCTGGGTGCACGCTGCTTGATCGACAGCCACGTAACAACGTGATGCGCGTGACGCTTCAGGCACTGGCTGCCGTCATGGGTGGCACTCAGTCACTACATACTAACGCCCTAGACGAGACGATCGCTCTACCTACCGAGGAGAATGCCCTCATCGCCCTGCGGACCCAGCAGATTATTGCTCACGAGAGCGGTGTTGCTAACACGGTTGACCCGCTAGGAGGTTCGTATTACGTCGAGTCATTGACTGCTGATATGGAAGAGCAAGCTGAGGAAATCTTCACTAAGATCGATGAGTTGGGTGGCATGGTTGCGGCGATTGATAACGGATACCCGCAGCGTGAGATCCAAGAAGCGGCATATCAGTACCAAAAAGAAATCGAGGAAAACCAGCGAGTCATCGTGGGGCAGAATGATTTCACAGGTGAAATGGGTGAACCCATCGATTATTTATATATCGATGACACGGTTGAGGAGAAACAGGTTGAGCGCCTTGCCGCACTTCGGCGGCGCCGTGATGCTGGTGCGGTGGAACGCGCAGTAGAAGCAGTGAGGTGTGCTGCAGCCAGTGACGTTAATCTTATGCCCGCGATTCTTGAAGCTGTGCATGCATACGCCACTGTGGGTGAAATCTGTGGCGCTATGCGTGACGTGTTCGGCGAATATCAGGAACAGCCGATTTTCTGAATGGTTTCCATAACGCTGTAACCCAAACCGAGTTTTTCATTGAGCGAAAAAGGGTCTGGAAAACATATCCGAGTGTTAATCGCGAAACCCGGATTGGATGGTCATGACCGCGGAGCCAAGATTGTCGCTCGCGCTCTTCGCGATGCTGGAATGGAGGTCATCTACGCTGGACTTCGTCAAACACCGGAGATGGTGGTGCAGGCAGCGGTCCAAGAGGATGTCGATGTCATTGGCCTCTCGATCCATTCTGGAGCCCATAACTACATCTTGGAGCGAATCGTCGAATTGCTCAAGGAACATGATGCCGAAGATATTGGTTTGGTTGTCGGTGGAATTATTCCAGACCGGGATGTCGAGCGCCTGAGAGGATTGGGCATAGACGCCATCTTCCCACCTGGAACAACGACGACTGAGATCATTGAATTCATTCGCCAGCGAATGGGCGAACTGGTTGCCTGAAAGGAGATGTGCGTTGAACGAGAGCATCATCGAACTGAACGCCGAAAACTTCGAGGCCGAGGTTCTACAGAGTGAGCAGCCTGTCCTGGTGGATTTCTGGGCTGAATGGTGTGCGCCGTGCCGCATGTTGGCGCCCACGATCGATGAGATCGCCGAAAATTACAGCGGGCGGGTAAAGGTTGGCAAGCTAAACGTTGACGATTTTGGAGCCATTGCCGCACGGTACCAAATACGGGGGATTCCCACGATCCTAATATTTAGCGGCGGCGAAATTCACGAACAGATGGTGGGGGCTAGTTCCAAGGAAAACATCATTCGGATGGTCGACAAGGTGGCGGCACCCGAGGCAACAACCTAGATGTTATTGCTGTAGACCCGGAAAGCAGGACCGCCGTGCTCATTGTCATTGAAGATTTGCCTAAAGAATCACTGGACATATCAGGAAGAGTCGAGTTGGTTCTGGCGGATGGTACGGGTAGGAATGGACTGCTTATCAACGACCCGGTCGCCTACAAACTCGGGGTCCTGAAACAAGAATTCGGAGTGCGCGTAACGGGGAGTGTGGAAGCAGTCGTTGAGGCATCGTGCAGCCGGTGTGCTAAGCGATACTCAATACCTCTGGTACGCCAGTTTTCGGTATTTTTTGTTGCTGCAGATGTACAAGATGGGCTCTTTGAGGCCAAACTTGACGAGGATGACCTCGATATTGATTATTACGACGACGGCAGTATTGACGGGCTGCAGCTCTTAGGGGAGCAAATCATCTTGGAAGTTCCGATGAAACCCTTATGCGAGCAAAACTGCAAAGGTCTGTGTGTTATGTGCGGTACCGATCTTAATCGCATCGATTGTGACTGTGAACCAGATGTTAATCCGCTCTGGGCTCCTTTGAAGGGGCTGCGGGATCAACTCTAAAGTTAGGCAGAAGAAAAGGATAAGACCGTGGCTCTACCGAAGAAAAGACATTCCCGTGCCCGCCGCGATCGCAGGAGAGCGAACGATAGCCTCCCTGTGCCGGGGCGTTCCAAATGTTCGAATTGCGGTAGAGACAAGTCGCCCCACCGTGTTTGCGCGCATTGTGGTTATTACAAGGGACGAGCCATCGTTGTATCCGACGAGGACTAACTCCAAAATGGCGGGCTGCCCGTCCGGTGCGGTTCGATGAAAATAGCAGTTGACGCGATGGGGGGAGATCATGCGCCGGAACACCCAGTCGCGGGGGCAATTCTGGCGGCCAGGGAACTGGGTGCAGAGGTTCTTCTTGTGGGGCAGGAGAACCGAATACAAGACGCTCTCAGACGCCACTCTAGTGCACCTGATGTCAGCATCGTCCACGCTGATGACGTAATAGGGATGGACGAGCCACCGGCAACGGCACTGAGACGCAAACGTAATTCCTCGATCCATATTGCCGCCAAGATGCTTCGTGACGGAGAAGTTGAGGGGTTTGTGTCAGCGGGTAACACCGGGGCAATTATGGTCATCGTTAAACTCTACGTTGGGACTATAAACGGCGTTGATCGCCCCGCGTTAGCAGTTATTCTTCCGAGCAGACGTGGCCGGACGGTTTTAATTGATGTTGGCGCCAACATTGATCCCAAGAGTCATCAGCTTGTTGAATTTGGGGTTATGGGTAGCCTTTTTGCCCAAACAATCCTCGGCCTATCGAACCCGCGGGTTGGCCTGCTGTCGATCGGTGACGAGGCTAGCAAAGGGACTGGGCTAGTTCGATCGGCGCACTCTGCGCTTGAAGTGTCGCCATTAAACTTTCTTGGCAACGTTGAAGCGCGTGATATCTACAGTGGGAATGCTGACGTCGTCGTGAGCGATGGTTTTACTGGCAATGTAGTCCTTAAGACCAGCGAGGCTGTTGTAGAAACGATGCTCCACTTGCTGCGTGAGGAGTTTTCGAAGTCGCGACTTAATATGGTGGGAGCCCGAATTGCACGAAGCGCATTCACCAGCTATCGAGGACGGGTGCATTACGCAGAGTTTGGTGGTGCGCCATTACTTGGTGCGCGTGGGCTGAGCGTTATTTGCCATGGGCGATCATCTGCTCGGGCCATTATGAACGGCATTCGCGTGACGATGGAGTACGGTCGCCATCGTGTTAATGATCGGATCGAGGAGATGCTCGCAGGTTTAGTACTGGATCCGAACCACGAACGAAAAAGTCAGTGACCGGCAGAAACTGACCCTTGTAGTCGCAATGGAGAGCGAGAGATTTCCTTGCCAGAATTACAAGCTCTGCAACAGACAGCGTTCTTGTTTCCAGGACAAGGGTCCCAGTATCCCGGCATGGGGAAAGCTGTCCATGATGCTTTTCCGGAAGCTCGTGAGGTCTTTGAGCAGGCTACTGCTGGCTTGCCAATCTCTATCACTGAACTGTGTTTCGAAGCTAGCGATGAGAGGCTCCGCCGGACCGAGAACACGCAGCCGGCAATTCTCACGGTTAGCGTTGCCTTGCACCGTATCCTTGAAGCTCGCGGCTTGATGCCAAAGTGGGTTGCGGGGCACTCGCTAGGAGAATACTCAGCCTTGGTTTCAGCTGGGGTTCTTGATGTTGCAACGGCAGCGCGACTGGTGCACAACCGTGGGATCTATATGCAGCAGGCGGTCCCGGAAGGCGCGGGGGCGATGGCGGCAGTGCTTGGCCTCGACCGAACTGAGGTTGATGATCTGTGCAATCGTTGCGGGGGTGACTTGATTGTTGAGGTCGCCAACGTAAATGCGCCTGGGCAGGTGGTTGTTGCGGGGAATACGGAAGCGGTGAATCAACTGATTTCCATGTCTAGGGAGGCAGGGGCGCGGCGTGCCATCCTGCTGAACGTAAGCGCACCGTTTCATTGCTCATTGATGCAACCAGCAGCGGAACGACTACAAAAGGACCTCGCTGAAATAGAGTTTGCGGACCCTCGATTTCCTGTTGTTTGCAACGTAACTGCTACCTCGATTACCAAGGGAGAAGCAGCCCGTGTGGCTCTCGAAAAGCAGGTTACTCAGCCGGTACTATGGAGTGAGACCCTGGAGTTTCTCAGTGCACAGGGCGTAGAAGTTTTTGTCGAGGTGGGGCCAGGCAGGGTGCTGAGCGGGCTAGTGAAGCGTACCCTTGGGAGGGGTGTCGGAATTTACGCTGTTGACGAGATTGAGGAAATCGACGCTGTCCTTGCTGCCCTTGGCTGAGGGAAGCAAGCCAGAAGGAGATCGGCTATGAGCCGAGTGTTTGAAGAGCACGTTGCCATGATCACCGGTGCCTCGCAGGGCATCGGCGAGTCTATCGCCCAACGGCTAGCGAGTGAGGGATGTAATTTGATTCTCGCGTCGCGGCGGAAAGAGGCATGCGAAAAGGTTGGGACACTTTTGGGCAAGGAAGGGATCGATACCCTTTCCGTAGCGATGGATGTTGGCGACCTGGAGTCAGTTGCGGCATCCGTAGAGGTAGCTTTGGAACGTTTTGGGCACATCGATTTTCTTGTTAATAACGCTGGAATCGCACGCGACAATCTGCTTGTGCGACTGGACCCAGCGGATTGGGACGCCGTACTGAGGACGGACCTGACGGGCGTCTATAACTGCACGAAGACCGTGCTAAGATCGATGCTCCGGAGGCGAAGCGGCAGGGTGGTTACGATCAGTTCAGTTGTTGGTTTGCTTGGCAATTCGGGCCAGACTGCCTACGGTGCAGCCAAGGCGGGTGTATTCGGATTCACCAAATCCTTGGCCAGAGAAATCGCGTCGCGAAACATTACGGTTAATGCGGTGGCGCCGGGGTATATTTCGACGGAAATGACTGCTGGGCTGTCTGAGGGGGCGACGGAAAACCTTCAGCAAAAGATTCCACTGGGCCGGCTGGGTGTCGGCGCAGATGTTGCTGGGGCTGTAAGGTTTCTCTTATCGGAAGATGCAGCCTATATCACGGGGCAAATCCTGAGCGTAGACGGTGGCATGTATATGTAGGTTTTACACCATATTGGCTTGTCGATTCAATGCGCATCGGAGAGTGCGTTAGTAGGAGGTAGCGTATGGATACGTTGGAAAAGGTAAGAATGATTATCGTCGAGCAGCTCGGTGTGGATGCGGCCGAAGTTACCGCGGAGGCATCGTTTATTGACGACCTGGGTGCTGATTCGCTGGACACAGTGGAACTGGTGATGGCATTCGAGGAGGAGTTCGACCTTGAGATTGCAGATGAGGATGCTGAGAAAATTACAAAAGTACAGGATGCCGTAACTTATATTGACGGGCACTCGACTTAGGATGCCACCTGCGAGAATTTGGCGCCGGGCCGCCTGAGACGAGTAGAATTTTATGGATGGAAGAGTTGTTGTCACCGGTGTCGGTATCGTCAGTCCGTTGGGTGTTGGTACCGAAGAAACGTGGAAGGAGTGCGTCGCAGGTACTCCAGGCGTTTCTCCAATTACCAAGTTCGATTGCGAAGGCTTTTCGGTCCAGATCGCGGGGGAGGTGAAGGGCTTCGACCCGCTTGACTACGCATCCAAAAAAGACATCAAGAAGATGGACTATCACATTCAGTACGCTCTGGCGGCGTCTACATTCGCGCTCGACGCGGCGGGACTAAATGGGGCGGATCGACCCTATTCAGCGGACCGAATGGGAGTTTTAATTGGCTCTGGCATCGGGGGACTGAACATGATGGAGATTCATCATCGAACTCTTCTGGATAAGGGGCCGGGCAAGGTAAGCCCATTCTTCATCCCAGGGCTGATTGTCAATGAAGCTGCAGGTTGGGTGTCGATCAAATTTGGCTTCAAAGGGCCGAACTCAGCCACCTGCACAGCGTGTACAACCGGCTCGCATGCCATCGGTGATGCCTGTCAGATCGTTGGGCGGGGTGATGCTGATGTGATGATTGCTGGTGGTACCGAGGGCGTCGTTTGCGCCCTTGCGATAGACGGTTTTGCGGCAATGCGGGCTCTATCCACCCGTAACGAGGAACCCGAGCGTGCAAGCCGGCCTTTCGATGCGGATCGAAATGGTTTCATCCTTGGCGAGGGAGCTGGGGTTTTGGTACTCGAACGGGAGGAAACAGCTCGTAAACGCGGCGCACCCATCGTAGCTGAAGTTGTCGGCTATGGTATGTCGGGTGATGCTCACCACATTAGTTCTCCGCCGCCGGATGGTAATGGTGCGGTACGGGTTATGTCTGGAACCCTCGATAACGCTAAGGTCAATGTGGACCAAGTAAACTATGTGAATGCTCACGGGACCTCGACGCCAGTGGGGGATCGTATCGAAACAAAGGCAATCAAAGATGTCTTCGGTGATCACGTCGCAAAGCTCGCTGTATCCTCGACGAAATCGATGACTGGTCACTTGCTTGGGGCAGCTGGAGGTGTGGAAGCTGGCTTCTGCGCGTTGGGTCTTCGGGATCAGATAATCCCGCCGACGATCAATTATGAGACACCAGATCCCGAGTGCGATCTTGACTATGTCCCCAACGAGGCCCGCGAAGCTAAACACGAGTACGCTCTGTCGAATTCGTTTGGATTCGGCGGTACCAATGCCGCACTTTTGTTCAAACGGTACTAGGCTTCTCAGTGTCCGAGGAAGATCTATTCGAGATTCGCGCGCAGAAGCTCCAAGCGTTTGAAGACTCCGGTGGTGTGGCGTTCCCCCGCGGGTTTGATGTGGATGCGACCTTGGGAGCAGTAGCTGCCCGGTTCGCCAACCATGATGTGGAAGAACTCAGGGCTACGCCAACAAATCTCCGGTTGGCTGGCCGGATCCGCACGAAACGGGAACACGGGAAGACGTCCTTTTCTGACATCAGTGACGGCAGCGCTAGCATTCAACTCTATGTGCGCAAGGACGATCTCGGAGACGAAGTCTACGACGCCTGGCAGACCCTTGACATTGGGGACTATGTGGGTGTCGAGGGAGGTCTCATGCGGACCCGTAGCGGCGAGCTGACGTTACGAATTGATAGCTACGCGCTGCTTGCCAAATCATTGCGCTCGCTGCCCGAGAAGTGGCACGGGCTAAAAGACACAGAGATTCGTTATAGAAAGCGTTATCTCGATCTCGCCGTCAACGATGAGGTTCGTGAAATATTCCGTTGTCGTGCCAAGACCCTTCGGGCGCTGCGTGCCCATATGGATGCTTATGGGTTTATTGAAGTGGAAACACCCATCATGCAACCGCAATATGGTGGAGCCCTTGCCCGCCCATTCACCACTCACCACAACACACTCGACATCGATTTGTACCTTCGAATTGCCCCAGAGTTGTACCTGAAACGTCTCTTGGTAGGTGGTCTTGAACGGGTCTACGAGCTTAATCGGAACTTTCGCAACGAAGGTGTTTCGACTCAGCACAATCCTGAATTCACTATGCTGGAGTTCTATGCTGCTTACTGGGATTATCAGCGCATGATGGAGTTTGTCGAGGAACTCCTTACCGTGTGCGTGGAAGCGGTCCTGGGTACTCCAGACTTCATTTATCAGGGCAATATGGTTTCAATGGAGCGGCCATGGAGACGCATAACGTTTGCTAACGCCCTGATGGAAATCGGGGACGTCCCGGGCCATGTACTTGAGGATGAGAAAGCCTTTCGCGCCTGGTTGCAGGAACGGGACGTGGCGGCGACGGATCTTTCGCTTGGGTATATGTGGGAAGCGGCCTTGAGTCGCTTCGTACAGCCTTTGTTGCTCGCACCTACGTTTATCACGCACTTCCCGCAAGACGTCTCTCCCTTTGCAAAAGCAACCACGGACGATGACGGCCTTGTGGAGCGCTTCGAGATTTATTGGGGAGGCCTGGAGGCAGGCAATGGTTATTCTGAACTCAACGACCCCCGTGAGCAGCGAAGTCGAATGGAAGCGATGGCCGGGGGAGGGACTAAGGAATTATCTGAACAGCGTGTTGACGAGGACTATATCCTGGCTCTTGAACACGGAATGCCTCCGGCTGCAGGGTTCGGTGTCGGCATTGACCGCTTGATGATGTTGCTTACCGATTCAGCGTCGATACGTGACGTCATACTCTTCCCGCTACTGAAACCAAAAGAAGTGGACTGAGTGGCTCGAGCCGACAGGGCCGTCGTTTAATTCCCCGGACAAAGTAACGTGTTGCCATGATGCGATATGAGGTGTTTCTAGCTCTTCGCTACTTGAAAGCTCGCCGCAAACAAGCGTTCACTTCTGTCGTTTCGTTCGTCTCGATCCTTGGAATCTCGGTTGGTGTGGCGGCATTGGTTATTGCATTGGCTTTGTTGACGGGCTTCCAGCAGGATATTCAGGCGAAGATTATCGACGCAAACGCGCATATTGTTCTGTGGGCTTTTGGCGATGAGCCGATGGTTGAATACCCCGAGGTGGTTAGTACGGCCATCTCCGTCCCTGGCGTGGTCAACGCAGCCCCTGCGATTCTTCGCCCAGCGGTTATTAACAATGGGTTTAGCCTTTCCTTTGCCACGTTCAAAGGTATTGATCCTGAGGCTGGAACGCTTGACCTCCTTAATCGCGTTGTTGAGGGGAGCATCAGTGGCCTGCGGTCAGGAGGTGAGCTAAATGGGGCGTTGATTGGCCGAGGTATGGCCGACAATATGCTGCTTCGTGTTGGCGACGAGCTAGAGGTATTGATTTATGACCAGGACAGGATTACCCCCCTGGGGGTTGGGGGACTGAAATTTGAGCGGCTTCGCGTTGCCGGAATTTTTGATGCCGGGATGTTTGAGTACGACACCGCCTGGGTTCTGGTCCACCTAAGGACAGCACAAGAAATGTTCAGTGCCTTCCGGGACCCGGAAGGGCCAGAGGGGGTGGGGCAGGTATCTTTCGTGGAGATTCGTGTGGAAGATATTTACGGAACCGAAGCCGTTATGGGTGAGCTGCGGGAGCGGCTGGGCTCAGAATACGTTATGCAGGACTGGAGACAGATGAACAGCCTATTTTTCGCGGCGCTAAACCTTGAACGCTTGGCGATGTTCGTCACCATCAGCCTTATCGTTTTTGTCGCTGCGCTGAACATCGTCGCTACACTTGTCCTTATGGTCATGGAGAAGAACCGGGACATCGGTATTCTCCTGTCGATGGGGGCGACGAGGCTCGGTATTCTGTACGTTTTTATATTCCAAGGTTTGTTTATTGGTCTGATGGGAACGGCGACAGGGTTGGGGTTGGGGATTGGAGCGTCATGGCTTGCTGATCATTATCAGATCGTCTCCTTGCCGGCAGAGGTTTATTACCTGACACATGTACCGTTTATCGTTCGCCCAGTCGATTTCACGGTCATAGCAGTAATGGCAGTGGCGATCTCGTTCGTTGCAACGCTATATCCGTCCTGGCGGGCCAGTCGCCTCGACCCGGTTGAGGCGTTGCGTTACGAGTAAGAGGTTCTCTGATGGCTGAAGCTATGATTGAAGTCCAGGGAGTTGCCAAGAGCTACCCCTCGGGTGACCGGATGCTTCATGTGCTCTCTGGTGTTGACTTAAGCATAGAGGCTGGTGAGCGCGTTGCCATCTTCGGGGCCAGCGGAGTCGGTAAGAGCACATTTCTGCATCTTCTAGGTGGGCTCGATTACCCGGACGCTGGGGCAATTCTCTTTCAGGGACGACGGCTGGATGAAATGGACGAGCCGACCCTTGCCCAGTACCGCAGCCATGAAGTAGGTTTCGTTTTCCAGTTTTTTCAGCTGCTTCCGGAATTCACAGCCCTGGAAAATGTCATGATGCCGTTGCTTATCGCCCGTGAGCACGGCAGCGACATCCGCGAGCGTGCGACCGAACTACTACACCAGGTCGGCATTAAGGCACGTAGCCATCATTTCCCATCTCAACTTTCTGGCGGGGAACGACAGAGGGTGGCGATAGCGCGAGCCTTGGTGAGTAGGCCGAGCCTGATTTTGGCTGACGAGCCCACTGGAAATTTAGATGTAGATACGGGATTAAGAGTGATGGAAGTGTTTGGGGATATCCAACAGCGGCACGGTGCCGCGATTCTTATGGCCACCCACAACGCGGCATTAGTGAAAAGATTTGACAAGGTTTTGGAGATGCAGCCCGGTGGTGGCCTGTGTCCTTGCGATTCGATACCCAGAGAACCTGTGGGGGCGAGGGGCGCCAGCAGGCTTACTAATGAAATGGATTCGGATACCCAGTAGGCATACTAGAAAGGACAAACAGCGGTTCTTATGTCTTGTTGGGGCGAGAGGACGTCCGTTATACTTGATCCGTGCTGCCGTTCCTTGGCTGTCATAGGTGACTCATGCAAACGCTAGGGGCACGCGTCCAAAAGGAGCCGGTGGTTTGGCTTTGCAAGCCCTGGCCGACTAGCCATGTTTGAGCGGTATACTGAGCGCGCACGGCGCGTCATATTCTTTGCGCGCTATGAGGCTAGCCAGTTAGGCTCCCGTACGATTGAGACTGAGCATCTACTGCTCGGTTTAATTAGGGAGAATAATGGTCTGACCGGGCACCTCCTGGGGCGTTCAAAGATTGAACCTGACGAGATCCGCAGCGAAATAGAGGCGCGTACCCGTGTACGCGAGAAGATCTCAACCTCGGTAGAGATTCCTTTGTCGGTGGAGTCCAAGCGTGTCCTCGCCTACGCGGCCGAGGAAGCCGAGAAGATGTTCCATAAGTACATTGGAACAGAGCATATTCTTTTGGGCTTACTGCGAGAGAAAAAGGCCCTAGCATCGCGTATCTTGCTTGAAAAGGGGATGCGTCTGACTACGGCCCGAGAGGATCTGCTTTACCTCCTTAAGGAAGAAACTCTCAGCGAAAAGAAAAAGGACACTCCGTTTCTTTCGGAGTTCTCGCGCGATTTGACGGAATTGGCGGCGCAGAAGGTGCTCGACCCCTTGATTGGGCGTGAGCAGGAACTGAAGCGTATTATTCAGATCCTTTGTCGGCGTACTAAGAACAATCCGGTACTAATTGGCGAGCCTGGGGTCGGCAAGACGGCCCTCGTGGAGGGGCTGGCACAGAAAATTGTTGTCGGGGACGTGCCACGCTTCCTGCACGGGAAACGCATCTTGGCGCTCGATATCTCCTCTGTTGTCGCTGGAACCAAGTATCGGGGCCAGTTTGAAGAACGGCTCAAGAGCATCATGAAGGAGTTGGACGCGAACAAAGACATTCTGGTCTTTATCGACGAACTTCACACGCTTGTAGGCGCAGGTTCTGCCGAGGGCTCATTGGACGCTGCGGGCATACTTAAGCCGGCGCTGTCCCGCGGCGAGCTGCAGTGTTTGGGATCTACGACCCCTAAAGAGCATCGCAAACATATCGAGAAAGACCGTGCGCTATCGCGCCGTTTTCAGGGTGTGAAGATTAGCCCTCCCACCGAAGACGAAACGCTGCGGATCATTTATGGAATCCGTGACCGGTACGAGAAGTACCACGGTGTCGTGTACAACGATGAAGCGATCCAATCATCGGTCTACCAGAGCAATCGTTACATCAGTGATCGTTTCCTGCCCGACAAGGCCATCGATGTTCTCGATGAAGCAGGTGCCAGAGTCAAGCTGGCATCCGCCGCGGCGCCCGAACAGCTTTTGGAGATTGAGACGAAACTGCAGTCTATAGCTGAACAGGTTGATGCTGCGATCAATGAGAAGGAGTTTGAGAAAGCTGCCTACTATCGCGACCAGGAGCAACAAGAGCGAGAAAGGCTCGATACTCTACGGGCACGGTTGGCCAATGAAGAGAGCGAGTCTACGCCGCCTGTTGTTTCCAAAGAAGACGTTGACCGCGTGGTTTCTAATTGGACCGGGATCCCGGTCAGCGCAATACAGGAAGAGGAACTCCACAAACTCCTGAATATGGAGGCCGAACTTCACAAACGCATCGTCGCACAAGAGCCTGCTGTTGAGGTCGTTTCACGTGCGATCCGTCGCGCGCGCGCTGGGCTGAAGGATCCGAAGCGTCCGATGGGTTCGTTTCTGTTCCTTGGGCCGACAGGCGTAGGGAAGACCGAGGTCGCACGCACCCTTGCGGGATTCATGTTTGGAGACGAGAACGCGCTTGTACGTTTCGACATGTCGGAATATATGGAAAAGCATTCGGTCTCGAAGCTTATTGGCTCGCCGCCAGGTTACGTAGGTCACGAAGAAGGTGGACAGCTTACTGACCGTATCAAGCGCAAGCCCTACAGCATTGTATTGCTCGACGAGATCGAGAAGGCGCACCCTTCGATATTCAACGTTCTACTTCAAGTCTACGAAGATGGGCACCTGACTGATTCGTTGAATAATACCGTCGATTTCAAGAACTGCATCCTGATCATGACCTCGAACGTGGGCGCTCGATACATCCAGCGGCGAGGAGGACTCGGATTTCGCTCCGGGGACGAAAACGCGGGATACGACGAGATGCGCGCCCGTGTCCTTGAAGAGGTCAAGCGGACATTCAATCCTGAATTTCTGAATCGTATTAACGAAACCATTGTGTTTCACTCACTGACCGATGAACATCTAGTAGAGATTGTTCGGTTAATGGTGAAGGACGTCAATCTGAACCTGTCCGAGAAGAACATCCAGGTAGAACTAGACGACCAAGCCTACCGTTGGATAGTGGGCCAGACTTGTGCCGATCGAAGTTATGGGGCGCGTCCGCTGCGTCGAGCGATCCAGAAACACATAGAGGACCCGCTTGCAGAGCAACTCATTCGAGGCAAGATTGGGACCGGGGACCGTGTCGGGATAACCGTGAGTGACAGTGATCTCCTCTTGCACGTTTACAAGCCGGAGGAGGAGGGCCAACCGGTAGCCAAATAGGTGCGTGCATTCCACTGCGGTGATTTATTTGGCGCGCTGCGCCATTTAGGCATGCGGCACAGATTTGGGCTAAAATTTACTCGGCTCAACCGAGTCAGCCATTCCTCATGACGAGTACGATTTCGATGAGAACCTATGCCGTTGCCGCGTGTCGACTTTTGTACCTCGGGCTAACAGCTCTGGCGATTGCCGGTGTATCCGGACTACCTACCGCGGTCTTCGGCCAGCCAATGGCAGGCTCCATTCCGCCAGGTTCCTACGCGGGAGTGCATGAGGAACCACCCGTAGCTCACGAAGCAGCGCGCGTGACGAGCATGTATTGGAGCTTGTTCCCGTCGATTGCGAAACTGAGGCTTCGGGAGGGGCAGCAGGTAGAGGCTCCACAGGGTGAAATCATCCGCGAGATCAGAGTCGACGGAAACACATTTCTCGAAGACGAGACCGTTCAGTTTTTCCTGAGTTTCGTTGAAGGTGATGCCTTTGATTGGGCCACGGCACAGCAGAACTTCCGCACCATGCTCAACTCCGACTTCTTTGACGACATCAAGATGAGCTGGGAGCGCGTCAACGGGGGGATCAGAATACGGCTCGACGTGCTCGAGCGGCCTATTCTTCGCGACATTCGTTTCGAAGGTACGGAAAATGGGGACAAGGACGATCTCTTGGAACGCATGGAGCTCCTTGAAATACCGATCGCTCTCGATCAACCGATCGACCGCCGCAGAATGTCCCGTGCTGAGGGAGTCCTGACTGCCATGCTTCAAGGGGAAGAAGGGCTGCAATTTGTTCAGGTCAGCCATTCAGAGGAGCCGCCGATGGATGGTTCTTCCGGTGTGGACGTTGTCTTCGATGTTGTGGAGGGTGACCGAGTACGCATCGAAAATGTCTACTTTGAAGGTGCCACCGCATTTAGCCAAAAAGAGCTGCGGTGGATAACAAAGAAGACGGGCGAGCACTGGCTTCTTTCGTTTGTGACCAAAAACGATCGTTATTCGCCGGCTGGCTTCGAGTTCGACCAACAGAACCTTGCTAACGAATATCGCCGGCTTGGCTATATCGAAATTGATATCGGAGTCCCTGAGGTTGAGGTTTACGAAATCAACCGGCCCTGGCCTATGGGTGACACACGACGGCTGTATGTTCGGATCCCCCTTAAAGAAGGCCCGCAGTATCGTTTAGGCAAGATCCTTATTGAGGGCAACGAACGGTTCCCGGATGAGGCGTTAGCGGCATTGGTGCCGCTAAACGAAGGCGACGTCCTGGATATAAAGGGCCTCGTGGATGCGACAACAGCGATGGAGAACATATATAGCAACTTTGGTTACTTTCAGGTGGTCATCGCCCCGATTCCAGTTCCGGATGCCGCAACCGCCATTGCCGATGTCGAGTATCTGATCACTGAAAATCCGATATATACGGTTCGCCGCGTTGAGTTCGAAGGCAATACGAATACGCGCGACTACGTAATGCGGCGCAATCTGCGCATCGGCGAGAATGACTTATGGAGTCAGCAGCGCATCCAGGCTAGCAAGTACAGGATTCAGCAGCTTGGATACTTCAGCAATATTGAAGAGGAAGTTTTGATCGTCGAGGATCCGGCCTTAGGGGGCCTTGCCCCCGGACAGGAGTTTAATCCTGCGGAGTTGGAAACGAGCGAGTCACAGAAGACCGGCGAGGTTGATATTAAGCTCAAGATTACGGAAGTTGGGCGGAACCAAATTAGTTTCGGTGGCGGTGTTTCGGCGCTTGAGGGTGCTTTCGTACAGCTTGGGTACGCGACCCGGAACCTCTTTGGCCGGGGACAGACCCTCTCTTTTTCTGGCCAGTTCGGAGGCCGAACGACGCAGGCTCGACTTTCGTTCAACCAACCCTACCTGTTCAATAGGGCCATTCGCTTTGGTTTCGATCTTTACAAGTCCCGGCTTGAGTACATCGACTTTCAACAAGCCACCGCCGGCATGTCGGTTCGTTTTGGTTTCCCGCTCGACCGGAACGAATTCACCACGCTCTACCTCGAGTACAACTACTCGGATATTGATATCGGCGACATGAGCAATTCTTTTTATGGAATGTCCAATTACATGATGCAGTCGATGTTCCTTATGGAGGGCAAACGCACGACTAGCAGTGTGCGGCCGAATCTCATGTTTAACTCGGTCGACAACCCGTACAACCCGAGTCGCGGACGGCGTCACAGTGCGTCGTTCGAATTTGCTGGAGGGCCTCTTGGGGGATCGCTAGAGTTTCTGAAGACTATTTTTACGACCACCTGGTACAAGCCGACGAGAGTACTCGGTCGTGGCATTGGTGCGAGAGCGTCGCAGATTTTCGCTTTTAATATCCAGGGACGTGTTGTCCAACCCATGGGTGATATGGAAATCGTCCCAATATTCGAACGTTTTTTCCTCGGTGGGAGCAATTCGGTACGTGGTACACAGCTCCGGGCGATTGGGCCGATTGATCAATTTGGCCACATTCTCGGTGGCACCCGGGCATTTCAGTACAATATTGAGTACATTTTCTCAGTTGCGGACCCGGTACGTATTGCGCTGTTCCATGATGCTGGCGCTGCCTGGGAAGGTCCGTTCAATGAGATATGGTCAGAGCTTCGTAAAACTGCAGGTGTGGAATTCCGCATATTCATGCCGGTTTTCAACGTCCCATTCCGCTTTTTCTGGGCCTACAACATAGATCCCATGCTGCAATTTGGTGAGCAGCGGTCGACCTTCGAGTTTGCGATTGGCACCACATTCTGACGGTTGTGCGAACGGGGGGGCGATAACCCTCAGCGACCTAGCGCGCTTGGTCGGAGGGGCGCTAGATGGCGACATAGATGGCAATATTCTAGGTATCGCCAGGCTTGAAGATGCGACCATGGACGAAGTTAGCTTCTGTGCGCTGCGAGAATACCGGGGCCATCTTTCGGGGACTGGGGCAGCCGCGGTAATAGTCGCTAATGATTTCGAGCCGCCACGGGATGTGCGGGACAAGCTTGCTTTTATACGAGTGGACAATCCTTACCTCGCAGTGGCGCAGGTGGTAAATCATTTCTTTCCAGAGGACGAGTTCCCGCCGTCAATTCATCCGAGCGCGGTGATTGACGATAGCGCAGAGATTGGCGAGGATGTGTCAGTGGACGCACGGGTGGTTATTGGTGCGAATTGTGCAATTGGGGCACGGACTCGGCTGGGCGTAGGCTGTGTTCTTTCAGAGGACGCCCGGGTGGGTAGTGATTGTCATTTGTTGCCCAATGTGACGTTGTATCCCGCAGTTGTGATAGGTGACCGCGTGGTGATTCACGCGGGCGCTGTCGTCGGCTCGGATGGTTTCGGTTACGCAACCGAAGGTGACAAGCATGTCAAAATCCCGCAGGTTGGCGATGTTGTTATTGGAGATGATGTCGAGATCGGCGCTAACGCTTGTATAGACAGAGCCGCGTTAGGAACGACCCTCATCGCAGACGGCACCAAGATCGACAACCTTGTCCAGATCGGCCACAATTGCGAAGTTGGGCCGAATAGCATCCTTTGTGGGCAGGTTGGAGTATCTGGCTCGACACAAATAGGGGAGGGCGTTCTGATCGGAGGCCAGGCCGGCTTAAATGGTCACCTCACAGTTGGAGACGGTGCCATGATAGCTGGCGGCAGCGGCGTAACAAGCTCAGTCCCTGCGGGGTGTCAAGTAGGTGGTTATCCGCACCTCGAGGCGTCGCGGTGGCGACGCGTTGTGGCCGCTTTGCGAACGCTTCCCGAGTTGGGACGACGAGTGCATCGGCTCGAAGCGATGCACGCAGGCGAGAAAGAGGAAGAGGAGTGAGCGCCGATATTCGTCGCATTCTCGAGATTCTCCCGCACCGCTATCCGTTCCTTTTCGTCGATCGTATCGAAGAGATGGAACCACGACAGCGTATTGTTGGGATCAAGAACGTAACGATCAACGAACCGTTTTTCCAGGGCCATTTCCCGGGTAATCCTGTCATGCCGGGGGTACTGATCCTTGAGGCGATGGGACAGGTTGCTGCCGTCCTTTTCTTGGCTGAAGAAGAGATGACTGCTGGCCACTTCGTGTATTTCGCAGGTGCTGACAAAGTCAGGTTTCGTCGCCCAGTAGTTCCGGGTGACGAGCTTCGGTGTGAAGTCGAGGTTCTGCGAGTTCGACGGAAGAGTTGCCAGGTGCACGCACGTGCGACGGTAGACGGAGAGCTTGCCGCGGAAGCCACCTTGTTCTCTGTATTGGTCGAAGTGCCTGAGATAGGTGGCGAATGACATCATTGTGCCATTCAACTGCCGTGATCGAAGACGGCGCGACTCTGGGTGACGGTGTATTGATTGGACCCTACGCGACCGTCGGTAAGCATGTGACGCTCGGTAGTGGAACAAAGGTCGGCGCACATGCGGTAGTCGAGGGGCATACGACGCTAGGGGAAGATTGCGAAGTTTTTCCGCATGCATGTATTGGAACTATTCCGCAGGATCTTAAGTATCACGGCGAAATTTCTTACCTTGTTGCTGGCGACCGGAACGTGTTTCGGGAATTCGTCACCGCAAACGTTGGAACAGAGGGTGGTGGTGGCGTTACCCAGGTGGGTTCCGACAATTTATTTATGGCCTATTGCCACCTGGCTCACGATTGCATCATTGGGGACCATGTCATTTTTGGAAATGCTGCTACTTTAGCGGGCCACGTAATCATTGAAGATTGGGTTAACGTTGGAGCGTTCTCCGGCGTCGAGCAATTCCGCCGGGTAGGTCAACACGCCTTCGTTGCTGCCTACGCAGGAGCTACTAAGGACGTGGTGCCTTACTGTACGGTACAGGGCAACCACTGCCAGGTATTTGGTCTGAATATTGTTGGCTTGAAGCGACGAGGCTTCTCAGCAGGCGCGATCGGGGAACTCAAACGTGCATTTCGACTTCTTTTTCGGAGCAATCTCAACACCACGCAAGCCCTCGAGATGATCAGCGGTGAAGATTTCGAGTCGCCCGAGGTTGCAGCGTTGGTCGAGTTCGTGCGGAACAGTGAGCACGGCATCGTCAAGTGATTCTCTGGCGCTGATTGCCGGCAGCACGCAGATGCCCTGCGTGGTGGCGGCCGAGGCGCAATCTCTGGGCCGCACGGTTATTGCCATTGCCATAGATGGAGTTACCGAACCGGCAATCGGCGATGTTGTCGACGAGGTTCACTGGCTCAAGTGGGGCGACGTTAGTGGATTCCTCGGCCTACTTGGAAAGTTCCGCTCGGGCGGCATTAAACAGGCGGTAATGGCCGGCAAGGTAGAGCAAAAGCGGATATATGATGCTGAAGCGGATGAAGGACTTAAGAGCGTGCTGGCCTCCGTGCCAATACGGCATACTGACGCTTTGATCAATGCGGTTGTTAAACTGCTGTCAGGTGCGGGTATCGAGCTACTTAAATCCACCGATTTTTTACAACATTACATCGTCAATGAGGGGACCCTTACGCGACGTACTCCCGACGAGCGCGAGAAAGAAGATATTGCTCACGGCTGGATGGTTGCCAAGCAGCTTGGCGCTCTAGACATTGGCCAATCCGTTGTTGTAAAGGATCGGGCCGTCGTCGCCGTTGAAGCGATGGAGGGGACAGACGAGTGTCTGCTTCGAGCTCGTGACTTAGCGGGGGATGGGGCCGTTCTTATAAAGGTCGGGAAGCCGGGCCAAGACCTTCGCTTTGATGTGCCGGTAGTAGGTGCTTCTACAGTTTCAGCTATGGTCGCTAGCGGGGCATCAGCACTCTGTATCGAAGCTAACCTTACTGTTCTACTAGACGCCCAGCAGTTCTGTCGAGAAGCGGATTCCGCTGACATCGCGGTCGTGGCCAGCAAACAGGGCAAGGTATGCGAGTAGGGGTTGTAGGCGTCGGGGCCATGGGGACGCTCCATGTTCGCGGCTATTCAGGACTCGATGATTGTGAGTTAGTTGGCCTTTACGACATCGATTTGGAACGTGCCAGGGAGGTTGCAGGACGGTATCAGGTTCATTGTTTTTCCGAACTTGATGCGCTGCTGAGCCGTGTAGACGCGGTCACGGTCGCGGTTCCGACACCTGACCATCATTTGGTTGGGTTGCGCTGCTTGGAAGCTGGCTGCGACGTCCTGATCGAGAAGCCGATCGCCGTGTCGCTCGATCAGGCAGATAGCCTGATCACCATGGCGCAACAAGAAGGCCGGATTCTCCAGGTTGGCCATATTGAACGATACAACCCAGCAGTTGAGGCTCTTGCGGACCGGGTCGGGGGGAGTCCAGGTTTTATCGAGGTCGATAGGCTAGGTTCGCTAGCACCACGAGGCCTTGAGACCGATGTTGTGCTTGACTTAATGATCCATGACATAGACATCGTACATTGGCTTGTGGACGATAAAGTGGTGGATATACGTGGAGTCGGGGTGCCGATACTCACGGAAGCAATCGATTTCGCCAACGCTCGCCTAGAATTTGCCGGTGGTTGCATCGCCAATCTCACAGCTAGCCGGGTAAGTGTCAATCGCAGCCGTAAGGTACGTGTCTTTCAGCCCGCGAGCTATCTCTCGGTCGATTATGCGGCGCAGACGGTAGAGGAATACCGTTTGTCATGGGCAGGCGGAAAACCGAGTGGGATTGAGACAGATAGCATCGATGCATCCGGGGATGATCCGTTAATTCGGCAGCTAATGGACTTTGCTAACTCTTGTACAAGCCGGACTAGCCCACGTGCTGACGGGAAGTCGGCGAGGCAGGCGCTGGCCACGGCACTCGATATTCTCAATGCAATTGAAGCCCGCATAAAATGAGTAGCATGGTTGTTTCAGAACTGTGCTCGGCTGTTTGGTAAGATCGCTTGTCCCTGTTATATCGTCCGCGAGCACCATAGATGCCTATTGGATTTGAGCCTAGTCCGCTGCCAACCATCGGGATTGAGGAAGAGTTTCAACTCTGCGACTTGGAGAGCGGCGATCTGGTCCCTAAGGCTGACGAGATTATGGCGTTGGCGGGCCCAGAGTTACGTAAACATCTAAGCTACGATCTTTTATTGACGCTCATTGAGGCCAATACCAAGATTTCCGAATCCGTTGAGGAAGGAATTGAAGACCTCGTTGATAAGCGACGCCAGGTTCAGGCATTGGCAGAGTTGTCAGCGTGCACTTTAGGAATGACTGGTACGCATCCGTACGCCGACCCGCACCAGCAGCGTTTTGTGAGCACGCCGGACTACCAATGGGTCAGAGAGCAACTGGGGTATGTAGCTCAGCGAAACATCACGTTTGGGCTTCATGTGCACATTGGCGTTGACGACGCCGAGCGTGCTGTCTACGTCGCGAATCGTATGCGACTGTGGATCGGCCCGCTGATCGCTCTGGCCGCTAATTCACCATATTTGGATGGAGTTGACACTGGTTGGGACGCCGCGCGCGTATATGCCTTCGGGGCCTTCCCTCGCGCAGGAATACCGCCGAAGCTAAGAAGCTACGATGAGTTTGCTGCCCAGATGGATGCATTAATTGCCGCGTCAGCTATTACGAAGCCCCGGCAGATATGGTGGAACGTAAGAGTACATCCCGAGTACGGTACCGTTGAATTTCGTGCTTGCGATGTTCAGATCTCTGTGCCCCGGACGGCCGCCATTGTTGCCTTGGTGCAGGCTCTGGTTGTCGCATACGGCGACGCACATCGTGCTGGTAAACCAGAGCCTTACTTGCCCGGTGCTTACTTGGAAGATCTTCGTTGGAAAGGGATGCGCTTTGGTTTGAGTGCGGACGTTATCGATGCCGAGACCTCAGAAGTTGTCTCAATGCCTGCACTAGTGGAGCGTATGGTTGAGGTTGCATGGCCCGCGGCAACGAAGTTGGGCACCACCGGATATCTAGATATTGTCTCTGAAATTCTTCAGCTTGGAAACGGCGCTGCGGCTCAAAGGGCAGCTTTGGCAGAAGAAGGTGGCGACTTGAGAAAATTGCAGCACCGCTTGCTTCGAGAGGCCGTGGAGAAGGGGATTCGGCAGCCGGGTTTAGATTCACTTGGGTAGGGCTATGCTTGTGTCGGTAACTCCAGGGGACCTGGTTGTGGAGATACTGGGTGCCGGCAGTGGTTACCCAACTTCATCTCGGGACACCAGTAGCTTGTTGGTTGGTGCGGCGGAAGGGTGGACTGCGATCGAGTGTCCGGGTTCTATTGTTCACAAGTTGGAAGCCCGTGGGTTGTCCATGGACTTGCTTCGTCGCTTGATCTTAACCCACAAACATATCGACCATGTGTATGGGGTCCCGCACCTGGTCCACGCGATGGGAATTGAAGGCCGAGTCGAGGAAATCAACTTGCTGGCCCCGGCCCAAACGTTGGCTACCGTTGCGGAGATGGTGGCGGTCCATGAACTGACCGACGACTGGTATCCGGCTATTCGTTTGACCGAGATATCAGCGGCCGGGCAGAGCGAACTCCTCCGGGTACCTAGTCTCCGAATTACGGCCACTGGGGTTGCCCACACGTGCGATACGATCGCCCTCCGGTTTGAAACGGAAGCAGCGGCGGTTTGCTACTCATCCGATACGCGGCCTTGTGCTTCTGTGACTCGGTTAGCGACTGGTGCCGATATTTTGTTGCATGATTGTGGAGGACCGCACCGCTTACGCGAGGCCTTCTCGGGTGGTCACTCTAGTGCCCGCGAGGCCGGCATTGTGGCAGCTGAGGCTGGAGTTCGGAAATTGGTTCTTATGCATTTGGGGGCCCGGGATGAAAACATCTTAAAGGAATGCCAGTTAGAGGCTCAGGCTACATTTGGACGACCTGTAGACCTTGCCATGGATGGGATGAGATGGATTTTTTCGGGCGGTGGTAAGCGTGGAGCATGAGTGCCATGGATGTGGCCACAGTGAAGTCAGCGTACTCACGATGGGCAAGAGTGTACGACTGGATATTTGGTCTTCTATTTGGTAATGCTCGTCGCCGAGCGTTCGAATGTATGGAGTTGAAGCCTGATAATTACGCCATAGAGGTTGGTGTCGGAACAGGACTGTCGCTAACGTTGTTGCCGGAAGGTTGTCACCTTGTTGGCGTAGACCTTTCCCGCCCAATGCTGGAACGCGCACTGATGCGTTGGCGCGCAGACTCGGTTGACCGCACCGCGGCCCTAGTTGAGGGAGATGGCACTTGTTTGCCGTTTGCTGATAGCACCTTCGATGCTGCCTTAGCAGCGTTCGTTGTTTCAGCTGCTCCTGATGCTGTTGCCTTACTGAAGGACATGCAACGGGTCTGCCGACCGGGTGCACGAATGGTCGTTGTTAACCACTTTTCACCTAACAAGCCTCGCTTGGCTAAACTGTGGTCCGGTCTGTCGGGCATCACCTCTCGGTTACTGGGCTTCCACGCAGAGTTTCCGTTGGAGTCGCTATTTGAGAAGGCAGGAATTGAAATCGATCGAATCGAGCCCGCCACGCTTTTTGGAGGCTGGCGAGTGGTGACGTGTACACGGAGATGACCATGACGCAAATTGATCTTGGGGGGCGGAGAGCCCTCGTGACGGGGGCTTCAAGGGGAATTGGCAGGTGTATTGCTTTGGCGGTTGCGCAAGCTGGTGGAGCTGTGGCGGTTCACTATCAGAACAAAAAAGAGGCGGCCGCGCGCGTAGTCGACGAAATTGAAGCAGTCGGTGGAGATGCGTTTGCGTGCGCTGCCAATGTCCAGGTTCCCTCAGAGGTCAAACGACTTGTTGATGCCTGTGTGGCACGCTGGGGAGGGCTTGACATCATGGTTTGTAATGCCGGCATTTGGAAAGCTTCTCTAGTTGAAGAGATGACTGAAGAGCAGTGGGACGAAATGCTAGATGTGAACCTGAAAGGCATGTACCTGGTCACGCATTACGCGGTACCGCACCTGAAGTCTTCCACGGCAGGAGCGATTGTGAACATCGCCTCGACGGCTGGGCAACGCGGAGAAGCAGGACATGCGCATTATGCGGCTTCAAAAGGAGGCATGATCGCGTGGACAAAATCGTTGGCACCCGAACTTGCACCCTTTGGGGTTCGGGTCAATTGCGTCGCTCCGGGCTGGGTGCACACTGATATGGCTGCCGCCGCGTTGAAGGCCGATGGCGAGAGCATAAATGCTGACATCCCTCTTGGTAGAGCCGGGGAGCCGGAAGAAATTGCTGCGGTGGTCTGCTTTATGGCCAGTGACCTCGCTTCTTATATGACCGGAGAAATCGTCAATGTAAACGGGGGTAGCGTTCTTTGCGGATGAAGGAAACCTGCCAGCTTTCCTGGGCAATTATCCCCACGGCAGGCCGCGGCACTAGACTGCGACCTGCCACAAATACGATCCCTAAGGTGCTCCTCCCGGTGGGTCTTCGCCCGATGATTGATTGGGCGATTGACGAGGCCCTGGAGGCAGAGGTGGGGGGGATAGCGTTTGTGGTGGCACCAGACCAACCGATGGTAACGGCGCATATAAAAGCCCGCCAATCCTCATCCGACTGGCCCGTGAGTGTCGAAACTCATTTTGTTGAGCAGTCACACCCGGCGGGTTTAGGAGACGCACTAATTCGTTGCCGGCCGTGGACCGGCGACGATTCATTCGGTGTCGTCGTGCCGGACAACTGGTTCGATTCACCCTGTGCACCGGTCGTGCAACTCGCTGGTGCACATTTTCGTACTGGGCAGGCTTCGCTTGGCTTGATCGAAGTGAGACCTGGGCAGGGATTCTTACTAGGAAATGTCGGTGAGGTTGAACTTGAACCGATTGAGAATCGGGATTTCAGGATTACGCGACTTGGAGACAAGTCCGACGGGGCCTTCACCACGCCGAAGTCGCGGTCAGTGTTGCGCGGGTGTGCCCGCTACGTGTTAGGCCCCAGCTTCTATGATGCACTGGAGGCTACAGGACCACTTCCAGAAGGCGAGTGGGATGATGTTCCAGCATTTCAGTACCTCGCGGATGAGGCTGAACTCATAGGGCACAAGCTAGAGGGTCATCATTTTGACTTGGGTCACCAGAGCGGTTATCTGGCGGCGATGAACTATCTGTTCGAGCGCGATGTCATAGGTAACGGCGCATAAGACCTACGACTACGCCCCGCACGCGAACTGCTTCCTTGTCGACTAACCATGCATCAGCTGCCGAATTTGTTGGTTGGAGACGGACTCTTTGCCCCTCGGGGTAATATTTCCGGAGAAAGACATTCTTGTCTTCCAGTAAGGCAAGGACCAACTCGCCATCCTCTGGTGTTGTCCGGTCTTCCACGATAATGAGGTCGTTATCACAGACCTGTTCATCAATCATGGAATTGCCGCGCACTCGTAAGGCATAAATTGCTTTACGGGTAACGAAATCGGGAGGGAGATTGACGATCTCTCCAGGAGTTGTCGCTTGGATTAAGCGTGCGGCTGAGATCTGGCCAAGGACTGGTATCTCTACGGTGCGCGCGGGCTCCCCGTCTACGAGCTCGATGCCACGCCCTTGATGGGGAGTTTTCCTTAGGTACCCCTTCTGTACAAGCAGTTCAATGTGGTTATACACAGTTGCGGGAGACGAGAGCCCGAACCAGGTGCCAATTTCCTTTAGCGTTGGAGCGTAACCGTTATCGTCGACGTGTTTGTTTACGTAGTCGAGGATTTCTTTCTGGCGTCTAGTTAGGTACATGGATACATTTAGTGAATATAAGGCAATAGAACATAAATCTAACACGAATCTTTGCTACGAGACGGTGTGATAGGTTTCCCAAATGACGTGGATGGGGATTGATATTGGCCATCGCCGCTACGGGGTTGCGGTTTCGGATGGAAGTGGAAGTATCGCTTATCCGTTGACCACGCTTTCCGCGGGAAAAGGGGGAGCGCCGCCCATAGAAGCCCTGGCAAAGTTGGTGGCAGAGCGGAAAATTATTGGTGTCGTTGTCGGTCTTCCGGAGCGAATGGATGGTAGCCATGGACCGGAAGCGCGCAACGCAGAATTGGTTGCTGAACAGCTTCGTGTTGAGCTAGGTGTGGTGGTGGAGCTCTGGGATGAGCGTCTTACCACCGCAGAGGCCGAGCGCTTGCTGATTATGGCAGGCGTACGTCGAAAGAAGCGAAAAGGAGCAACTGACCGGATAGCAGCCGCGATAATCTTGCAGAGCTTTTTGGATCGGCAGACGATTAATACATCAGCTGACCATAAAATCGCGCCATGGGAGAACGGACAGTGACTACAGTTTGTTGCCGCAAGACTGCGATTCTGTTTGGGCTTACTATCTACGTGGCTCTACGCTTGGTTACTGGCGCATTGGTCGCAGTACTTGACACTCCATATTCTGCTCATGGCGCCGTGGTAACGGATGTGACGATCGAGCCTGGTCAGTCGGCAGGGGAGGTTGGACTGGACCTTCAAGAGAAAGGCCTGATCCGGAGTGCCCGTTCACTGCGTTTGTGGATGCGATGGAACAAGACCGCTGGCGCAATCCATGCGGGACGATATCGCTTCGAAGGGGCGGCCAGCATTCGGGAAGTGGCTGCACTTATTGTTGAAGGACGGGTGCTGCTGTCCGAGATAACGGTCATAGAGGGTTTTACCCGATGGCAAGTTGCCGAAGTGCTTTCGCGAGCGGGCTTTGGTTCATACGAAGAGGCTTGGGAGGCGACAGGGAATGCAGCTCTCGTTTCCGACCTTGACGCTGAGGCAAAGGATCTAGAAGGGTATTTGTTTCCAGATACCTATTATGTTTCGCGTCAAATGAAACCAGCCGCCATCGTTGAGATGATGGTGGATAGATTCCGGCTGGCGTGGGTGGCGCCAACGGGGGCACAGGCTGAAAAGCTAAGTTTATCGGTCCGCGACGCAGTGATAATCGCTTCTCTAATCGAGGCCGAGACCGGGAAGCCAGATGAGCGGGCCCTGGTATCGGGCGTTTATCATAATCGCCTAGAACGTAGGATGCTGCTTCAATGTGACCCGACTTTGTTGTACGCGCTGAGACTGGAAGGTCGTACCGACCGCGACATAAGGCGGGGTGACTTTGATAATGAGTCCCGGTACAACACATACCGATTTGTGGGTCTGCCCCCCGGACCAGTAGGTAATCCGGGGGAAGCTAGCATTGTCGCGGCACTATATCCCACTGAAACAGATTATCTGTATTTTGTTGGGCGCAATGATGGGTCGCACGCATTCTCGCGAACGCTACAAGAACACAATGCCAACGTGAGCCGTTATCAGCGGTAGGTTGTAAAATGTGTCACTTCTTCACCAGACAGTGGAAGAACTGGATTGATGAGTGAATTCCTTGATAATAGCGAGTTGGGGCCGAAAGCTGCTGCAGGATTTCGCTTTGCGGTGGTTGTGAGCCGTTTCAATGCTGACATCACAGAAGCACTCCTTGCAGGGGTACAAACGGCACTAGCGGCTCATGGTGCCTCGAGCTCCAATATTTTCGTCTACGAAGTCCCTGGGTCGTTTGAGCTGCCAATGACGGTGGCACGTCTTATCGACGAGCGCTTCGACGCCATAATTTGCCTTGGAGCAATAATCAAAGGAGAAACCCCTCATTTTGACTATCTGTGCTCGTCTGTCGCACATGGAATCCAGGAAGTGGCGGTGCACTCGGGCACTCCGGCAATTTGGGGCGTTTTGACCTGCGAGCAACGCAAGCATGCAGTGGCACGTGCGGGTGGCAACAAGGGAAACAAAGGCACCGAGGCGGCTATTGCTGCTATCAAGATGGCGAAGCTTTTTTCGCTGATCCCAGAGAGGCATCCGGAAAGGACCTCTTCTATTGATCTCAGTAGGAAGTAATTCTGATGGGCAAGCGTCGAAAATCTCGTGAGAGCGCGATCCAATGCTTATACCAGTGGGAGATGACGGGGACAGCCCCTGAAGTTATCCTGCAGGAATATTGGGGGATGCATGACCGTAATCGAAATGGCGAAAGTCATGACCACACGGGTGCGGATATAGAGCAAGCTAGCGGAACCCCGGAAGACTTAAAGGTGCGACTTGAGCAAGCAGGCATCTGCACCGACTCGATCCTTGTGGAGATCAGCAGGCAGGAGCGGCGCGATGATCAGGTTGCACTCGTGGATCGTATGGTCTTTGCCGCATCATTGGTGCTCGGAACTGTGGCTCATGTCGAAGAAATCGACGCTATGATTTCTGAGCACGCTCGCCACTGGAGGATGAATCGGCTCGGCCTGGTAGAGAAGAGTATTTTACGGCTCGGTGGTTATGAGCTTGTCTACGAAGAAGAAACGCCCGCGGCAGTGGTCATCGATGAGGCGGTCGAACTCGCTAAACGGTTCAGTGGCCCGGAGGCCGGATCCTTCGTCAACGGTGTGCTTGATGGTATGAGCAAGCACTTAGGGACCTAAACCACACCTGGACATGAAGTACGACCCTCGCAAGATCGAATCAAAGTGGCAAGAGCATTGGGCGGCAGACGCCGTCTACCGTATAACCGAGGGTAAAGGCAACGAAAAGTATTACTGCCTTGAGATGCTTCCGTATCCCTCGGGCAAGCTCCACATGGGTCACGTACGTAATTACTCGATTGGAGACGTTGTTGCTCGTTATCGCCGAATGCGGGGTTTTAATGTCATGCACCCTATGGGCTTCGATTCGTTTGGCATGCCGGCAGAAAACGCTGCCATCGAACACAATACGCACCCGGCGATATGGACTCGGCAGAATATTGACGTCATGCGTAGCCAGCTCCAGGACATGGGGTTTGCTTACGATTGGGAACGGGAAATTGCAAGCCACAGACCTGAGTATTACCGCTGGAACCAATGGCTATTTCTTCGTCTACTAGAGCGAGATCTTGCTTACCGAAAAGAAGCGCTACTGAACTGGTGTCCTTCCTGTGAGACGGTGCTGGCTAACGAGCAGGTAGAGGAGAATCTTTGTTGGCGGTGCGGGTCGGTCGTCGAAGAACGTCGTATGTCGCAATGGTTTTTTCGGATCACGGCGTACATCGACGAGTTACTAGATGGTTTAGATGAGCTGGATGGATGGCCGGAGCGCGTTCGCACGATGCAACGCAATTGGATCGGGAAGAGTCACGGTGCACGGGTTACTTTCGATGTTGAGGATTGTGATGAAGGACTTGTGATCTTTACCACGCGGATCGATACGATCTTTGGGGCAACCTTTGTGGTTCTAGCTCCAGAACATCCGTTGGCGAAAAGGTGGAGGCAAGCGGGCCCAGGTCCTGATGCCGTACAGGGCCCCGAAGAGTTTGCGAGTGCAATCGACAAGCTTGAGAAAATGCCTCGTCGGCAAAACCTAGGGGAGGGTAGCGACAAAACTGGAGTCTTTACCGGCCACTACGCTATTAATCCGTTCAATGGGGAACGTCTGCCAATCTGGATCACGAACTTTGTTCTGATGGACTACGGTACTGGAGCGATAATGGGGGTGCCCGCACACGACGAGCGGGATTTCGAGTTTGCTCGAGAATATGGTTTGCCTATTCGTCCGGTAATCAGACCTGGAGAAGGAGATTCTCCCGCTTGGGTCGATCAGCCCGAACAGATGGAAGAGGCCGCATCGTTGTGCGGGGTGCTGTTGCCAGCCTGTGGTGACTACGAAGGAATGACATCCGAGTCGGCGCAGCAACGGATGCTTGAGGACGCCAATGCCGGAGGCTTCGGCGAGGAAGCGATTGAGTACAAGATAAAGGATTGGGGTGTTTCACGACAACGCTACTGGGGCACGCCCATCCCGATCATTTATTGCCCTGACTGCGGGGTCGTTTCTGTGCCCGATGACGATTTGCCCGTAACCCTTCCAGAAGAAGTTGAGTTCACAGGGTCTGGCGGATCACCACTAGGCCGTGTCGAATCCTTTGTGAACGTGGATTGTCCAACCTGTGGTGGCCCAGCGAAGCGTGAAACGGACACGATGGATACCTTCGTCTGTTCCTCTTGGTATTACCTTCGTTACCTCTCACCGCGCGATGCGAGCCATCCGTTTGGTCGGAGCGTTGCTGACTACTGGGGCCCAGTCGATATTTACATTGGCGGCATTACTCATGCTGTACTCCACCTTTTGTATTTTCGATTCTTTTGTAAAGCAATGGCGGATCTCGATCTGCTTTCAATTCGTGAGCCGGTGACTCGCCTGTTAACACAGGGAATGGTCCTGATGGGCGGCACCGCCATGTCGAAGTCAAAGGGTAACGTTGTCGATCCTGACGAGATGGTTAACCGGTACGGTGTCGATGCAACCCGGGTCTTCGTGCTGTTTGCAGCGCCCCCAGAAAGGGATTTTGAGTGGGACGAGGGAGGCATCGAAGGGTGCTCGCGTTTCCTCACCCGCACCTTTTCCATGATTGAGGGATCGCGAGTGGCTCTGGAGGGGGTTCTGGGGACTGGTGATGAGGCCATGTTGGTTGAGCCCTTCCTTGAACTTCGCCGTAAGGCACACGAGACAACTCGCCGTGTTACCCGGGAAATCGATCAACGGTTGCACTTCAATACTGCGGTTGCGGCGCTGATGGAACTATTGAACGAATGTTATGCAGCGACCGCATCGGTTCCAGTTGCCGAGGCAGACATGGCCGCATGGGTCTATCGCGATGTCTTTGAACGGTTGGTCTTGATGCTCTCACCATTCGCGCCCCACCTGGCACAGGAATTGTGGGAGATGCTGGGCCATGGAGGGTATGTCGTCGATGAGGCTTGGCCGACTTTCGACACTTCTGTTTTGGCACGTGAAAGTGTCAGCATGGCCGTTCAAGTGGATGGCAAGGTGCGTGGCAGTATCGAGGTCCCCGCAGGTCTTGTGGATAAGGATGCTTTAGTGGCTGAAGCATTAAAAGACTCCAACGTGGTAAGGCATGTAAAGGGACGTTCGATTGCTCGAAGCGTTGTGGTGCCGGGCAAAATCGTGAGCTTGAACACCCGATGATCGCTCGGGGCGTGAAAGGTTTGAGCCGGTATTATTCGCAGATGCGCTGCTACACGTCTCCTGCCAATCTATTGTTTGCACTGGTGATTGGCAGCATGGCAAGTTGCGGTTACTCCTTGACCGGGACGGGCTCCTTTCTGCCAGATTATATCCAGACGGTAGCGATACCGACTTTCGCCAACACGACACCGCGGTTCGAAGTAGAGGTGCGTATAACAGATGCGGTAACCCGTGAATTCGTGTCCCGGGGGAACTTTACGATGGTTGCCGACGCGGCGGGCGCCAACGCTGAGCTTACGGGGACGATCACTGCATTTGACGTCACACCAATCGGGTTGAATCCCGATGAGGAGGCCACCAACTTTCTAGTCCAGATTCGTGCCCAAGTGAATTTCCGAGATTTGGTGCAGAATGAAATTCTCTACACCAATAATTCGTTCTATTTTCGCCAGGAATTTGAAATTGAGGCTGATCCGACTGCCTTGAGTGATTTGAGCAATGTTGCAGTGGATGAAATCGCTGAAGAGTTCGCTCGCACCGTAGTGTCGAGTATTCTAGAAGGATTCTGAGGTGGCGCGGCGCGGAGCACCACAAAGTAGTGGCATCAGCTTTAGGCAGTTGAACCGCACTCTTAAGCGTGGGGATATCGACCCTGTGTACCTTGTCGTCGGCGAGGAGGTGTTTCTCCGCAACAAGGCTATCGAAGGGCTCAGAGGAGTTGTTTGCGGCGAAGATGAGTCGAATTTGGCCTTTCATAAGATCGATGGAAAATTTGGGAAAATGGCCGAATTTCTGGATGCTGCAAGATCGCTACCGTTGTTCCTGCAGGCAACAGACAGGCCGTGCCAATTGGTAGTTATACGGTCCTTTGAGCCTGGGACGGCAGCCGAAAGTGAGCTTCTCGCGGAGTATCTCGATTCTCCCGTTAGTGCGACTTGTTTGGTGTTCGAGGCGCCGACGCTTGATAGTCGACGGGCCTCGGCCAAACTGCTCACGAACCGTGCGACGAAGATCAACTGCCAGCGAATCGAAAGCACAGCGGAGGTGCGTCGGTGGATCGAGAATTCCGCTAACGCACGCGGCTTCTCCATGGCTCCAGGGGCAATCGATTATCTTCTCGAGATGGTCGGCCTTGAACTTCAGCAACTTAGCCAGGAACTAGACAAGGTTAAATTGTTTGCTGCCGACCGTGAATCCATGTCAGCCAATGACTTGGAGAAGCTTCTGGGTCGGAGCCGTTCGCATTCTGTATTCGAGTTGACGGACGCGCTAGTTTCGAGACGGGCAGTATCAGCAGTGCAGGTCCTGAACAGGCTGTTGGATGACGGGGAAGAGCCGGTCAGGCTACTTGCAATGGTGAGTTGGGTCGTCCGTCAACTCATAACGGCGTGTGATCTTTCTTCCCGTGGTTGCCCAGAACGTGAATTACTATCGCAACTCGGGGGACGTTGGAATCAGCGGCGAGTAATTGCTAAAGCTGCCGCGGAGTGCGACTTGGGACAGTTAGAAGAACTTCTAGTGAGGTGCTCGGAGTCCGATGTGGCAGTGAAAACACAGCGAGGTCCAGGGAGTCGGGGTGTACTTGAGGGACTTTGCAGACGCATTTGCGCTGCTTAAGAAAACCGTGGTTAGCTCGCAGAAGCTCGCTGAATGTTGCGTGCCAGGCGAGATTTGGTCCGTGCTGCGGCGTTAGGATGAATGATTCCGAACCGTGCCGTGCGGTCAATGAGACTCTGGGTCTGGACCCATTGGGCCTGGATGGCGTCACCATTTCCAGCCTCGATCGCTTCGTGAAGTCGGCGTATCGAGGTGCGAAGAGTTGCTCGACGCATACGGTTACGCGACCGCAGGCGAGCGTTTTGCCGCATTCGTTTCTTGGCAGACTTGATTATCGGCATTTATGAGTAAATCCTGTTGAAGATAGAAGAAAAGAATAGGACGGCTTCTATTCTGGGTCAATCATCCGCCGCCCGAAACGTACAGAGAGGCCGCGTGCTTCGATCTGCGGGAACTGTGGCGGGAATCACCCTGCTTTCCCGTGTGGCCGGGTTAGTGCGCGATCAAGTTTTCGCGGTTTTCTTTGGCGCAACGCTCACAAGCGATGCTTATGTAGCTGCCTTCAGGCTTCCCAATATTTTACGTCGAGTGGTCGGTGAGGGAAACGTAGCTGCTGCGTTTATTCCAGTTTTTGAACGGGAGGCGCAGGATCGGCCAGAGGCGGAACTCTGGGGGCTCGCCGATAGATTTCATTTTGCCATTGCTGGGGCTGCCTCGGTCCTTACCGTTTTCGGTATGTTATTTGCGCCGTTCTTGGTCGAGAAGGTTCTGATTCCAGGAAAACCTGAGGCCTGGGGACTTGCCAGTAACCTGATGCGGGTGACATTCCCTTACCTGATCTTCATTTCCGCAGCCTCGGCACTAATGGCGCTGCTCAACTCCCGTGATCGGTTCGCAGCAGCGGCGTTTACCCCCATTTTCTTCAACTTCACCCTAATTGGTTCAGCGATTTTGATGGTCTGGGTCGACGCGCCCATATACGTATGGGCTATGGCCGCCGTGCTCGGTGGCTTTCTGCAGTGGTTGTCTTTAGTTCCGCACGGCTGGCGGCTGGGTATGCGATTTCGACCCGGGAATCTGTTTGGCGATCCAGCATTAAGGCGAATTGGCGCGCTAATGATTCCGGGCCTCTTCGGAGTTGGGATTACCCAGGTCAATATCTTGGTAGGCCAATCACTAGCAAGTTGGTTGGCGGAAGGTAACATCACGGGCCTTTTCCTGGCAGGCCGGTTAACCGAGTTGCCGCTCGGTGTGTTCGCAATAGCCATCGCCACTGTTGTTTTGCCGGTGATGTCTAGGCAAGCAGCGCACGGGAATAATGATGAGATGTTATTGACGTTGAACTTTGCGCTCCGACAGGTGGCTTTGATTACCATCCCAGCATCGGTTGGTCTTTTGATTCTCCGGGAAGAGATTGTCAGTGTCCTATTTCAATATGGCGAGTTCACCGCTGAGTCAACATCGATGACAGCTGCAGCGCTTGCTGGATACAGTGTTGGCCTGATCGCGTTCGCGGGGATCCGTATTGTCGCACCGGGGTTCTATGCTATGCGAGATACTCGTACACCGGTGAAAATAGCAGCAGTCGCCATGGTGGTGAATGTGCTGGGTTGCCTCGGCTTGATACCGTGGTTTGGTCATGCCGGGATCGCCGTAGCCAACTCCTTGGCCGCTTACCTGAACCTCGGCGTCCTTCTTGTTCTATTGCGAGGCCGCGTTGGCAGTTTTGGTGGTGGCAGCCTGTTGGCCAGTTATGCGAGGCTCGCGGCCGCTTCTGCCGTAATGGGTTGGGTCGTGTGGGGTCTGCGATCCTCCCTGATGGGTGATACAGGTGCGGCTGTCATTACGCGGGTCTTAGCGTTGGGGGCGATAATCGGAATCGGCATTTTGACCTACCTTGCGGCTGTTGTGCTGATGCGTGCTCCAGAACTTACTGAGCTACGTCAAATGCGGGCCCAAGGTGGCTAGAGCGAACAGATCACCATGCGCGTTTTCGATCTCCTTTCCAGGAATTTCGAAGTGGTAGAGATCCATGGTGTGCTGCTGGGGCTGGGTCAGCAAGGCTGACGGGGTGAAGGAGATGGCATCCAAAGGAGCCCAATTCGGTGGTTGGCTAGACGATTTTGAGGAGCACCTGAGTGTCGAGCTTGGACGGTCGCCTAATACCGTTGAGGCGTACCTTCGTGACCTAAAAATGTATGGAAACTGGGCTGCCGAACAAGGACACTCGCCACTCGCGGCGACGCCTAATGAGATCCGGGCCTTTTTGTTATATCGGACCAAGGACTGGTGTCCATCCTGCAGGACAACGCTGGACAAGGCTGAGGCGGAGGAGGGACTGTGTGGGCGATGCGGTTCAACTGTCAGAGCTGGTGTCAGCCGAAGATCGATTGCGCGTGGCCTGTCGGCGTTAAGAGGTTTCTATAGATATTGCGTCGCTTTGGGCCGTCTTCAAGATGACCCTACGGAGCTGATAATCGCTAAAGTAGTTCCTCGTCGACTTCCAAAGTCGCTAAGCCGAAAGGAAATTGAAGACATTCTGTGCCAACCGGACACCAAGAAACCGGCTGGTGTTCGCGACCGAGCGATGCTGGAAGTAGCGTATGGTAGCGGCCTCAGGGTAACGGAGCTTATCTCCCTCCGACTTACCGACCTTGAGTTTGAGGAGGGCTTCATTCGGTGCCGCGGGAAAGGCGGCAAGGAGCGGTTAGTACCTCTGGGCAAGGAGGCGCGGCAATGGGTGGAGAGGTACATAGGGCAGGCGCGACCAGTTCATTCGAGGCGCCACAACGAGCCAGCACTCTTTCTTACTCAACAGGGGTCATCCATGACCCGGCAGCGATTTGGGCAGTGTGTAAAACGTTACGCGGCTTCGGCGGGGATAGAGGCCAGCAAGGTAAGTCCGCACGTATTTCGCCATTCGTTTGCGACCCATTTGCTGGAGGGGGACGCGGACCTCCGGGCTGTTCAAGCGATGCTTGGACATGCGCAGATTGCTACCACTGAGATTTATACTCACGTCGACCGAGAACGACTCCGACGGGTTTACGATCGATACCATCCACGGGCATGAGTAGACAATGAGCCGATTGCTCGACAAATTGGACGCCGAAAAGCGAGACTGGCTGCATCGCTGCGGGCAGATGGCCGTAACAAGAGGCGGACGAGCCTTTCTTGTTGGTGGATCCGTTCGCGATTTGATACTCGGTACGGACCAGGTTGACCTGGACGTTGTCATTGAGGGCGATGGGATGGACGTAGCTCAAGACCTTGCCCGCGGTCTCGGTGGGAACCTGACTCGCCATCATGCTTTCCAGACGGCAGTTGTGACGACTGCTAACGGTTCTCGGATCGACGTTACCACCGCACGACGCGAAGAATACAAGCGGCCAGGACAGTTGCCACAAATTGTTCCGGGTGACCTTGAAAGTGATCTTGCGCGGCGTGACTTCACCATCAACACGATGGCGATATCTCTCTCAGAGTCTGATTTTGGCGCCTTCATAGACCCTCATGATGGCCGTTTGGATTTGGAGGCTGGGTGCATTCGAGCAATGCACCCACGTTCGTTTGCCGACGATCCGACACGCGTGTTGCGAGCATTGCGCTTTTCCTTGCGGTATGGCTACAGGATTGAGGACAAGAGTGAGGAGTGGATGAATGAGGCTATTACTGGGGGTTACCTGGACACTGTGTCTGGTGAAAGGGTTTGCAAGGAACTGCGACTTATGTTTACAGAATCGCCGACCCAGGGCCCGTGTCGACTTGAAGTCGCAGGAGTATTGCCAGCGGTGCACCCTGGCCTGCGGTTTCATCGCGAGGTTTTAAATGGACTTCAAGATCTAATTGAGTGGGGGCAGGAAGCCAAAGGTGGGGCGTCCCTAGCCGCTAAACCCGAGGGTTGGTTGATGGTCTTGGGTTGCTGTGCAATGGGTTTGTCATCGCAAGAACGCTGGAATCTTGCAAGGCAGCTACGTCTGAGTCGAGAGGAACGGGCCCCACTGATTGATTCTGGCGTGCCCTGGTGCCAGGCGACCAGTCTTCTTTTAGGTGCGTCTTCTCAGCCACCGAATAGCATGGTCGAGCGTGCATTACGGGAGATAGATCGGGGAGCTCTTCTCGTCGGTGCTGCGATAGCCGGTGTTGACAGTGCTGAGGCTGAAATGGTGCGAATTTACCTTGACCAGCTACACGATGTGGCGGCTGAGCTGGACGGGTTGGAACTAAAAAAACTGGGTGTTCCTCAGGGGCCGCTAGTGGGAGAAATCCTAGAACGATTACGTACTGCGAAACTAGACGGCAAGGCACCGAACGCCTCGATTGAGCGGCGCCTTGTGAAGTCATGGTTGGCTGAGAACCAGCTCTGAGATAGGGTTTCAGGGGATTCCCTCAATTGACTGCCTGTTAGGCGCGTGTTAACTTTCGGGGCGCTTTCCTTTCCGCGCAGACGTTCTTTAGCGCACATTCTTTCCCTTTTTCTACCTATTGGATTATGGCAAATCAGGAATCATATGTTCTTACCGCCGAGTCGGTTACTGAGGGCCACCCGGACAAGATCGCTGACCAGATTTCGGACGCCGTTCTAGACGCTGTTATGTCGGTTGATCCGATGGGTCGTGTCGCTTGTGAAACCATGGTGACCACTGGTTTAGTCGTGGTTGCGGGAGAGATCACCACCGCCGCAGTTCTCGATGTGCCCAGTATTGTTAGGGAAGTCGTCAGAGATATCGGCTATACGCGTGCAAAGTTCGGCTTCGACAGCGAGACTTGTGCGATCATGGTAACTCTAGACGGACAGTCGCCCGACATTGCCCAGGGAGTAGATCCCGGTGGTGCTGGCGACCAGGGTTTGATGTACGGCTACGCTAGCGTCGAGACGCCTGAGCTCATGCCCCTTCCAATCATGCTTTCTCACAGGCTTGCTCGCCAACTTTCCCAGATCCGCAAGGATGGGGTGGTTGATTACTTACGACCAGACGGCAAGTCGCAGGTAACAATCGAATACGAAGGGCATAAGCCGAAGTCGATCAATACTGTAGTAATTTCCACCCAGCACGGACCGCAAGTGAGCGAGGCTGATCTGCATAGGGACATCGAAGAGCATGTGATCAAACCCATACTCGCCGATACAGGCACTCCGCCGTCCAGTGACATTGTGTATCACATCAATCCGACGGGTCGTTTCGTTACCGGCGGGCCACAGGGTGATTGCGGTTTGACGGGCCGTAAGATCATCGTCGATACGTACGGTGGTGTTGGGGGACATGGTGGCGGAGCTTTTTCAGGGAAAGACTGTACTAAGGTTGATCGAACTGCTTGCTATATGGCGCGTCACGTAGCAAAAAACCTTGTCGCGGCAGGTGCAGCGGAGCAGCTTACCCTGCAAGTTGCTTACGCTATAGGTGTGCCCGAACCGGTCTCTGTCATGGTTAATACCCATGCAACCGGCCGGACCAGCGAAGAAATAATTATTGAGATTGTGCGCGATAGTTTCGACATGACTCCCAAGGCGATGATTGAGTACTTAGATTTGAGGCGCCCGATCTATCGTCAGACTGCGGCATATGGCCATTTTGGTCGTGAGGAGCCAGGATTCACTTGGGAAGAATTGCGCAACGTCACTCAGTTAAACAGTGATCTTGGCCTGGCCCCATCCGACATGCCTACAGCGGTGCCCGGCTAAACTTGCGTCATCAGGCTACGTTCGTAGCCCCGCCGTAATGAATCCGGCGAGCGCGAGGAATATGGCGTGGGGCGCCCAGGCGGCGAGTATAGCCGGCAGGATCTCCGCTGACCCGATGGCGCGAAAGAAAACGAACGTCAGCCAGAAAAGCATTGTTAGAGCAAGCGCGATAGCGATTCCCGACAGGGTCCCTTGCTTGCCCATTCGAAAACCAAGAGGGATCCCGACAGTTGCCAAGACAAAGACGATGGCCGGAAAAGCGAACTTCTGTTGAAGATCAATTTTATATTTACCTGCATCGAAACCACGTGCTTCAAGGTTTGCGATGTGTCGGCGCAGTTCGTTGGCGCTCATCTGTTCAGGTAGACGTCGTTCAATGTCGAAATACTCCGGCCCTTCCTCGATTGGGAGCACGCTACTCTCTGTCCTTAATAGCTCGGGAGATGACACTTTGTTCTGATGGTCGTAGATGTAATCTCGGCGCCAGTGATCGGTTCCGATCCATTGGCCATTCTCCCACCGTGCTTGGTTAGCGTAGTCGATGCGAGCGAGCCGCCATTCTTCTTGGTCTAGGTGATACACACGCAAGCCCTGGAATCGCATCTGATGCGGGTCATAGTCGGCGTAGTTAAAAATGTAGCTGCCTTCGCCGTGAACCCAATGGCCTTGAGTTGGCGTGAAACGCGGATTGCTTCTGGTTAGCTCCAGAAGGACCTTGATCTGTGCCACTCGCTGGTTGGTGTACGGGACAATGTAGTCGGAGATTCCATACTGAATACCGGTGAGGAGGATTACCGGAACTAGCGCTGGTGCTGCAAGACGAAAGACGCTCGTACCCCCAGCCAGAACGGCCACGACTTCATTGTGTTTGCTCATTAAGCTGAAGACAATCAGCACTGCCAGGATGGTGGCTATTGGAATCGTCATTGTGAGGATGAGTGGCAGTTGGAATGCGAGATACTCAAGAATCACCCAGCGACTCGCTCCGGCCGAGTAGACGTCGTCAGCGCGTTCCAAATACTCGCCAGTAAGCCACATCACGACGAGGCCGAGAAGTGCCATCGGGAAAATACGTGCAAATTGAGAAAGGACCAGGCGGTCCAGGATTCGGGGAAAACGCAGGCCTCTAATGTTGGAAACTCCGACTCCCGACGGGATCGAAGCCTTTATCGATTTACGACGAGGGCCATTTCGAGGACCCCAAGTGTCCCAGGTCTTTAACGCTCTCCCGTAGAGCCAGTCGAGGCACCGGAGCATGCGATCTGATACGCCGAAGTCCTTTTCACGTGCTTTCCGCCGCAGCAAGAATAGAGCGGCCCCACCAACAAGGATGTTAGCCATCCACATCCCGAGCCAGGCTGAGATAACACCTTCCTCTGCAAACTTCTCACCATTTTCAATGAATTGGTAATAGATCGCGATCACGCCGATGGCAACGAGATATCCGGTGGCTTTGGTATGCCGCTTTGTTGATACACCTAGAGGGAGTGCTATGAGTGCCATCACTAAGGAAGCGATAGGGATAGCAAATTTCTTGTGCACCTCAACCTGGTATTTTGCGAACGGCAACCCGGCTTTCTCGAGTTCTCCGATCTTGGCGTTGAGCTCGCCAAGCTGCATCATGCGCTCATCTTTTTGAACAGGTGCGATTGCATCAAAACCTGATTCGTCGCGGAGAAGCTCTCCTTGGGACTCAAAGGTGACCACCGTGAAGTCCTCCTCGGTGTCTCCCCCCAGGTAGGTGTATCCGTTTAAGAGTTCCAGCCAAGCCTCCCTGGTCCCTTCGTCATAATCCAGCTGGGCTGATTTGGCCATTATGACTTGGGGAGTGGACTGGTCCGTTCGCACAAGGAGAAGCTCTTCCCATTGTTGTTCGGGCCCAACGAGATCTTGAACGTACAGTGTGAAGCTGGGGAATCGGGTTTCAAATACCCGAGGGCGTATTTGGCCAGCAATAGTCCGGGAATTGATCAAACGCCACCGTAGTTGAACGATCTCGTTATTGCCCCATGGAAGAACTTGGAGGCTCAGGTACAGGTTCAATAGGGTCGCAGCTGCGCCAACAATGAGCATGGGGGAAGCAAGTTGGTAGAGGCTGACACCTCCACTTCGCATGGCAATAATCTCAGCATCGGCAGAAAGGCGTCCGAAGGCTACAAGTCCACCGACAAGTACGGCCATTGGAACTGTCAAGACGACTATTTGCGGCACGCTGTACAGGAAGATCCGACTGACATCAGCAATTCCAACTCCATCCCGGAAAATGAGCTCTGCCAGAGTTAATAAGTAGTTCATCAAAAGAATGAACGTGAAAAGCCCGAAACCCATCAGCGTTGGTCCCGCGAGCTCACGAAGTACGTAAACAACCAATGTTGGAGAGGGGAAACGGAACGACCGCAATCTCCCAGGTGACTGGGGCCTAACTGGCTTCATCGTGGAGCTCCGTAGTACTGGGCCAATCGTTGTGGACTTACGCCCACATAGTAAAGAGCACGCAATACCCACATGCGAAGAACTGTCCGGTAGGCCCCCTGAATCTCCCATCGCCGCGACGAAGTCAGTATTGGTGGGTGGAGTTGGCAGACACGGCCAACACGCTGAAGTCGGAGACTCATGTCGACGTCCTCGAATATAGGCTGTTCAGTGAACCCAGCGAGCTCGTCGAAGGCAGCACGGGTCACGAACATCCCTTGATCGCCTGTGGAAACACCGGCTAGTCGGCTCCGCAGTGTGATCATGAAGCCTACTATCCGGAACAGTGCCCGAGAAGTGTCAAGTTGCAGTTCAAAGCTTCCGCCTACGAACCCGTTTTCGATTGAGCGGCGAATGTTATTTAGGCAACCACGGGGCAATAAACTGTCAGCATGATGAAAGAGAAGGACGTCTCCACTTGCGATAGCCGCACCGGCATTCATCTGGATAGCACGACCAGCGGGGGCTTCGAAGCAACGATAACCAGCCTTGCGCATTAAAGTGATCGAGCCATCAGTACTGCCTCCATCAACAAAAATTATCTCCGCCGCCAGGCCCTGTAGGTTGTCAAGCAATCGAGGCAGAATAATGGCTTCGTCAAGGATTGGGATGATGATGCTTACTCGCATGTCAAGCAGGTCTTTCTGGAGCTTGGTAAACCCTATCACCAGTTTCGTGTATTAAAGACCCGCTGGATTGCGGTTTGATGTGCTGCTGCGCTCGAGAGGGAGTAGTACCATCGGTTTGTTATGTTCTATGTCACAGTACTTGGAAGCGGCGCTTCGCTGCCCACGCTTAGGCGTGCCACGACTTGCGTCGCCGTCCAGCGCGAAGGAGACATCTTTCTCTTTGATTGTGGAGAAGGAACTCAATTGCAATGGGTCAAGGCAGGGTTGCGGTCTGGCAAGCTACGCGCGATCTTCATTTCTCACACCCATGGCGATCATGTCAACGGCCTAGTCGGTTTTTTGCAGACACTTGGCCTGCATGGGCGCGAGCAGCCCCTTACCGTTGTTGGGCCTCCCGGCCTGAAAGGGTTACTCGAAGCTGCGCGCGAGCATGTTGGGCTAAGAACTCCCTACGTCTTGAAAGCAATCGAGTCGACCGGAGGACCTGTAATCGAGATGGGGGGGTGTACGGTCTCGTGTCGGGTGCTTGATCATCATCGAGTCACTCTTGGATTCCGTGTCGAAGAGGCGGAGCGACCCGGTCGTTTCAATGTGGAAGCAGCCCTCGAGCTTGGGGTTCCGGAAGGCCCTCTGTTTGGAGCGTTGCAACGTGGTGAACGAGTTGAACTGCCTAATGGCACTGTTGTAGAGGCGTCCCAGGTGTTGGGCCTGCCTAGGCCGGGAAGCGCGCTAGCTTACTGCGTCGACACGCGACCTTGCGAGGGTGCTTTAACGCTTGCCCACCGTGTTGGTCTTTTGATCTTCGATTCTACATTTAGCGAAGATCTTTCCTTCGAAGCGAGTGAGAAAGGCCATAGCACCGCACGGCAGGCGGCGCAGATAGCCGCGGATGCTGATGCAAATCACCTTCTGCTCATCCATATTTCAGCTCGGTATGTTGATGCTAGTCCGCTGCTTAAAGAAGCGAGGTCACTCTTTCCCCAAGTCGAGGTCGCTCACGATCTCATGGAGATACAGGTCTGATCGATGACGAATACCGAAAGAGATCAACGCCAGATGCATGAATCGTATGTACAAATGACTCAGTTAGTTATGCCAAACGATACGAATCCTTACGGGACACTGTCAGGGGGACGATTGATGCACTGGATAGATGTTGCTGGTGGGGTGTCAGCAACGCGTCACGCCCGCCAGTTGGTCGTTACCGCAGCGATCGACCAGATTGTCTTCCATGCTCCGATTCCCGAAGGTCACATTGTTGTGCTTGAGGCCCTGGTAACTTGTTCCGGGCGCACTTCGATGGAAGTGAAGGTGGATGTGGCCGGGGAGGATCCAGTTACTGGCAAAACTTCACATACGACAACAGCCCGGTTGGTATACGTTGCTGTTAAGAACGGTGTTCCAGTCGAGGTCCCGGATTTGATCCCCTCTACTCCTGATGAAAAGGCCATCTATGAACGCGCGTTGCATCGGCGAGAGCTGCGGACAGCGGCACGAGGAAAGGCTGAGTCTTAGGTCGACAGGATGGGCAGCGAGTTTGTCGCGTTTCGTTCTGTCGACAGGCTCAAACCACAGATAGTGGTCCAGTAGGAGGGTTTACGTGCGGATTGCTGTTCTAATGAAAGCAGTGGTGGAACCTGAGTCGCGGATTGAACTCGGCACTGATGGCGAGGTGCAGCGTGCCAATTTTCGCTACGAGCTAAATGAATACGATCTCTACGCGGTTGAAGAGGGTATTCGAATGGCGGAACTCTATGAGGCTGAGGTAACGGTTGTCAGTGCCGGCCCGGAGGAAGCGGTCCAAAGCCTCCGGAAGGGGCTTGCGATGGGTGCCACTGATGCCATCTTCGTTCCTGTAGAGGAATCTATGGGCGATGCTTTCTTGAGCGCTACAGTCTTGGCGGCCGCACTCAAGCCGATCCAGCCGGACCTTGTCCTGGCAGGTGTCGAGAGCAACGATCTTGGCGGCTCGCAGGTTGGGGTGCTGGTAGCGGAACAGCTAGGTTACGTTGCGGCAACCATGACAATCAGTGTCCAAGTCGGGAACGACGGTGTTCTGAATGTTCGTCGAGAGCTTGAGGGCGGAAACTTTGTTGAAGTGAATCTGCAGATGCCTGCAGTTCTGACTATTCAGACTGGGCTTAATGAGCCTCGTTACCCGAGCCTCAAGGGGATCATGGCCGCTAAACGGAAGGATCTAGTTCGCTTGGAACTCTCCAGCCTTGATTTAAGTGGCTCTCAGCTGGTTGAAACAATTGAGTACTCCTACCCACCACAGCGCGAGAGAGCCCAAATGTTAGAGGGCAGCTCCGAAGCCATCGCTGGCGAACTTGTCTCGCTGCTACGGGAGAAGGAGAAGGTACTATGAGCCGCGAAGTGTGGTGCATTGTCGAACATCGCCGAGGCCAGTTGGACGCTGACTCGTTGCAGTTGTTTGGAGCGGCGCGCAGACTGGATGGCGAGGCGGTTGCTGTAGTTTGCGGTGACGAAGTGGAAGAACTGGCCGAGCGGGTCTCAGGGCAGTGCGACCGGGTCATCAGCTTGAGCAACAGCGCCCTGGCCAGTTTTACTCCAGATGGTTATGCGCAGGCGATTGTTCCTTTGGCATTGGAGCGCCAACCTGCGGCGATTCTCGCATTGCATTCGCACTTCCTTGGTCGTGATTTAGCTCCTGTGCTAGCGAGCAGGATTGGCACGGGCCTGATTAGCGATTGTATTGATGTGGAGTGGAGGACAGGGTTTGTTGGCAAGCGATTGGTTTATCGGCGCAAACTGATCGCGACACAGCGAAGCATAGAACCAGGGATTCAAGTGGCCACGTGCCAGCGTGGGGCATTTGTAGTTCCAGAATCTACTGGATTAGGCGCCGAAGTGGAGGTGCTCCCCATTGAAATTGACGCTGCTGCGATTCGGTGGGAAGTTGGAGCCTTCGATGAAGCCGAGGTGGTCGCAGGGGATATCACCGAGGCGGACGTGATTGTTGCGGCTGGCCGGGGAGTGGGGAGTAAAGAGAACTTGGACCTGGTTCAGAGGCTGGCCAAAGCGATTGGAGGAACACTGGCAGCATCACGACCCCTAGTTGACCATGGTTGGCTTCCGCGCGGACTCCAAGTAGGGTCGTCCGGCAAGACGGTTCGTCCGCGTTTGTATCTGGCCCTTGGCATATCGGGCGCAATCCAGCACGTGGTTGGAATGCGCGACAGTGACGTCATAGTCGCTATCAATAAGGATCCACGAGCACCAATTTTTGAATATGCAGATTACGGTGTCGTAGCTGACCTGATGGAGATCATCGGGCCGTTAACTGATGAGGTAGAGACGCTACAAGGTTAGCGTTCTCTCCAGCCAATTTTCGAGTTCCTTTATCGATCTGATCCCCGTGACTTGGTCTGGGCGTTTCTCGTCCAACGTTTCTCCGGCCAGCTGTGCACCCCATCCCGGCGTGTCCGTAAAGGCGCACACTGGCTTCCCTGCTTGCCAAGCATGGGCTATTTCGCTGAGCGTGCCACTTTGGCCGCCAATCGCAACGACCGCATCTGCGGCCAGGACAACTAGAAGATTGCGAGCATAACCAAGCCCGGTGGGGATGGTGATATCGGCGTATGGATTTGCTGCGGCTTTGTCAACGCCTGGAAGAATAGCGACGATGGGAGGGCCAGTACCGTTGGTAACCGAGTGGGCACCGCGGCTCGCGGCTTCCATAACGCCACCAAGTCCGCCACAGACTAATCCCCAGCCGCCCCTTGCAATGGCGATACCCACCTGTTCAGCGACACTGTCCCGTGTGTCGTCAGGTTCGGCGTTACCGATAACTGCAACCATGGAAGTCATAGAAATGAGTCCGGAATCTACAGAAGCAATAGGTGGCAGAACATAGAAGGCGGTGACTAAGAATTCTCAGTTCGTATCTCGAAAATTGGAGGTGGCATCATTGTCATCCAGTAATAGGCTGTTACCTGGCGGCCATCTGCAGCGCTTATAGTGACCGGCGTCCTTTTTGCGTTTTGTATAGATGCTCAAGCTGTCGGACGTCGTCAATATCACGGGGCCCCAGATCCTTCCGCTGACGGACAATCCGTGGGAATCTGAGAGCAAACCCGCTGGCATATCGATTGCTTCGTTGAATTCCTCCGAAGGCAACTTCCAGTATTACCGTCGGTTGAACTTCATGTACGTCACCTGAACGTTTAGACGTGGTTGCCTTGAAGTGTTCAGTTAGTGTGCGGATCTCGGGGTGAGTTAGCCCAGTATAGGCTTTGCCGATGTCGATGAGCTTTCCGTCTTCGCCGCGAATGGCAAAGGTCATATCGGAGAGCCATCCGGCTCGATTTCCACGCCCATATTGTGCAGCTGTCACGACAACGTCTAGGGTGCCAAGCGGGCGCTTGAGTTTAAGCCATGCACGTCCGCGGGAGCCTGGATGGTATGTGCTCTTTGGATCCTTAAAGATGACCCCTTCCTGCCCAGCCTCGAGGGCTGTTTCAAGCAAGGTGCCGACGGCCTCTGGAGTGGTGGCCAACTCATGTTCAATGCGGCGAACAGCGCCAACGTTGGGGATAGTTCCCAGTACCTGTTTCCGTGAACTGAGTGGTTCGTCTATCAAGTCTTTCCCTGAGGCGCGCAACACGTCGAATGCGTGGTAGACGACTGGAACATCGAGCAACAGTGTTAGGGGAACCTGCCGCCGGCCAAGCCGTTGTTGTAACTCCTCAAAAGCTAAGGGTCCGTCCTGCCAGGCAACGATTTCCCCATCCAAGATCCAATCGTCGTCAAGTATCTCAACCGCGGCGTTTAGCTCGGGGAAAAGGTGTGTAACTTCTTCTAGGCTGCGTGCATATTGCCGACAGCGCCCGCGTGATACATGAAGCTGGGCGCGAATGCCATCTAGTTTGGATTCGGCAATGACCGGTAATTCTAGGTGTTCCAAGATTTCGCTAGTGTTGGCGGCAGGATGGGCCAACATGCAGCGCACGGGACGGAATGGCCGTAGGCGGATGTCCGTCAGCTCGTGATGCCATGCTCTCTCTGCGACTTCTCCGATGTCACCAATAAGCATGTGGGCACGACGCACCTTATCAAGCGGTTCGTCAAAAGCTAGACTGATCGCTTCTTCGACCCTGCCGGCTTGCATGCCTGTACGGAGCGCGCCGACTAGTAGCTTAGTGAGGTACTTGGCTTCCAACGGGTCTGCTGACGCGTACAGTTGTCGCAGGCGCTGAGCACGGCCAACAGGGCTGTAAACACCAAACTTGGCAATCTTCTGGGCAACGTACTTTAGTGTCAGGTTTCCAGAAAGATCATTGGTAGGTGAGCTGGCGGTCTGAAGCAAGATCTGGGCCGCGGTTCCCAGGTCCCCTTTTGTTACGGCTCGTCGTCGTACCGCTGCTGAGGAAAGGCCGCACTGTTCTCCCACCACTTCCGATATGCTCGCGGCCCCGACCTTTGGCGGGGGGGTGCCGTGGGGCAGGGGGGAGCCGGAGAGAAAGCGTGCCGCTAGTGAGACCTCGTCGATGGGGCGAGAAATTAAATAGGCAGCGGCACACTGCACCTTACCCTCGATGCTATCGAGGTGGCTGAGGACCTCACAGGTAAGCGCAAATGCGCGCATGGCGAGAGTTTACCGTGTTGCCCGATTAGGCCCCAGAACTATGGGTGGCCGTCGAAGAGCTCTATTCACCGCTTCCTGTGAGGACAACTGGAGGGTCGATTTGCCCTTCGCGCAGTCTTGAGATCCAGATATCTCGCTGCCGAATAAAATCGGACATCAACTCGTCGGCCAGGGGCGCACCAGCCGGCAGGTTGATTCTTAGCGGGTCAACAAAGGTGCCGCTTTGCTCAAGCTGGTAGTGAAGATGATTGTTGGTTGCTAGCCCGGTTCGCCCCACGTACCCGAGGATCTCGCCCTGTTCTATTGAGCCGCCGACCTTAAGCCGGTCTGCAAAGCGAGAGAGGTGAAGATAGTGGCTAGTGTAAGAACCGCCGTGTCGAATCTTGACATGATTCCCCGCCTGTCGAGTACGCCCGACATAAACGATGGTGCCCGCGGCGGTCGCATGCACTGGCGTACCCGCAGGAGCCACGTAGTCAATACCCCGATGGGGTCTGGCAATGTTGAGGATCGGATGTATTCGGCGGTGCGAGAAACCTGAAGAAATGCTCGTAAAGTTAACTGGCGATCGAAGAAAGGCACGTTGGAGTGATTGCCCAGCAGGTGTGAAATAAGCTGTCGCAGCTCCCGGACGCTGGTACCTGACAGCTCTATAAATACGACCATCGATATTCAGTTCGGCCGAAAGCACGTCGCCGAAACCAGCAAATGTGCCTTCAAGGAAACGTTGTTCGACGACTAAATCGATACTGTCATTTACACGCAGGTCCGCTGAAAAATCAATGTCCCAGGCAAAGATTTCGGCGAGTTGGTGAGCTAGCCGGATGGCCCCCGCTCGATCCATTGAGGTTGTCTCAAGGGCGCCTTCAAGGCTACCGAGGATCTTGGCATGAATGAACCGCGGGCGAATGTTGTAAGGAATGGTTATCTCGATGGCACGCCAACCATGAGTTCCCTCGGCTATGAAAACTGCCTGCTGCTCGTCGGGCTGGTAGCGAAACAGCAGCAATTCATCATCTGGGGTGAAGTAGATCTTGTACGGCCGACCCGACCGTATACGCTGGACCTCAAAATCCGGTTCAACGGCATGAACCACTTGGTGAATCAAACTCCCGGGAATCCCCGCGTGGTTCAAAACGTTGCCGAAGGTGTCTCCGGAGATGAAGACGCCCTCAACAACACGTGAGGCAGCCGCTGCAAGGTTAAGTGGCCAAGCTTCTGGCAGAACTGGTACAAGCCGAGGAGCCGTGGCCCCAACCCCCGAAGGATGTGCGGCGGAGTGTTCCGGGAGAGCAATTGGGCGAGCGATCAATAGTGCAAGCGTCGAGCCTGCTAGGACCGCGAGTCCTCCAAGTAATTTCCAGGGCGTCGAACGCATAGCAAGAGAACGCTAGTTATTGCTCGCAAGGTTGGCGTGGGTGGCAGGCGGAAATGCCTGATCGCCGGACTTTATCCCGGCCCAGTAACGCATGCAACATTAATCCTGTTTTCCCAATGGCAATTAAGACGGAAGCTTGCAAGGCAGGCCGGGGGGTTGCTATAAATAGTTTCGTCCTTGGGATTTATGTGGAGATTTATATGTTTGTGGGATGGAGCCGTGCCCGTTTAGCGAGCGTCTTGATAATAACCTTGTCCTTGTGGGCCTCGCCGTTGATGGCACAGCAAGTATCGACAGGTGTGCTTGATCCGACCACTCTGGGACTGAATGATCTGTCGCCTGGTTTCCTTGGACTTTACAGGAAAGTAATGGAGATCGAAGAACGGATCGGAGTTCACTCAGAGACCTATGGACTTGACTATGATCTTGCCCGAGCGGTCTGTTTGTACGAGTCGGGCGGAAACGCTGCCCTTACCTCATGGGCGGGCGCCGAAGGTTATTTCCAAGTCATGCCGGCGACGCAAAGAGCTCTCGGTGTGAATGACAATATCGAGGCGGGCATCAAGTACCTGGCTCAACTTGTCGCACGTTTTGACCGCGAGGACTATGCACTCGCTGGGTATAACGGCGGCCCCGGTACAGTAGGCCGAAGTCGTCCGATGCGCCTAGAATCCCTCCAATACGTAATCGGGGTTGGTCACTACCGGATGGTGCTCAAACTTTATGAAGAGCCCATTCGACGCCATGCCAGTAGCTTGCTGCTTGAGATGGCCCGCGAGGATGACGATTGGTGGGCGGTGTCGCGTCGGCTTGGGATCCCTCTTGTTCAATTGCGGCTCTACAACCCTTATATTGGTATTCGAAAGCTTGTTCCGGGGCATTTAATCGCTTACCCAAAGGCGCCACGTACCGACCTTTACCAGGTACACGACGACGCTATCCATTATCGGAGCCGTATAGGGGACAATTATTTCACCGTTGGATTCGCGTTTGATGTGGCGTTGGATGCACTGCGCGAGGAGAACAAGATCTGGCATCTGCAGGCATTGCCACCAGGAATGGAATTGCGTCTCCCTCTACAATGGGAAACAAAAGCGGATCAATATAATGACGAACCGCCTGAACAGCCCGAGCAAAACCAACACGCCGTTGCAGATGGCGAGTCGATAGATGATCTCATCGCTATGTTCGAGACTTCCGCCTGGCGAGTTATTCGAGATAACCAACTTTGGGACGAACAACTGCCGGAGCCGGGAACCGTTCTCAACATCGTATTGGAGCCACCTGAGCCGCAGTTTGCTGCCCACACCGTTCGGCGGGGCGAGAATCTGACAATCATCGCTAATCGTTATGGCACGCAGATTCGCGCTATCCAAGACGCCAACAACATGGGCAATCGCACAATGATCCGGGTAGGGGAGAAGCTACTGGTGCCTACGCGGCATTGAACTGCGCCCTCGGACCGGCTCTCTATATTGGCTGACCATTATCTCCTATGGAAAGCAGCTATCGGATGATGAGGATGTTTTCGTTTATTGGGCTTAGATATTCAACGCCAAGGTTTGTAACAATGGCATTGTCTTCGAAATTGATTCCTATTCGCCTGTTCCACTCGGGCACCCATGTATTCAGCTCAAACTCCAGTGAAAAAATATAGTTTGGTTGCACCATGATATTTGCGGTCGTTGATCGCCAGGCCGCCATCGATGGACCTGCCGTAGCATCCCCCACACTGGTATTTCCAGTCGCATGGAAGTCGATCGAAAATCCAGACCTCCTGTCATCACCTAGGGCCCTCACCAGATCTCGATATTGTGAAGTTCTGTCGTCCGAAGGAGTATGGACGTAATCGGCTGCTTCCAGAGCGGCGACAATCGCTTCCAAAGATTCCCCTGCTGTCCTGCCCACCTTGAATGTTTTCCGTAGAATCTCCCGCGCCGTCATCCCGCGTGCCCAGGCAAGTTTGAGCCCCGCTGGAAGTTCTTTCTCTCCGTCCCGGAGAATATAGGCATTCCTCTTGATGTCTGTGCCGAAGTTCAAATACCCGATGCCCATATCCCACGAAATGAACGCACCCGGCTGATAGACACCATTGGTCGCTCCGTTTGGCCGGTAGGGGAGGAACAGCGTTGCTGCTTGGTAGGATGGCCCAATCCCCTGCGCCAGGAGCTGATCTGCGGCCCACCATCCAATCTCTTCGGGGGTTGTGATTCCCGGCTCGATCCGAAGAAGGGCTGCTTCCATGATTTGTCGTTGAATCTCGAGCGCATTGGCAAACGCTACAATCTCCGATTGAACTCTTCGAACTCTGAAATCGGTAATCACGTTTTCGGCGGAAATAATCCTCTTTGAATATTTCTCCCCCAATGCGTCGGTCATGCTCAAATACGCTGTGTGTGATAGGCCATTTGCGATGGGAAGCGAAGTCGACATGTTGACAGCGATAACACGAGGATCGCGTTCCTCTACGAGCCGACGCAACTGGTCACCCGACCCAGAAATGTCGTAGAGACCTTCTTCGTCCTCGCCGCCCAGTATGATTCTTTCGATCCTGTAGCCGCCCCGGTCTGTGAATATGTAGTAACCGATGGGGTCCCAGGCCCGAAATTCAAACCATCCGCCAAGATCCAGGGCCAGAGGATCCTTGTTCGCACTCTGCACGACATGGATCCACATATCAACATTGTTGTCTCGCATTGCACCTGGAAGGATCAGGTCCATTTTTTCCCGGCGTATAAGGCGCATGGTTTCATAGGCCTGTTTGGAGCTCTGGGCAGAGGAATCCAGGCCGAAAGCAACAAAAAGGAAAACCCAAATCAAGGCCAGCATTTGTTTGCTGTTCACGGTGGATCTCCTTCGAAGTAATCAGAACCTGAGCGGTTATTGTTGATCAAGGATATTAACGTTGCGGAAAACCGTAGTACGTTACGTAGGGATGGGCAAAGACATCGGAACGCGCCAGTTGTTTCATCTCAGTTTCAGGATAACGATTATTATGGAAAGTTTTACAAGGAGATGCAGGGACCGTTCCTTTCCTAGGAATGTGCCACACAAACGGCGGGTGTCCTCAGTTACTAGCGTTCTCCTGATCTGCTTTAGTGTGTCCGGGTGTTTTCCATTTGCTGATAAACCATATGTACCCATCATGCCAGGTGGGATTCAGGTTGATGGAAATGACTCGCAAGTTTGGATGGATGCGCTACTAGCCCAAGGCCTCGATGCTATCCAGATGACGATCTACGCGCGACAGCAGGCCTGGAATTCCCCTGACTTGATATTCCACGAAAATGGAGACGGCTTGATTGCCAACATTCGAATGGCCAAGGACGCGGGACTTAGCGTGACCCTAGTGTTACGTGTCGCGCTTGAGCAAGGCGATATTTCGAACCGTCACCATTGGCATGGAACTATTTGGCCTGAGGAGGAAGATATCGCAAACTGGTTCCGGAATTATAGCGAATTTGCTCTTTGGGCCGCTGGAATCGCTTCCTCCGAAAATGTTGATCTTTTTGTAATCGGAAGTGAACTCAACTCGCTGACCTCTACGGTAGCAGTAGACAAACTGCCGGAGTTGTATCGCTATTTCCTGAGCCCCGAACGTACTAGCAGCGTAAGAGAATCGTTAGTTCGGTGTGCTGCCGAGATACCCGCAGAAGATATAGGACCGGATCTCCAGTTCCCTGATGGTGGAAACTACGGGACTCTGGATGAATATCTCCGAGCACAGGAATTCTCCGATCGAGCTTGGACCCAATACGTCACTGGAGCGTCGGAAATGGAGAGTGTGAACATTGACCACCTCAACAAGCGACGTGCGACGTACGAGAAATACTGGCGTGAGCTTATTGTAAATATCCGTGATGTGTACGTTGGGCCTATGAGCTACGCGGCGAATTTCGACCAGTTCCAAGAGGTGGGCTTTTGGGATGCGCTGGATGTCGTTGGAGTCAACGCCTACTTTCCTTTGAGCCTCCGAGGACAAGCCGGCCAACGACTCGAAGAAGCCATGACAGCAAGTTGGTTACGCGTGACAAGTCAACTTAATGACCTGGCAACTCATTCCGGCGGCCCTGGAGGTGTCCTGCCAGTTATGTTTTTTGAACTCGGTTGGACAACGAAAGCTGCCAGCACTGTCCGACCCTTTTCATATCAACGCGTCGAGGTGCTGGAGACCGTCCCTCCAAGCGGGCCACGCGCCGCCCCTGTGTTGACGTGCGTACATTGGGCGACTGCTCCGGAGGACCCTTTTGAACGGGTGCGTGCGCTGGAGGCGCTGGTGCGGGTCGTAGAGCAAGGCGCCTTCCCTACCCTGAGAGGATTCACTCTTTGGAAGCTCACTACCAATCCCAAACACCGCAACCTAGAACCGTTCGCGGTTGTGATTCCATCGGGCTCAGGTCCGATATCGGACAACGACGAGATCGACATTGCAGATCGTGCCTACCTGCACAGTGCCGCTCGGCTTGCGGAACTGTTGCGATTGTCGGCAAGCGCGGGTCGCTGAGCGTATAATCAGCATGGAATTTGACCCCAAACACTCCCAAGGAAGAATGACTGGTCGTATGGAGAACGGAATGCATTCGAAACAAAGTGCGGATTCCATCCCCCGCTTATCAAAATTTCGTGTCGCATTATTTATCACCATGGTTGGGCTTGTCTTTGCAGCATCCAGTTCCCTGCGTGCTGACCAAGAGCAGGACACTGAACTGCTTGAGCGCGGCCGCATTGTCTATTCAGAGCAATGTGCATCGTGCCACGGGCAAGAAGGGAAAGGCGATGGTACAGCGGCTCGCTTCCTTGATCCGAAACCACGCGACTTCACATCAGCAGAGTGGAAATATGCAGGTGGCGGGACTGTGGAAGAAATTGCAGGCGTGGTCATAGAGGGAATTGACGATAGCGCTATGACGCCGTTCTCTGACGTTCTCTCTGAAGAGCAGATCAAAGCGGTAGCTGCTTATGTGGTGAGCGTCCTAGTTGCGGGGGGTCACACTAGTCGTTGATGCCACACGTTGAAATAGGGCCTTGACAGGCTCCCTTTCTCCTGCCAACAATATAGGTGGTTAGCGCGCCTCCGAACTTTCTTGCGCTTCGCCGGGCCTTCGTTAGATTCTTAAGGCTGGCAATCTTTGTGCCCCATGCACCACTCCACTCTATGTCCTTCCCTGACCCAGGGTATTTCCTATGAATGAGCAGCGCAGGCGTCGTCCACGTCGCCGTCGTGGTCGCCGTGGTGGTCCGCGAGGCAACAAGGATCAGCGTCAGAATCGCGGACCGGAGATGATGGTTGATGAGGAAGCAAATGCGATCCTCAAAACTCTCCATTCCGTATCCGAACTCGTGGAATTGCGCCCTGCTGAGCTTCTGGGCATTGCTGAGGAAGTCGGATTAGCTGAAGCGGCCACTGAGCTAACTCCGCAGGACCTGATATTCGAGATACTTAAGGTCCAGGCTATAGATAACGGCTTTCTCTACACAGAAGGTGTCGTGGAAGTGCTTCCTGACGGATACGGCTTCCTGAGGGCCTCGGAGTTCTCGTATTTACCTGGCCCCGAGGATGTTTACATGTCGCCGTCACAGATCCGCAAATTTGGGTTGCTGACTGGGGACACCGTTTCGGGCACGATCCGGAAACCAAAAAGTGGAGAGAAATATTTCGCCATGGTTCGGGTCGATGCTGTCAACTTTGATCCGCCCGATATGGCTCATCAGCGGAAACGGTTCAAGAACTTGACGCCGCTTCATCCAGAAAACCGGATTCGTTTAGAGCATGGTAAGGAGAACGTTGCAGCGCGTGTTCTTGACTTGCTCTCCCCGCAGGGGTTCGGCCAACGAGCGATCATCGTTTCGCCACCCCGCGCCGGCAAAACTCTGTTGCTCCAGACTATCGCACGGTCGCTTGAAGCTAACCATCCAGAAGCGTACGTCATCGTTTTGCTTATTGACGAGCGCCCCGAAGAAGTCACGGACATGCAGCGCACTGTAGCTGGAGAAGTCGTAGCTTCAACTTTTGACGAGCCGGCTACGCGCCATGTGGCGGTCGGTGAGATCGTCATGGAAAAAGCGCGGCGACTTGTTGAGCACGGTATTGATGTGGTGATTCTGCTAGATTCGCTAACTCGTCTTGCGCGGGCTCATAATACCGTTACACCGACATCGGGTCGTGTCTTGACTGGAGGGGTGGATGCCAACGCGTTAGAGAAACCGAAGAAGTTCTTCGGTTCGGCACGAAACATCGAAGAAGGTGGAAGTTTGACAATCATCGCCACCGCTCTCATTGAGACTGGTAGCCGCATGGATGAGGTTATCTTTGAGGAGTTCAAGGGAACTGGGAATTCTGAAATCGTCCTTGAACGAAGGCTTGCCGACAAACGCATCTTTCCAGCTATTGCGATCAACCGCTCAGGTACTAGGAAAGAAGAATTGCTGCTTGACGAGACTGAGTTGCAGCGTGTCTGGATGCTGCGCAAGGCGCTAGCCAATGTCCCATCCGACGAAGCCATGGAATTGCTGATCAAGCGCATTGGCCAAACGGAAAATAATGAGGAATTCCTCACCACGCTCAGTGAGACAGGCGTCAAGTAGAAACCGAGGCCCTAATGGCTTGGATCCGCGAAATACTTCCGGAGAATGCCGACGATGACCTCGCCGAAGTTTACGGCAGGGTTGCTGAGCCTGATGGCACCGTTGATAACATCCTTCGAGTTCACAGCCTTCATCCGAAGCTTTTAGCAGACCACTTCGAACTCTACATAACGGCAATGAAGGGGAGTTCGCCGTTGTCTCGGGCTCAGCGAGAGATGATCGCTGTGGTTGTTTCTACGCTTAACGAATGTCATTACTGACTGACTCATCACGCGGAGGGTCTCCGCCGAGTGACCAATAATGATGTATTAGTGGACGCAATATCACGTGATTATCGTGAAGCAGGCTTAGATGGTGCGGATCGGGCGATGCTTGATTTTGCAGCGAAGCTGACGCTTACCCCACAAGGCATGGAAGCGGCAGACATCGAAGACCTGCGGCTACATGGATTCGATGATTTAGCTATCCACGATATCGTGGTAGTGACTTCCTACTACGCCTTTGTCAACCGCGTTGCTGATGGCTTAGGTGTCGAACTGGAGACGCGTTAAGTGGGAGGAAGGCATTCTACTCTTCCTCCCCTGCCCATCTTTGCCGCACATGTGATTTAGTGTCGTCGGAGTGCTCCGGAAAACGCTATGGCGAGTTAGTTAGCGGTGGGCGATTCGACTGTGAAGGGAAGCCGAGAGATTACCGTGGCCTGGGCCTTGGGCCGGCTGGCGCCATGCGAGTGGAAGAGGTCAAGGTAGAGTTGCAAATCTGAAACCACGCGCAACCCCTCAACACGGTGCATACCGAAAAAAGCTGCAAATTTATATGTTGGTGCGACGAGGAAGCAGTTCGCGTCGTAGCCTGCGGGCTTGAGCTTCAAGGCCTTGGACCACATCTCGAGAGCTCGATCTCTGTCATGGGACAAGTCCGGTAGATATAGGTGAAGCTGTTTGGCCTTTGACTGGCCCCTTAAAGTGGCCACTGCAGCATCAAGTGTCAGAGCGTAGCGTTCGAACAAAGGGGGCCCAAGGGTACGGAGCTGCTGGAGCGTTTCTCCAGGTTGGGAATTCTTCATGCGGAACGGAAAGACGGAGTTATGCTCGAACGTATACTGTTGCAACCAATCACCAACTAGTCGGGGCGGGTCTATGATCCGTGTGCCCCCGCCACGCTTGCGTTCGACATAGCCTTTTAAATGTAACTGCTGCAAAATCTGTGAAACCCACCCCAAGCTCATGCCACCTCGATCTGCAATTTCACGGGTAGTGACCAATTCTCCCGGGTTCTCAAGTAGGATCCGGAGTGGGATAGTGGCCTTATCATTAAATAGCGTTCGTGGCCGCTTCCGGCTGGCAAACCTGTTCCGATTTCCATAGATCTGCACCACGACACTGTTAAACCGAAGATATGCGTTCCCACAGCAATCGATATAGCCGACTCCAGCTTCTCGGCAGACCTTTACTCCACTAGCGCCCATATGTGGGACCACGAAACCAGCCCAAGTGTCCCCACGGCGGGCTAGTTCGCGTAGTCGTGGCAGCAAGCCGCGGACCAACCGTGGCTCGCCAGAGGCTAAGGGCAAGAGCAACAGGCGCTGCACCGGCCCGTGGCCCTGAAGATCGACCTGAAGGAGGTTTTCATCCTGGGCAGATAGGTGGACTTGCGTCTGCGTGACAAGAAGTTCTGGGATTATCTTTCGCCAGTTCTTCAGGACGTAGGATCGAACGTCAAAGGCTGTACGGAGCAGTTTCACGAATGGGGGAACCTATTGAAGTCTCGGGATAATCTCCCGACGTACTTGATAGGTGATGACTTCAGCGGCGCGGTCGTAGCTAAGACTGCCCTGTTGCTTCACCGGGATGGTCTGGTTGGGTTCCACGCTGATAATGACAAAGTCTTGCGGATTATTTTGCTCATCTCGATTGATCGGTGAGTCGTCATCGTCAAGCAGATCAAAAATTATGCGTAGGCGGATGGGCTGATTTGTGTTGTTGAGCACGTCAACATTCCACTCATAAGTCGCCAAATCCTCAACAATTTCTAGCCACGCCATATCTGGATTGTCGAGGCTTATCGGCTCGGTTTGAGTATGGGCGAAGCTTTGCACTGCTGGTGCCAGAAGAATCAAGCTGGCTGTGATCAGAATGAAAATATTAGGGTGAGCGATGCGCACTGAAAATCCCTGTATGCGTTGTTTGCACGTAGCAAGAAGTCGGCCCAGGTAAAGATATGCTAGCAATTCCACCAGAACGGTCAAAGGAACTTAATCGGTTAACCAGGGTTCCCCCAACGGCTCGTTATCATCCCATATCGGATCAATGTTCGGGTCAAAGTCTTGAGAGGCTCCGCCGTTCCGGTTGGTCGCTCCATTTGGTTCCTCCTCGAGGTGCCAAGTCTCGTACAATGTTTCGGGAAGCTCTTGTAAAAACCTCGAAGGCTGTTGCACAACAGATGCTCCATAGCCACCAGCGCGAATAATTGGGTAGCTCAGGTAGAGTTCCTCCCGGCTTCGAGTCGTGGCAACGTAGAAGATACGTCGTTCTTCCTCTTCCCCGCCTGGTTCATCAAGAGAGCGCTGGCTCGGAAAGAATCCTTCTAGCAGGCAAATGATAAAAACGCTGTGCCACTCGAGTCCTTTAGCTTGGTGGACAGTCGACAGGACAATGGGGGGCTCGTCGTCGTTGGTTTGGCGATTACTTCCCACTTCTTGCCCGTAGAGCTCGCCAAGCAGCAGAAGTTCTTCTAGTAGCTTATTTAATGAGTCGTATTGGCCAGCGAAGATGGCTAACTGCTGCAGGTCTTCAATTCGCGATTCTGAATTGTCGAATTTCGCAAGAACGTATTCTCTGTAACCCGAGTCCAGAACAATGCTGATTGCGGTCTCGGGATCTTCTCGGAAAGCGTGGATTTCGCGTATCGTCTTAACGAACTCAGGCCAGCAGGCACGAGCCTTAGAGGGAAGCAGCCCGGCGATGTCCATGTTTTCAAATGTACCGACCAGAGCGTCGCCCTCAGAGGTCTGCGGGGTAACCGCGTTCCAGATGCGGTTTGCTGTTACGTTACCGATGCCCGGTTGCAACAAGAGAACCCTTCTGAACGCCACTTCATCCCGAGGGTTCTCTACTAGCCGCAGGTGGGCGACCAGGTCCTTGATATGAGCCTGCTGAAAGAAACGCAGCCCTCCACGAACTTCGTAGGGAATATCGTAACGAAGCAGTGTGGTTTCAACGGATAGACGGTGAGAGTGAGCACGGTAAAGAACGGCAATATCAGAAAGGGCAACACCTTCGTCACGTAATTGCAGGATACGTTCCGCAACGAACTCGGCTTCCTGTTCTGGACAGCTGCAGGGAATAAGCGCTGGAAGCATTCCGTCCGCGCGTTCCGCACGAAGAACCTTCTTGTGCTGCTCCTTGTTGTGTTCGATGCTGGCATTAGTCAGATGGAGAATCTGCGGGGTACTGCGGTAATTAGTCTCAAGCCGAAACACTTCAGTGGTTTTGTTGCGCTTTGGAAACTGCAATATGTTGTCGTAGTTTGCGCCCCGGAAAGCGTAAATGCTCTGAGAGTCGTCACCGACGACCATCAAGTTAACTCCCTTCTTGGCCCCCGTCATAATTTCGACGATTTCTGCTTGGACAATGTTGGTGTCCTGATACTCGTCGACAAGGATGTGGTCGAATTGTTCCCGGTAACGATCTCGAATTTGCTTGTTATCTTTTAAGACCTCCAGCCAACGCTGTAAAAGGTCGTCGTAGTCCATTGCGTTGGCAGCCTGCTTCCGTGAAGCGTAACGGTCAGAAATTTTCCGGACGGTTTCCAACCATTCAATGAATTGGATGTAGCGTTCGCTGAGCAGTTCCTCGAGCGGTTGGCGTGTATTTGCCTGTAATGAAAATATCCCCGCCAGAACTTTGGCTGATGGAAACCGACGTTGTTTCACTGGGACATCTAGATCGGTGATACATAGTTTGAGCAAATCGCGTTGGTCACGTTCGTCAAGTATGGAGAAACTGTCGGTGTAACCAAGTAGACCAGCATGGCGTCGCAACATACGAGCGCAAACTGAGTGAAAGGTCCCACCCCACAGGCGGTGACGGGACAGGCCCGTGAGCTGCTCAACCCGTCCGAGCATCTCTCGTGCCGCCTTATTGGTGAACGTGACCAGAAGTATTCCCGCAGGCGGAACTCCTCGTTCAAGGAGATGGGCGACCCGGTAGGTGAGCGTCCGGGTTTTACCTGATCCGGCACCTGCGATGACTATCTTTGGCCCAGACCCACAGGTAACGACAGCGAGTTGCTGTTCGTTGAGATCCGTTTCGTAATCGATCTCAAGGGTGGAGGTTCCCCTCCCGGGAAGGACAAAGCGACGCATCATCCGCTGAAACTTAACACACTGAAGATTTGAGTTTACGCTGGGGGAATAGCACGCGGATCGTGCACCTGGACGGCCAACACTAACGAGCCGGAACCGGCAGAGCGGTATCCATGATCGCCCAGAGCGGACCCGCAATTTGCAAAATGCGAATCCGCTCCCATACCGCCCCTAAAGAAAGTGACAGAGGGCCTGAGGGCATCGGGGAGGATCGAAGTGTTACCGCTGAGATATTAAACAAGCTTGCTAGTTCGTCGAAGATCGTTCGAGTGGGCGGGAAGATACGCAGGGCTGTCCGCTGGCCCGGTTCAATACCCGCGTCAGCTCTTGCCGCGACTAATGCCTCCCGCAAGCCGCCGATGTCGTCCACAAGATTGTGGTCGAGGGCCTGCTCGCCAGTCCACACTCTGCCTTGCGCCACCGAGTCAACGGCATTGCGATCCATGTTACGTCCCTCAGAAACTACATCGAGGAACTCTTCGTATATATCTGTGACATTGCGTGTCAGGATATCTATCTGATCGGGCCGTAATGGACCTGTCGTGCTCATGAGATCAGCGTTCTTTCCCCGCTTAATAATCTCTTGGTTAATCCCCAATAGTGCATAGGTACCCTCTAGGTCGGGGCGCGCCATTACAACACCAATCGATCCCGTGTATGTGGCACGGTTGGCGAATACACGGGTTGCCTTACTGGCGATCCAATACCCCCCCGACGCGGCAACGTCGGACATGCTTACCACCACAGGTTTCTGTTGTGCCGCCAGTTCAATCGCACGCCCCATGACATCTGCCGCAGTTACCGCCCCTCCCCCGCTGTCGACACGCAGGACAATAGCCTTAACAGACGGATCCTCAGAAGCCTCACGAATATAACGCTCGATCGTTCCGCCAGCAGCGACTTCAGCGCCAAACAAGCCCGTATCGAAGTCTCCCGGAACCATCATGCCACTGATATATATAAGCGCGATGGTACTCTCGGGCGCGAACAATTCAGTCGGTTCAGTATCACGGAGGTAGTCGCGAACGGAGACGTGTAGTGGTGACTCTCCGGCAAACTCAGCGAGTTTCGCTTCGAGCATATCGCGATACCCGAGTTCGTCGATGAACCCTACCGCTTGTGCCCGGCGGGCGGACAGGTAGCCTTCGTCAAATGCCGTAGCGACGGATTCAACCGTCATCCCGCGGTCAGCCGCAACGTCCCCCAGCCACTGGCGATAGAGATTCTCAAGGAGACTGTCCTCCATCTCATACTGGGCGTCGGAAGGCGCCGTGTCGGTGTACGACGCAAAGGCACTCTTGTAGGGGCCGCTGGCAAAAACTTCAAACCGGACACCAATTTTGTCAAAAAAGTCTCGATAGAACGGTTGTTGCACATACATGCCAAGAATCAAACTTCCGGAAGGGATCTGATAGATGATGTTGGCCGCTGAGGCAACATACAAATCAAGGTTCGATGCCAGTTCCAGAAAAGCGACCACTGGTTTGTCGCTCTCCCTGAAATGTCCTACAGCGGCCCGTACTTCCTGCACTTTTCCGTAGCCGCCGGTAAGTGGCCCGATTTCAAGTAGTACAGCATCGACTCTCGTGTCGGCGGCGGCGCGTCGAAGGGCTTGGTCAATCTCGTGGACCGTAACAGCGGTCCCGAACAGACTTTGCTGGGGGGATTCGCCAATGGCTCCCTGAAGCCGGATTGTAAGGACTGTGCCACTGCGGACCTCCGGTACGCTGCCCACCAATATTCGATTCAACCCCCATATAAACAGGGTAAAAAGAAGTAGAAAGAAGAGGAAAGCAGTCAGCAGCCAGCGGCTAGTTCGTCCAAGTCCCATACCGGAAGACTATCCCTGCAAGTTCAAGCCATCAATGCCCTGGCGACGCCATTCTCTTGTCCGACAGCTGAGGCTGCCGTTGATGATGTTCGACGCGGTGTATCGAACATGCCCAAAAGTAGCGATAGTGGATGAGCCGTTCGACAAAAAAAGGTTATCGTTTCCTGGATCTCTGGTCACAAGGACAGTCGCGTGCATCATTGCTGGTTGGCTCGAGGCATCCGGAACCGATATCGTTGGCCGGGACCAGGAGGGAATTACTATTTTTAGTCCAGACTCGACAACTAATGGAGAGCTTGCCGTCCAGGTTTTCAAGTTATCCACAATATTTGGGATGGTCTGGCTTATGGCGATCACTTTTTCGATCGTAGTGGCCGAAACTGCACTCTGGCTGGCGGCTGTGGCCTGGGGGGCAAGCTGGTTGTTGCGTGAAACAGGAGTGGGTGTTCGGGAGCCAGTAGCGGGTCCGAGTTCCTCTGCCGGTGACCTGTTTGGCTTAGTCGTTGCTCCTATTGTCGTGTTCTTTGCATTGTCATTGCTCTCCGTTATGGCCTCTCGGGACCGTGTGGAGGGACTATTCGAACTCAGAGAAATTTTTCTATTTGCCGCGCCGGTAGTTACGTGGGCTCTGTGGCGTGATGAGAAAGCGCGAGCACGCGGCCTCAAAGTGTTTGCTGTTGGGATATTCGCAGCGTTATTTGTGGGTTTTTACCAGGCGGCAGTAACGACACCTGCAGCTGGGGATGCCATCTATCGAGCAACTGGCCCTCTCGGGCACTACATGACTTTTTCTGGAGTTCTTCTAGTCTCGATCCCTGCCCTGCTCGCAATCCGTGGCGGAATTGGACGGGTTGCGGCGCATCTTGTCGCCGGATTGGCAGTTGCGATGATCGGGCTTACCTTAACCAGGAGCGCTTGGATTGGGTGTGGCACCGCCTTAGTAGTGTTTTATGGTGCCGGATTTATACCAACACGACAGAAATCGAGTGGTAAAGCAGGTTTCCAGGAAAGGCCGGCGCACTACGCGATCGGTCTACTTGTAGCGCTAGTCGTTATTACTATGTTTGTTTCAGCGTTGGCAGGGCCTGATGTCCTTCTTGAGCGCGCGGCCAGCACCTTTTCAATGGAGAATCCAAACGACCTCGATCGACTTGCCATGGCGGCGACAGGATTAAAAATGATTAAAGCTCACCCCCTGCTAGGTATCGGTCCAGGGTTAATGGAACGGGTCTACCCTGCTTGGGTAGTCGACTGGGGATTCCGGGAACAAAATCCACATCTCCACAATAACCTACTGCAAATTGCCGCCGAACGTGGCCTTTTGGGTCTAAGTGCCTGGTTATGGATGATGGCAGCTTTCGGAATTCTTGCTTGGCGCATTCTCCGATCAGTAGGCGCGACCGGTCCGGGTGGTCCAGAAGCCTGTGCAGCGCTTGCTGCTTTAGCTGGGTTTCTAGCAATGGGGATGTTTGAGTACAACTTCAGCGACTCAGAAGTATTGATGGCCTTGCTATACGTTGTCTCATTACCCCTGGCCGCAGGGAACAGGCCAACACCATCAAGCCGTGACTAGATGAAGTCTGCGAAGTTTAAAGTCTTTTGATGCTATTCGGTACCTGCAAGGCTTAGCTCAGAAGCAATTCCTTGCAGCGCAGACAGCACGTTCTCAACATGGTCACGGAACGGGACGTCGATCTCTTCGGCGGCAGTGCGAAGATGGTCCCTGTCAATAGCTCTGCAGAAGGCCTTGTCCTTGAGTTTCTTCATGATCGACTTCAGGGGTAAATCCAAAAGGCTTTTTGTCGGTCGAACAAGCGCGCACGCAACGACAAAGCCCGTTAATTCATCAACGGCGTATAACGCCTTTGCCATATCTGTCTCACGTCGAACCCCAGTATGGTCTGAGTGACCGAGGATAGCCTCGATTACTTCATCTGGGTATTCGAGGGATCTGAGTATATTGGCACCCACAAAGGGATGTTCCTCTAGTGAAGGGTGTTCTTCATAGTCAAAATCGTGAAGGAGCCCAGCGAGTTCCCAAGTCTCCGGTGTGCCACCGTGGCGCCGGGCATAAAAGCTCATAGCAGCCTCAACACACAAGGCGTGCTTGACTAAATGAAGGCTCTTCGTGTGCTTAGTGAGCAAGGCGTATGCTTGCTCGCGTGTCGGGACCATGGCGTCGGGTTAGGGTCAGGACAGTGGCAGTAGACGCTTCCCTGTTTAGCGTCCCATCAAAGCAGCCGCCGGATTCTCAAGGCTGATTACCACAGCACCGTCGGGTGACGCCATGGCATGTCCATCCATCACAGCCTGCACATTGCCATCCTCGCCGAGTTGCCGTAACTCTGGAGGCGTCAGTCGTCTCAATACACCGCGCACGACAATGCACTGGTTGCCAAGTCGGTCAAGCGCCCAACGGTGTTCGGAAAGAAGGCGCTGATTGTAATACACGTTAGCGCGGCGGCCTTCATTATCTTCGACCACGAAATAGGGCGCCATGACATTGGTGTCCTGATCGACGAGCCTCACGCCCTTTAAGTCGAGCAGTGCGCCGGCAAGGCGGCTGCCTGTCTGGATGTATTCAGTATCGTTGTCGAGCCCCTCAAGGGTATTAGGCTCGCCATCTGGCTGTAGTCCCGAGGCAAGTCGTAACTCGCCGGTCTCAACATAAGGGTTCCTGATTGTGTTGCCGCCCACATGCACTTCAAGGAGTTCTAGTTCATCTATTTCATCTTTAGTGAACTTTTCCTCGAGATCCGCGTCCAACTCGGGATGCAGTGGCACCCACCCCATCTCGGTTTCATGTAACCCAAATACCTGCAATGAAACCTGTTGCCCGACAGACAAACCGAGCAAGTCCATGTTGTCACCGGCGATAAGGATGTCGGTCATGGGCGGATCTGCTTCACTCCCCATCACGGTCTCCTCAGTGAGGTCGCAAGCACCGGAGGTGTTACTCGGAGAGGAACTAGCGCTGCTGAGTGTGATGGAGTCGTTATCGACATGCTTCACATTGAGGCCCTCGACTATAATTTCAGCGCTGGGTGGAGGTGCCCCAAGTGTACGGATCATCCACTCTCGCGGATGGCTGGGGTTATCCATGTACTCCTGGAGTGTCATGACCTGTGGGCGTTGCTTTAGATACTCGTCCTGCCAATAAGGTACAGCTAAGACGTAGTAGCTAAATCCTGCAGCCAAGATCAGAAGTGCCCAGTTGAGTGGGTCTGTGAACATCCGTATCAACTTTGATGATTCAAAATTATCTGAAAACGCCATCAGTTCCTCACTTCGTAATCAAACACCAAAGTTCCTTGTGCGCGGGGCGATTATAGCTAGAGAGAGGGAAAGCTGTCGAGCACTCAACAATTAGGAGAAAGGATGCATCAGTGAACAAGTCTCGCTAGTTTCGGTTGGCGGGAGACCGAATGCAACCGATCTTCTCAGATTATATCCGGGAATGATCCTAGGCCTAGCAATGTTCATGGTGGGGACTTGCCACTCTTACAATTATTGTCGCTCCAGTTGATTGCAAGGGATGTGTTAGTCGTCGAGGTCTGAAGCCTCATGGACGGTTGAGAACTCAAGGATTTCGTAGGCCTTTGTTCCTCGTGGCGTCTCTATGTCGACCGCGTCTCCATCGATTTTTCCGAGAAGCGCCCGTCCAATTGGCGACGAAACTGAAATACGATCGTTTCGAGGGTCGGACTCATCCGGGCTTACGAGCCGGTATTCAATTTCTTCATCGTTATCCAGGTCGAGGACTTTGACTTTAGACCAAAACCCTATCGAATCGCGAGGAATCATTAGTTCGCTAATGCCAGATAAGGACTGCCGCTTATCGTAGAGGCGCGCTAGTTGAGCCTGTACAAATTCCTTGCGCTGCTTGGCAGCGTCATATTCAGCATTTTCACTAAGATCACCATGTGCGGCTGCTTCAGCAAGTTGACGAGGCAATTCGACCTTAAGTTCGCGCTCAAGGGGTCGGATTTCCTGTTCGAGTCTCTTTATTAGTCGATCGGCAATTCCCATCCGAAAATTGTAACGGCCAGTTGGCGGTGTGCCAATACGTCAGTGTCTTGTAACGCGGGCTAACCCGATCTGGGCCGGTACTAGGGTGGGGTCAATATGCAAGGCTTGGCGGTAAGCAGATTCTGCTTCGGAGAGTTGATCTTGATATTCAAGCGCAAGCCCAAGGTCGTACCAGCTAGCAGCGTCGACAAGTCGCTGGACGAGGACAGCTCGGAAGATGCTTTCGGCGGTCTTGAAATCTTCAAGTAAAATCGAGGCATTCCCGCGTGTAACCATGGCGTCAAGATCAGTGGGGTCATCCTGGAGCAACTCATCAAGCAGACGTATCGCGTCACCTGGTAACCCTGTCTCAAGTAGTACTCGAGAGAGATTGTATTTGGCAAAGCGGTAGCCAGGATCTAGCGCCAAACTTGTTTGGAAAAACTTTTCCGCAGACTTAAGGTCACCGGATTGGTACGCATCGATTCCTTTGACAGTCCAGTGCTCCGGGTCATCCGGGCCCGGACGGCCGACAGTAATCACCTGCGTACCCAGTTCGACCAGGGGGCCTTCACCTTGTTCATATGATCCGGGACTGGCATCAAAATAGAAGGCGACAGGCTCTCCTAAGGATCCGTTCATTGGCGCGACGACAAATATCTCGGTGAGATACAAAGAGACTGGATTTGCACGCGCCAGGCCGATTCCGACATGTGTGAATTTAGGATCCATACGGTTCCGGCGGTGGCCTTCACTACGCAAGAGTGCTTCGTGCAGAAGCTTGACGCTGCGATTGCGCGCGACGTTCTCGGCAAGGCGATGGAGATTAGGGTATGAGATCAGGATACGGCGCTCCGTTGACAAGCCAAACTCGTACGAATAGTGGCTGATTCGTCGCCGTGCCGCCTGTTCCTGGCTATGCCGGGTGGCCACCATGGATAGCGCCTTATGCGGTTTGAGTGAATCCAGGCCCGCCTCCTGCCGGCTACGGTTCAATAGTTCAAGGGCTTCCTCGGCGAGTTCATTGAGGTCCGGCAAGGCCTGCTGCCCATAAGCCGGGCACGGGAACACCAATAAAATCCAGAAGAACATGGTTAATGGCGACCGGCGCGTCATGAGAACAGAATCGCGACCGTGCCGCATGCCAGATTAAACTGCATCGATAGTGTCGAGAATTGGTGGAGCCGGTTAAATTCGGCGGCACCATCTGGCGTTTGGCGTTCCGTGGGATTGCTCCGCAAGCTGCGCATTCTGGGGGCCACAATAGTCATAGACACGGTTGCCGATATGCTCATAAGGGCGATACACGCGTACTGGATGGCATACCATGGCGACCAACGCCCGTACCATAGGGCCATTAATGTACTGGTAGCGACAAGCAAGACGATGCAAATGGCAACGAGAGCATCGAAGCGTTGCAATGACAGGCCAATAACTCGCCCTGCACTGCTTCGGTCGGAGAGCTCACGGAAGGCCACCGGGGCCACGATTCCACCAATTGCCACTATTCCTCCAACCCACACAACGAGGGCCATGGTGTGAAAGAAGTGCAAAGCAAGGAATGTCCAATTCGGCATGGGGTCAGCTCATGGTAGATCAGGGCTACTGACGACTACCGGGGCGGACCCCGTAATAGCCAGGGCGTGCCTGTATCCGCCCTGCACGGCCTTGCAAGGCAACTTCTAAATCCCGCCATTCACCATCCCAGTTTTGATTAGTTGGGTAGTACGACACGGAGTATTGACTCTCGAGTTCGGTAGCGATTTCAGAATAGATTGCTTCAAGCTCATCAAGTACAAGCGGGAAATATGCTGAACCACCAGTCGCCTCGGCCAATTCTCGAAGGTTTTCGACGCTGGAACGAACCGCGTCACTGGCGTCCCCTAGGTCAGTGGAATCGTGCATGAGTTGAAGTCCTATTGTGTATACCAGTACGTCTGATTGGCGAGTGTATTCGAGAACGTCTGCAAACCTGAAGCGACTTTGGACATCCAAACCGTCCGACAGGATTACCAAGGCTCGGCGACCGGACCTTCGGTTAACCTTCCGAATTGATTCGACGGTGGCATCGAACAGCTTGGTCCCGCCGTCGGGTTTAGTGGCATCAATGGCTTTTCGAAGCTCTACGACGTCGCTGGTGAAATCTGCATACAAGTAAACGCGGTCGTTAAAGCCCATCACCATGGCACGGTCGTTACCGCGCAACAGGTCGGTGACTAGCCGTTTAGCGCCAGCACGAGCGCTGGCAATGCCGCCACCAATCATACTGCTGCTGGTATCCAGCAACATGGCAGCTGATACCGCTGTGTTTTCTCCCTTTGCAAAGTTCACAATCTCTTGAGGCACCCCGTCTTCAATGACCATGAAATTTTCATTAGTGAGATCCTCAACGAATCCTCCGCCTGGCTGCCGCACCGTGAGATTCAACGTCACGAGATCAACGCTGGCTCCAAATCCAAGTTCGCCACGTTGTAGCAGGCGTGTATCGCTCGCGAGTTCGCCACCTTGGCCGATCGCCAGAGCTTGCAACAGGTACACACTCTGGTCTTCTGTCGCCACAAAAGTCGCGCGTGCTGAGGAGCCTGTGCCCCGTCCAACAATCTCGTCGTTAACATAAAGCTCGAGGAGAGTCGCTGGTGGTCCATCGACAGCTACGGCAAAAGTCATTACATCAATTGGCGTTGTCGCGGCGGGTGGTGAAAGAATCCGAACGCCAAACGGAGCCGACGTCAGCTCAGTGAACTGGGAACTATTCAGCGGGTCGTCGTCTGGCGGAACAGCAGGGGAAGCTGAACCGCCGCCCGTAACCGTCAACTCGGCGGCTGATGCAATTTGTTGCGCCGCCAGCCGCTCCAATGGTGCCCCGTCTGGGCCAGTAACTTGAACCGGATTACGAATGACTAGGTACGAATTCAGAAGGTCGGCGGGATCCCTTAACAATCGTTCAGTGAGCGCCTCGGGCGTCGAAGCGGTCCAGTACCGTGCTTCGACCCGAGCTCGACCAGTGCCCCTGCGCGGGTATTCAATGAAGTCCTGCGCAACCACGGACTTTCCAGGAGGGAGCACTATGAAGATTCGCCGTTGCGTCCGGGAAGCGGGACGGTCAACCCACTGCGCACTTACTAAAAGGCCAAGCCCGTAGGGCGCGTCTGTTAGATTTCGCAAAGTTACTGAGAAATCTTCGGCGCGTTTACGGCCAACCTGTTGAATCTCTCCATTAAAATGAAGTTCGCCGATTTGTAACGTCTCATCGAGCGGGAAGAATTCTTTGATGCGGCCGGCGTCTCCGAAGCGATATCGATTGTTACTTCGATTGATGTCGGGTAGACGACTATCTCGATCGATTCGAACTTCAATCGGTTCACTGGAGATTTCGAGCTCCCACGCTTCAGGTGTTGTACTGGCTGGTATGTCGACATATAACCGCTCACCATTGGCAAGAGTCACCTCGACTTGGCTCCAGACCGGGACATTTCCAGAACGGGAGGCTGTGCCACTAATGATCCGTCCATTCCTCGCCACACGAACATCCGAAAGTCCAAGATCGATTGTCGCGCGCGGATCCATCCAGGCATCCAGCATTACGCGCGGGTCGGTCGGAGAGACTAGGGGTAAATTGGCGAGAATGGTCTCTCTCATCCCACTCACCGAAGGCGAGCTAGACATTGACAATAAAAGCTTGCCAATCACGGCCTCCCCATAGAGCCCTTCCAGTAGCCGAAATGTTGCAAGTGCTTTGCCACGAGCGGCTGCGCTGCTTTCATCCATCATATGAACGTCGACTTGGCTTCGCATCGCGCGACTGTATGCTGCTTCGATGTTGTACAGGACCGGGGTGGTGGAACGATCGCGGCGTGCTAGCAACTCCGTCATGAATAATGCTGCACCGTCGGCCCACGCAGCGTCAGAGGTTTTGATGGCACCAAAGTAAAGCCGTGCTACAGAATATGCAGTGATCCACCGGGCATATCCTTGCGCGAAGGCGACCCCAAGATCCTCGGCAACGATGGCAAACGGTTCATCAAACCTTAAAACCATCCCATCCGTTCCATCCTCGATTATGACCTGTGCGTCGATCTTGGATGCGGCTAAGGGGTCGGGAATCCAGCGGATCGTTCCGCCAGGGACTGGGCTCCCCAAAATAGCTTCGTAGGATTGGGCAGCATCGTCCGCGAAGAGTGCAAGACGCCTAAGCCACTGTCCTCGATTCGGCGGCGCAACGATCCGCACCGGGGCTGATTGGATGGCTAATGATTCGGTGTCCTGCCCTGTAGAGGGAACAGCCCCAATTGACGCGAAAAGGATTCCTTCCTGTCCTGTGAAGACTGGGATGGTCAGAAGCAATAAGGCAGCACAGAGGCGAACCGTAAACGGGTCTCGCGAGAAAGGATACATCTCTGAAGTATAGCATCGGTCCTATGGGCATTTCGGTTGAGCGCCCCCCTCCCCCATGCTACGCTCAACCGCTAAAAGTTCGCAGTAAGTCTTTTGTTGTCAATCATTTAAGACGTTCTATGCCGAACGATAGATTTGAAGTCGTAATCGTTGGAGCTGGCTTGTCTGGGGTCGCTGCAGCGCTCATCCTTGCGAGGAATGGCGTTGAAGTTCTAGTGATCGAACGGGGCGATTTCCCGGGAGCGAAGAATCTGTTCGGAGGTATCCTGTACAGTGGTGTGCTCGCTGATCTAGTGCCTAAATTTTGGGAAAAGGCGCCCATCGAGCGCCATATTGTCAACCGCCGATGGGTAGTGCTTGATGTTGATTCGCAGGTCGCTCTCGACTTGAAAAGTGCCCACTTCGACAAGCCTCCATATAACAACACCTTCACCGCTCTGCGCTCACGGTTCGATCGTTGGTTTGCTGAGCAGGCGGAAGAAGAAGGCGCTCTAATTATTTGTGAAACAACGGTGGAAGGCTTGCTCACAGAGGGTGATCGGGTGGTAGGTGTTCGCACAGGTCGAGATGACGGAGATGTTTTTGCGGACTGTGTGATCTTGGCCGAAGGTGCCAATTCCTTGCTCTCAGAGGCGGCAGGGTTGCGACGTAAAATGACCCCAGGAAATCGTGTTAACGCTGTGAAAGAAGTCCTGGCCCTTCCTTCTGAAATTATCGAAGACCGCTTCCATCTCGAGGGCAGTCAGGGGGCCGCCGTTGAGTATTTTGGCGGAGCTGTCAAAGGAATGGTCGGCTCGGCGTTTATATACACAAATCGCGACAGCATCTCAGTTGGCGTAGGTTGTTTAATCGAGGATTACCTCCGGAGCAAAACAGCACCCTACGAACTTCTTGACGAGTTTAAGGCTCATTCCTCGGTCGCACCTTTGCTCCGCGGGGGGGAGACGGTCGAGTACGCGACTAAGATGATCCCAGAAGATTCCTATGATGATTTCAGCGACCTTTACGCCGCTGGAGTCATGTTGGTTGGAGATTGTGCCGGGTTAGTCAATCCTTCAATTCATCACGAGGGAACAAACTTGGCAATGGCTTCCGGAGTGTTTGCGGCAGAGGCATTTCTAGAAGCCCGCGAGAAACAAGATTTTTCGCGAAGTGGTCTAGAGTCGTATCGGAATAGGCTGGATGCCTCATGGGTCATGCAAGATTTGGAGCATTATCGGGGGACGGTAGATTTTTTGCGGGCCAATCGGGAATTTGTTGACAGCTACCCCCGAATCACCGTGGAATTGATGCGCGATTACTTCACTGTCGACGATACGCCAAAGGCAGAAGTGCGGCGCCGCCTGATGCGCAAAGTACGGGACGAGGTAAACTTTTTCAGGTTGGTAAGGCAACTGTGGCAAGCTCGGAAGACTCTGGTTTGAGTCAGGAGACCAACATGGGAATCAACGTCAAGGATTACTTAAAGCCACACGTGAGCCTGTCGATGAACGAGCGTCTTGATTTGGTCCGCCGCCGCTTCACGGACGAGAGTCACATAGCTGTTGACCAAGAGGCCTTCAGGAATGACGTTGATCGCGCAGTTCTTTTTATCTGTCCGGCCCAGGTTTTCAAGCTTAATGAGGACGAGGACAGTTGCATCGTCAACTTTGAAGACTGTCTAGAGTGCGGGACTTGTCAAGTTGCAAGACGCTATACGTCGTGGCGTAATCCCAAGGGAGGTTACGGCGTGACCTATCGCTATGGCTAAGGGCGCTCGAAGGAAGCCCGGCGAACAAAAACCTTGTAGCCGCTCTCTGATTTAAGCAGGCCAAGATATTCGTTTCCGGTGCTAAGGCACCACGCTGGGATATCAATTTCCACCCCGACATCATCGGCAAGAAGCATTGCGATTTCACCGGGCCCGGCATCTGCCATTCTGTCTTGCGTTCGAATGACGGGCTCTGGGCAAAATGTGCCGAGTGCGTCAATTAGTATGTCCGGGACAAGTCTTTCCAGAGCGTCTCTGGCCAGGGTGCCATGGACATAACGGCGTAACTCCTGGTCGTTTCGATGTCGGCGCGCCGACCTTGCCTGGCTGCTCAAATGCGCAGTGTCTCCAGTTCGGCGTCGTCTTGACATGGAACAACGGTAAGCTGACCTTCACTCTCCCCCAGACGCCACCGTACTGGCACGGTGGGTTCATCGCGGCCGTCACTGTATCGAGCCGTTATCCGGCAAGCGGTTTCAAGGTCAATGGCAGTGGGTTGGCCTTCGACGAGCGTCAAGGGAGACGGGAAGTCGTCAACCCAGATTTCGGCCCGCCCCTGAATGAAACGCTCAAGGTAAGTGTTTTCGCCCTGGTCCCGGCCAACCACCACCTTTACGTCGCCACTAAGACGGAAATGCCGTCCCACTTTAAGCAGCATCATGTCATCAGGCGTAACGTCGGTGCCCCGGTGGGCGAGAAAATCCCGCAGCTTCCGGGCGTAGTTTTCATCCGGCAAAGAGCAGCAACCACCTGCCGGTTGAGGATAGTCAATAATATTGAACTGACTAGCTAGTTCCATCTGCCTCTTCCGCGAACGGCCCGAAATGTCAAAGAGTTCCGCGCGGTTTACCCAACCCCGCTCCTCTGGGATTGATTCCGGCAATAATCTGGCACTGAGCGGGCGAAGCAATAGGCGGCCTAACCCCGATTCTTCTGCGACATCGTCTAATGGAGGGCGTCGCTGGCTCATTGGTCGCTGACCCAAAACCTCTCCAGTAAAGACGAACTGGTACCCTCGCTCCTCCATAATTTCTCTGGTCTTCTGCAGCATGAAAATGCGGCAGTCGATGCACGGGTTCATCCCTGATCCATAGCCAAACTTTGGATTAAGCACTACTTCAGGGAGATACTCATCCTTTATATCGATAATCTCGATGGGAATGCTTAAGTCAGCCCCTGCACGAAGGGCCTCATTCCTGTAGGG
>ERZ651768.13-NODE-13-length-148233-cov-5.304166_pt1 | contig 148233 bp, 138 predicted proteins | sample MGYA00514754_ERZ651768 | MGnify/ENA metagenome assembly ERZ651768
AGTTGCAACCCCAAGTTCCCGTGCCACCACACGGAAGTCGTCCCCTCCGTGAATTCGCCCGGTAGCCAGGCCCCTAACAACTATGGTCGCAGACTGCGTCCCCGAGTTGCCACCCATCCCGGCGATGATCGGAATGAAGCCCGCCAGGATAATAATCAAGGACACTCCACTATCACCACTGTTCGTATCTAGTTTGACTGCAAAACGCTCGTAGATCTGCCAAGCGATAATGCCACCAACGAATGCCGCCAGTAGCCAGGGAAAGCGCTGCAGGGCGTTTCTCCAGATGGGCGCACGCAAGACCTCTTCCTCGTCACCTTCACCAACACCGGCCATCAGCAACATGTCTTCGGTTTCCTCTTCACGCATGATGTCGATGACGTCGTCCACAGTGATTATGCCGACCAGCTTGTTTTCGTCATCCGCAACCGGCAGGGCCAATAGATCGTATCGAGCCACCAGGCGGGCGACCTCCTCTTGGTCGGTTCCAGTATTTACCGATGTCAATCGGGTATTCATGATCTCGCCGAGTTTTACTGCCGGATCAGCAAGGAGCAACTCGCGGAGCGAACAGACGCCGACGAGGTGCCCTCGATCGTCCACGATGTACAAATAGAAGACCATTTCAAGATCTTCTGACCGTGATGTTCGCAAGGCAGCAATCGCGTTGGCAGCTGAAACATGCTCCTCAAGAGCAAAGACCTCTGGGCTCATGATTCGGCCGGCGGTCTCTTCTTCATACGAAAGTAGCCCTTCCACAGGTTCCGAGGCACTGTCCTTCATCAGGTCAAGGACACGCTCAGCCTGCTCCTCGGGCATTGCCGGAATAATCTCGGCAGCGTCATCCGGGTCAAGTTCGGCAATAACACTAGCCACCTGAGCGTCGGGAAGATCAGCTAGGAACCTGACAGCCACTGGCGCGTCGAGTTCACAGATCAAATCGGCCGCTCGCGCCGGCGCCTCGTGCAACATAAGTGTGAAAACGGTGTCTTTCTGATCATCGGTCAGAAAATCGACAAGCCGAGCTACGTCCGCAGCATGCAGCTTGCGCAACATGTTCGCCGTATTTCCAGTGGCCCCCCGGCGCAGCAACCTGCGCAAGGGATCCACCAACACTGCTATTTGCTGTCGTGCCATCAGTCCTTGATCTCCAATTGATCCAGCACGGGTGGGTCTTCACGCCACCCTGGCCGAGCCTTCACGTGCAGGTCTAAAAAGACCTTCCGGCCCAGCATGGCCTCAATTTGCGCGCGAGCCACAGTACCCACGGCTTTAAGCATCTTGCCTCCCCGCCCGATGATAATCGGCTTTTGTGACTCCCCATCAACCATGATGGTCGCAAAAATTCGTACAGTGCCTTCGTCTTTCTCAGGCTCCTGCCATTCGTCGACGGTCACTGCTGTCGTGTACGGCAACTCATCTCGCGTGCGACGCAGAACCTGCTCCCGTACCAGCTCGGCCGCCAAGAAACGCTCAGACCTGTCGGTCAGAGAGTCGTCGGGGAAAAGCGGCCCAGCTTTCGGAAGGTAGTTGTAGGCTGCATCAAGAAAGCATTCACAATTATCACCTTTCCGCGCCGAGATAGGAATCACCTCGGCCCAGGAGCCCTTCTCACTATAGGATGCAATCGCAGGGAGCAGCTTGGGCTTGGCAATGCAATCGATCTTATTGAGCAAGAGAAAAGTGGGCACTTCGGTCCTTCCAACAAGATCGATCGCGTACTGCAGGCCAGCCCCAAATTTCTCGGTAACGTCGATTAGCAAGGCAATGAGATCAACATCCCGTAACACCGAGCGCGTCGTGTGCATCATTCGCCTATTCATACGATAGTGAGGCCGATGGACACCGGGAGTGTCTACAAACACAAACTGGCCCCTAGAACGGGTCAACACGCCGAGAATGCGGTGCCTCGTTGTTTGCGGCTTGTTTGACGTAATCGCTACCTTGACGCCAACAAGACGATTCAACAATGTCGACTTCCCGGCGTTTGGCCTTCCGACTAGGGCAACCGTGCCACTTCGGTAGCCCTTCGTCCCGCTCATTCGGTAACCGGCTGCGCCACAGTGATCCGCACCCGGTGCACGTGACGGTCGTCGGCTTCGAGGACCTGGACGAACAGCGACGAGTGTTCGAACGATTCCCCCGGCTTGGGCACGTAGCCGAAGTGCAAAAAGGCCATGCCACCGACGGTCTCGAAGTCGTTAGCATCGATGCTAACGCCGAATATCTTTTCGACGGCTTCAATTTCTGTCTTGCCCGCCGCTACGACAGTCTCGTCGGAAAGTTTAACTAAAGTCTGTTCTGCATCCTCAACTTCATCCTGGATTTCACCGACGATCTCCTCAAGCAAGTCTTCTATCGTTACCAATCCGGCGGTACCACCGTGTTCATCAACGACGATGGCGAGGTGCTCGTGACGCTGTTGGAACTCACGCATCAAGGCGCTGACGCGCTTCCTTTCGGGGACAAACATGGCTGGACGAACGATGCTTCGTACCAATGCCTCAGCGCCATCTCGCTCGAGTGCCGCCACCAGTTCGCGGATGTTAACTATGCCAACGACCTGATCGATGTTGTCATGCACGACGGGGATACGGGAGTGCTTGTGCTCAGCAACCAAACTGCTTAGCTCGCCCAACGTGGCCGATTCAGCTATTGACACAATGTCGACACGTGGTGTCATAACGTGATCAACGAGAACCTCGCTAAACTCAGCGACGCCGCGAAGTAGGGCCTCATCGTGCTCGGAAACTAAACCGGATCCCTCAGCCATATCTATAAAAGCGTCGAGGTCACCGTCCTCTGGAACATCCTCCTTAGGGTCTTCTCGTGCCCGGCTACCATGCTGGAAGCCGCTCAACATTCGGGCTGGTGAGCCGAACAAAATGTGTAGCACCGCAATCACTGGTCGCCCAACCTTGAGCACACGGATTGGCCCAACCATGTTAACGATAGTAAAAGGGAGCAACTTGTCGATTAGCAGGTAACCACCCAATGCGAGGGCCATCGACCAGGCCAAATGGCCACCTGCTGGGGCGCCAACCCACCCGGGCCCAAGGTTAGAAATCACTACGACCACGAAAACAAGTGAAAGCTGGCGAGCGAGTCGTATCGAAGTGAAGGTCTCACTGATATGTTCCCAAGAACTTCCTTCGTCGGCGTCATCCCCAAGAGTCCGTCGTGCCCAGCGATGCAACTCACGACGCCCGACAGCGCGTGACGCCACTTTGAGAACGGCAGTGAGCAACAAAGCCGCAGCAGGAAGGATGATGGTTAACGGATGATTAGTATTCACAGCTTGGCTCCACGACGACTAATTTGGGGCCGCAGTCGTAACTCGAGGGAATGCATTTGCCCACTATCACGCTCGTGATCGTAGCCTAATAAATGCAACAGACCGTGCAGGGCCAACACCTCAAGTTCGAAGCTGTAACTGTGGCTCGCTCGTTGGGCCTGACGGGCTGCCTGGTCAGTACAAATCACTACGTCGCCAAGATTTAGCTCGCCGTCCGGATCGCGTTCCTGCACGGGAAATGCCAGCACATCGGTAGGTTCCGGTACATCAGCATAGCGCCCGTGATAATCACTCATGGTCTGATCGTCAACGAATACGAAGGAAACGCAATCGGCGCCCAAACCAACTTCCTGAAGCACGCAATGCACGAGACAACGCAGCCGGTCTGCCTCAATGATAGGTCTGATCTGAAAACTTCGAACTACTATCCTCATCTGGCAGGCTTGCCTCTACGTCAGTGCCCGACTTTTCGGTGGAGTCAGGGTATTCGATCCTTTGGTGGTGCATCCCAGCCAAAACACTCAGGAACGCTTCGGAAATCTTTGAAAGATCCCCGATCGTCAGGGCGCACTCATCGAGCTGATCATCGTCCACTACGTCCTTAATAGCACGCTGGATCATTGCCCGTAGGCTGGTCGGGCTAGTATCGCTTAAAGTCCTCGAAATCGCCTCCACGCTGTCTGCAAGCATAAGAACTGCTGTTTCTTTGCTGCGTGGTTTAGGTCCGGGGTAACGGAACTCGCTTTCGTCAACCTCTCGTCCATCCTTGATTGCCAGTTGCTTGGCTTTTTCATGGAAGAAGCGAATTAGTCTCGTCCCATGATGTTGTGGGATGGCATCGATAAGCGGTTGCGGCAAGCCGTGCTCTTGAGCGTAAGCAACTCCATCCTTAACGTGGCTCACTAAGATCAACGCGCTCACATTCGGGGAGAGGTCATCATGTGGATTGCGGCCATCTTTCTGGTTTTCGACGAAATATTGTGGCTGCTGCAGCTTGCCGATGTCGTGATAGTAAGCCGATACACGAGCGAACAATGCGTTTACCCCGATCGCCTCGGCCGCCTTTTCCGCTAACGTCCCGACTACGACACTGTGGTGGTAAGTACCCGGTGCTAAGACTGCAAGATCCTTTAGCACCGGAAGGTTCATATTCGAAAGCTCAAGTAGCTTGATGTCCGTTAACGACTGGAAGAGATGTTCCATCGGCGGTATCACGATGGTCACAACAACCGACACCAAAATGCCACCAACTACCGCGCACAGCGCCTGAAACGCAAATGCTGTCAGCTGCTGGTTAGGCTGCGCCAGCAACCCCAGACCTAGCGCAGCAACGGCGTTAACTCCACCCACTATCATGCCAGCACGGGTCAACGCTGTACGTTGCTTGTACTCGCTCATGCCGTAAAGTGCGGCGAAGGAACTCAGCAGCGCGAACACCGTCATCCCCAAATCTTGGGTCATCGCCGCGATGACGACACCAAAAACGGCAGAGAAAGCCCATGCTACTTGGACGTTAACGAGCAGCATCAGGAGGACACCACCCGATGCGAACGGTACTGCGTATCCGTAGCTTAGAACCGACGTAAACGGCTCTAGCGGAGCAGCCTGTGCCACCGCCTCCCCAAGAAACAACGACCCCCTGGTTAACGCCACCATACCGACAAGAACCACCAACACCAGCGGATAGAGGCGCCTTACTCGCTGATAGCGAACACGCTTTTGGAAATGAACTACATAGCGCCACAGCGAAAAAACAGCTAGCGCTATTAGAAGGACCATCCCAACCAGCGACAACAGTGACCAATCGGTACGATATTGCTGCTGCAGTGCCTCAAGCTCCAAAATTTTCTGCGCCGTAACCTCGTCACCTTGGCGCAACAACACACGGCCACGTTTAACTTCGTAGAAAACTGGCTCGACCCCGTCAGTTGCCTCACGCCGACGCTGTTGTGTAGCGTTGCTACTGTAGTTCAAGTTTGCGGCCAATAGGCCAGCAACAAGTTCTGTGAGCGCCTCTTCAGTCTTCTCTGAGAAAAGAAGCCTATCTGTTAAAGCCAGCTGAAGCTCCGCCCGAGCGCTCTCCATTTCCAGGACAGAACCAGTGTCCGGCAAACGCCGTTCCTTTTGGGTTTCCGTATCACGCACGTTGATCGCAGCCGGGGCACCAAGTCTCGTTTGCTCGATCGTGCCAATCAGGTTTTCCCCACTGAACGAAATCAGCGTACCTGCGACGGCTAGTTCAGATTCGATAGAGAAGCCAGCGTCTTCTGTAGACAACGCCCCAATGAGCTCCTTCGGAAGTGGGTACCCCGCCACAGCCATTGCCTTCTGCTCTAGGTCAAAACGAACTTCTTCAGCAAGATCGTCCCAAACGATTCCTGTGTTGACGATGTTTGACCGGCCCCAGGCAAACAACCTCTGAACAATTCTCTTGCCGTACTCGTGCGCTATAGGCGTGTAGTCGTAAACGTCTAGGACGCTTTGGTCAGCGTCCGTGAGGCGTCGTTCCGTGGACACCGGGTCGGGAACCGTAAGGTCGATGGGTGCCGTTACCTCAGTCTCGGCAATGTCCCCCGGTGTGTAATCAGGATCGGAGAAGCGAATCTGCGGCACGGTTATTACAACAATCGCGACAACTGCCAACACCGTCCACAGCGCATCATACCCAAGTAACTCACGAACCCCGTCGCTGGATATTTGCTCTCCAAAACTTCGTGACCGCGTTCGCGGGCTAGTCATCATCTTCGGGCTCAAGTTTGTCAATGCTATCGGCGCGTTGCCGTGTGACTCGCTCATGACCATCGCTCCGATCGCCGGGAGCAACAGCATTGTTTGCGAACTCGGCCCCTTTGAGGACCTCAGAACCTTCCTTGGCAAGGCGTTGAGCCTCGTAATCATCAGCATAGGCAGTGATGATGTCTTGCACCAAAGGGTGCCGAACAACATCGTGGTGGTTGAATTCGACAAAGCCAATGCCGCGGATCTTCTTCAACAACCGGTTTGCCTCGATTAACCCGGAAGGACGGCCTGTCGGTAAATCGATTTGGGTCACATCGCCGGTGATCACAGCGCGGGATTCCATACCGATACGGGTCAAGAACATTTTCATTTGCTCAGCGGTTGTGTTTTGGGCTTCGTCAAGAATGACGAACGAGTCCGCCAACGTACGGCCACGCATAAAGGCCAGGGGAGCGATCTCTATGTGTCCACCTTCAATCAGGCGGTTAGCACGCCCAACGTCGATTAAGTCGTGCAGCGCGTCATGTAACGGGCGCAAATAGGGGTTGACCTTCTCGTACATGTCACCTGGCAGAAAGCCTAGCTTCTCCCCCGCTTCGATAGCTGGCCGCGCCAGGATAACGCGCCGTACGTTGCGACAGTTGAGCGCTTCCATCGCCATGGCCATAGCTAAGTAGGTTTTACCGGTGCCGGCTGGGCCAATGCCAAAAACGATATCGTGACTACGAATGGCCTCTATGTAAAGTTTCTGATTGACTCCCTGCGGACGCACCAACCGGTCCCGTGCCGTCTGAATACCGCCATTGCCAAAAAAACGCTCTAGCGAAACCTGGGGAGCATCCTTGGCAATCCTCAGCGCCGTTCGGACATCCTTGTCCTTGAGTTCGTAACCTTTGGCGATGAGCCCACCTAGTTCCGTTAAAACCTTGGCCGCAATGTCGACACGTTCGTCATCACCTTCAAGGAATACCTCACGGTCACGTGCTGAAACGGTGATATCCAAATCCGATTCAAGGTGCCGAAGGTTCTCGTCATGTACGCCAAAGAGGTCCTGAAGCTCCCCTTCAGCGAGGGCGATTTTTCTCATATATACAAACAACCGCGCTACCTCGTTGAGAAGTCCACGCGGTCTCCATGATTCCTTAGGGTCGTCTAACCATCGAAGTAAATGCTAACGGGATGGGTCAACGGATGTCCAGTAGTCACCATCTAGGACTTGTCCCGCCCAAGGCCAGTCAATCTCCCGAACCTTCTGGTAAATCCAATGCGATGTGCAGGGCATCAAGCTGTTCTTCACCCACTGTGGTGGGAGCTGCGGTCATTAAATCCGTCGCGGATGCCGTCTTTGGAAACGCAGTGACGCCCCGTAGGCTTTTCTCGCCTGAAAGCAGCATGACTATGCGGTCGTATCCCATCGCGATGCCGCCGTGGGGTGGTGCACCATACTTGAAAGCGTCTAATAGGAAACCAAACTGCGCCTGCGCTTCCGTCGGACTCATTCCCAGCGCCGTGAAGACCCGTCGCTGGATATCATCCCGGCTGTTGCGGATGCTGCCACCACCTAGCTCCATACCGTTGAGCACAAGGTCGTATGAAAGCGAGCGAACAGCACCAGCGTCCGATTCCAACATATCAAGATCGTCAATGTGAGGTGAGGTGAAGGGATGATGTCGTGCCACCATGCGACCCTCCTCTTCGGACATCTCGAGCAACGGAAACTCAAGTATCCAGCAGAAGTTGAAGCGACCATCATCCGGGATCCAACCTTCCCATAGAGCGAGTTTCTTGCGTATAACCCCCATCGTGAGGCATGCGATCTCCCAGTCGTCACCAACAATCAACAAAGCATCCCCTTGCCTCGTATTTGTCACCTCGCACAACACACTGAGAATTTCGTCCCCAAGAAATTTGGCGACCGGTGACTTGAAGCCATCTTCGTTATGCTGGATCCATACCAAACCCTTGGCCCCCTGTGACTTAGCGAGTTTAATTAGTTTGTCAAGCCGACCGCGACCAGCTGTGCCGCCACCAGGCCAGCAGAGTGCCTTAACCGCACCGCCACTTTCGGAAACTGAACTGAAGGCTCGAAACTCACAATCTCGAACAATGTCGGTAACGTCCTGCAACTCATGTCCATAGCGTGTATCAGGAGCGTCAGAGCCGAACCGGTCGAGGGCTTCACGAAAAGTCATGCGCGGAAATTGAGGGTCAGTTGGTAAACCAGCAACCTCGAGAAGACACCGCATCATTCCTTCTGTGACCCGCAGAACATCGTCAGGCTCGACAAAACTCATCTCGATATCAATCTGGGTAAACTCCGGCTGGCGGTTGGCCCGTAGGTCCTCGTCGCGGAAACAACGCGCCATCTGAAAGTAACGATCAAACCCCGATACCATGAGCAGTTGCTTGAACAGCTGTGGACTCTGAGGCAAAGCGTAAAACGATCCGGGATTAACTCGACTGGGAACTAGATAGTCGCGTGCTCCCTCCGGCGTAGCGCGCGTTAAGATCGGCGTCTCAATCTCGTAGAAGCCTTGCTCGTCAAGATAGTTGCGCACCGCAATCGACATCTTGTGGCGTAATCTCAGGACACGCTGCAGTGGGGAGCGCCGCAGGTCAAGATAACGGTACTTCAGCCGAAGATCTTCAAGGGCTCCAGAGTCTTCCTCGATAAGGAACGGTGGGGTCTCAGCTATCGCAACAGTATCCGCGCGACTAACACGCACCTCTATCATCCCAGTCGGCAGCGCCTCATTGACGGTATCGGAAGGCCGCTCTGCGACTTCACCCTCAATCTGGACCACCCACTCAGCACGCCATTCTTCAGCAGTAGCATGGGCTTCCGCGACCTCCTTGGGGTTAAAAACGAGCTGCACAGAACCACTTCGGTCTCGGAGATCAACGAAGATTAAACCGCCAAGATCGCGCCGGTGCCATACCCATCCCTGCAAACAAACCTTTGTGCCGGCGTGTTCGGCGCGGAGTTCCCCACAGGTATGCGTTCGATGCATGTTGGTTCCTAGTTGCCCGGGTCGGCCATGTGAACAATTCGGTGCAAATCCTCGACAAGTATCTCAAGCGATACTTCTTGTTGCTCGCCGCTTTCCATCATCTTCAAGGTGCAGACACCCTTCGACAACTCGTCCGGGCCGAAAATGACAGCGATCGGCGCATTGGAGCGATTCGCAGCCTTCATCTGAGCCTTCACGCTCCGATCCTGAAAGTCAGCCGTACAGCAAAGACCGTGACTACGCAAATCTCGCATTACTTTCATAGCCTGCGGTATCAGTTTGGGGCTGACAGTAACAATGTAACAATCTATAGGAGTTGCCCCTGCACCCTCGGGAAGCGCGAGCACGATGCGTTCCAACCCGGCTGCGAAACCAACCCCAGGAATATTGTCACCACCCATCTGCTCAACTAAACCATCGTAGCGACCACCACCAAGCAGAGAATTTTGCGCCCCCAGCGCTGACGAAGTCACCTCGAATACGGTCCTTCGGTAATAATCGAGCCCGCGAACTAAACGCGGCTCAATGTTGTAATCGATACCCCAATCGCTCAGGTAGGCACAGACTTCATCAAAGTGAGCCTTATTCTGTGGACTTAGATGATCGAGTATGGTCGGAAACTTCTCAATCAATAACTGATCTTGAGGATCCTTGCTGTCGAAGACCCGTAGAGGGTTGATCTCGTGGCGACGACGAGAATCTTCCGACATTTCCGCCAATAAATCCTTTTGAACGTCGATAAGCTTTTCCATGTAAGCGGGACGGTCGTCATGGTCGCCGACGCTGTTGATAAACAGTTGGAGCGATTCAATCCCGAGATCACCAAGCCACGTCATCGCCATGTCAATGACCTCAGCATCTAGGGCAGCTGATTCAGAACCGAAGACCTCAACGCCAATTTGATGAAACTGTCGATACCGTCCTTTCTGAGGACGTTCGTATCGGAACATCGGGCCTATGTAGTAAAAGCGCGCCACGTCTTTGCTATGCGAAAGGTTGTGCTCAACATAAGCACGGATGACTGGTGGCGTGCCTTCTGGCCGCAGCGTCAGTTCGTGACCACCCAGATCGACGAAGCGGTACATCCCTTTTTGGGCCGACTGTAATGTTTCGATCGTGCCCTTTTCGAATACCGAACTGTCTTCAAAGATTGGCGTGCGCATTTCACGGAAGCCATAGCGCCCAAACGTATCGTGAGCCGCGCGCTCGACATCCTGCCAACGCTCAACCTCTGGCGAGATAACATCGCGCGTCCCACGTGGTGCCCTCAGGGGTTGATTCTTACCGCCACCGGACTGTTGCTCCGTTTCACTCATGCGTCATCCCACATAGCTTCGTCCGGGACCATCTGCCCCGCCCCTTCCTTCAAATACTTTTCCTTAATATCGACATAGTGCCGAGCGTGGCCAAGTATCCAAACGACATCCTCGTCGCTTACCCGGCGCAAAAAACGAGCCGGGCTCCCAACAAAGATCGTTCGCGGAGGAATGATCATCCCCGGCGGCACCAAAGCGTTCGCCCCGATGATGCACTCCTCTCCAATAACAGCGCCATCAAGAACCGTTGCACTCATACCGACGAGCGATCTTCCGCCGATATGGCAACCATGCAACACTGCCCCGTGCCCAACGGTCACCTGTGAATCCAAGACGGTCGGTTCCATGCCTGGGGCACAATGCAGAATTGTACCCTCCTGGATGTTCGTCGCAGTGCCAATGCGGATCGGACCAACATCGCCGCGCAATACACACCTGTACCAAACGCTAGCATCCCGACCGATCTCGACGTCGCCAATCACCACCACGTCTTCGGCAAGAAACACTGTCGGGTCAATACGTGGAATGGAGTCCTCAAATGACCGGATCATAATGGCCTCAACCTAATCACTTCACCGACTGAAATTTCATGGGTGCCATCATCAGTCCCGACTATCAGATGGCCGGCGTCCGTCAAGCCGTTTGCAACACCTTCGATAAGACCCGTTTCCGTCTGCACACTAACGCTGCCGGCGACACTTTCGGGCGACAACTCCAACCAACGCTCCCGAATCGGATCCATGCCGTATTCACGCCAGGCCGCCTCCCAACTGTCAAACGTGTCGAGCAGAGTCGCCAGGACATCAAGTCGGGACACCCGATGCCCAAGCTGTAGTTTCACACTTGTCGCACGTCCACGGAGCGCAGCCGGAAAGTCGGCAACCTCCTGGTTAACGTTGACGCCGATGCCACAAACTAAGAAATCAAAACCCCTACCAGTAGTTTCGGCCTCCACCAAAACACCTGCAATCTTGCTGTCCAAAACAAAGCAGTCATTAGGCCAGCGCAAAACGGGTTTATTCGGCAAAAACTCATTGAGAGTTTCTGCCGTGGCAATGCCGGCTACCAGCTGCACAGCACTGCCCGTTTCAGCTGCCGGAAATTCTGGACGTAGTAATAGGGAGACATAGAGACCAGTTCCCGCCGGGGACACCCAACGTCGGTGCCGACGACCCCGTCCTTCTGTTTGCTCGTCGGCTACGACAACCGTCCCGTCTGGTTCCCCTGCCCGGCCGAGATCCCGGGCTGCGTGGTTAGTAGAACTGACTGTGCTGAAGTAGTGGACGTCTGAACTAAAACGAGATTCAGGCAAAGCGGCAGCGACATTGGCCAGGGACGCCATCTCACCCATCCGTCAAAGCAAGATGTTGGCTCAAGCGTTCCGCTTCCGCCGTGAGTTCATCTCTTCGAACACTCACCTTTTCGACCACGTCAGCTGGCGCATTGTTGACGAACCCATCATTAGAAAGACGCTGTTCAAGTCCAGCAAGATCAGCCTGGACGCTCTCCAACTTGCTTCGTAGACGGTCTCGCTCGCCAGCAAGATCAACAATGTCGGCAACCAATAACACGGCTTCGACATCACCGACTGGCACATGTACACCCACGCCAATCTCCTCGTCGTCAGATCGCACTAACACCGGCTCCGCTTTGGCAAAGAAGCCAAGATAATCCGACAAATCATTGAGTTCGACACGACGTGCCGCGTTGCTACTGATCAGATCGACCGGCACTTTTTGGCCCGGACTGATATTGAAGTCATGCCTCACACGACGAATCTCGCTCACTAGGGCTTGTAAATCATTGATGCGCGAATCCGCCACCTTGTCCCGCCACACCAGGTGAGTGTGCGGCCAATCCGACAGAATCAATAGTTCCCGGTCACCGGGCAGGCGGCTCCAAATCTCTTCTGTAATGAACGGCATGATGGGATGAAGCACTTTCAGCGAGCCTTCAAGGACTGCCATGAGAGTCGCTCTCGCTGAGCGCAGGGCCTCAGGATCAGTGCCCCACAGCACCAACTTGGTCATCTCGATATACCAGTCGCAGAACTCGTGCCAAATAAAATGGTAGATCTCAAGGCTGGCTTCATCAAAGCGATACTTGCCCAGATTTTCTTCGAATTCCGGGAGGAGCCGAGCAAATCGTGACAAGATCCAACGGTCAGCAAGATTCGTGGCCACAGGGTGTGCCGCATCAGCCACTGCTTGCTCAGTCTCCCACTCGTTGCCCAGGTTCATGAGCACGAACCTTGATGCGTTCCATAGTTTGTTGCAGAACGTCCGGTAACCTGCCAAGCGGTCGCGGGCCAGGGCCATGTCGCCCCCGGGCGAGGCCATCGAAGCTAGAGTAAAGCGTAGCGAGTCAGCACCAAACTCATCGATTATCTCAAGAGGGTCCACGACGTTGCCTCTCGATTTACTCATCTTTTTGCCTTGCTCATCCCGTACCAAACCGTGGAAAAAGACCTCGCGGAACGGCGGCTCATCGCAAAAACGCAGCCCCATAAAAATCATGCGGGCAACCCAGAAAAACAAAATGTCATAACCGGTGACTAGTAACGCGCCGGGGTAGTAGCGTTTCAGGTCCACGGTTTCGTCCGGCCACCCCAGCGTCGAGAAAGGAAATAGCGCCGACGAGAACCAGGTGTCGAGAACGTCGGTTTCCTGGCGAAGCTCACCGCCACACGGGCACACCTCGGGATCTTCGAACGCAACGATGACTTCACTGCAATCATTGCAGTACCAAGCCGGAATTCGGTGCCCCCACCACAGCTGCCGAGAAATACACCAGTCACGGATGTTGGTCATCCACTCCCGGTAAACCTTCACCGTACTCTCGGGAACAAATTGAATATGGCCGTCTTCGACCGCAGCCAAAGCAGGTTGAGCGAGTGGCTCCATCTTCACAAACCACTGTAGCGACACCAGCGGTTCAATGATCGAATCGCATCGGTCGCAGTGGCCAACTGCGTGGACATGGTCCTTCTGCTCGACTAGATCACCACCCTGCTCCATTCTCTCAATAACATGCTTGCGCGCCTCGAAGCGATCCTGTCCTACAAAATCTCCAGCTCGATCCGTCATCTTGCCATCGCGGTCGATCACATCGACGCGCTCCAGATTGTGTCTGAGGCCAATTTCGTAGTCGTTCGGATCGTGTGAGGGCGTAACTTTGACCATGCCGGACCCAAACTCGAGATCCACAAAATCATCGGCAATAATCGGAATTTCCCGGCCAATGATCGGAAGAATCGCCGTTTTGCCTACTAGGTCAATGTAGCGCTTGTCATCCGGGTTCACCGCCAAAGCCGTGTCACCAAGCATCGTTTCCGGGCGGGTTGTCTCTACCTCGACAAACTGCGGCACACCAGGTTCCTCGTCTTCACTCTTCAATCGGTAACGGAGACGCCAAAGCGAGCCGTGAGTCTCGCGGTGCTTGACCTCCAGATCAGATATCGCTGTGCCACATCGCGGACACCAGTTGACCAGATACTCGCCACGGTAGACGAGTCCTTGCTCATACAGGTCGACGAAAACACGGCGGACTGCCTTCGACAGACCCTCATCTAGAGTGAACCGCTCTCGGGTCCAATCGACCGTGAGCCCCTCGTGCCGCATTTGCTGGAGAATCCGCCCACCATACTCTTCTTTCCATTTCCAAACGCGGCGCTCGAATTCTTCACGACCAAGCTCAATGCGACTCGTGCCCTCCTTGGCAAGTTGTTTCTCGACAACATTTTGAGTTGCAATACCAGCGTGATCAGTCCCAGGAAGCCACAACACGTCGTGCCCCTGCATCCGCTTCCACCGCGCCATGATGTCCTGGATCGTGTGATCCAAGGTGTGACCGATATGGAGAGAACCGGTCACGTTTGGTGGCGGGATCACCATTGAGTAAACCGGTGCTAGCGATTCTGGATCCGGTGTTCCAACAGCGCGTTCTTCCCAGACTTTCGCCCAGCGAGGCTCGACCGATTCAGGGGCGTACCCCTTCGGCATTTCGTCCCTCGAGAACGATGCAGATTCCCTCTGATCAGCCATTCTTAAATAAAACGGTCAAAGAAATCGGGGCGCCCGAATAGGGCGCGCACAGGCCAGAAACAGATCTGGAGCACCAGTCCGGGAAGGAACAGGAAAAGTAGCAACGCTCCCAGCTTCCTGTCAACGCGACTATAATCGCCAGCGTGCCTGTCCCTCTGCGAAGATTCAGCCAAAACTGGCTCGCCAACGACGAGCTCGCGGTCGCCCTTGTGCGTTCGATGGAGCCCCAGAGCGGTGACCACTTCCTCGAAATTGGCGGGGGAGAAGGGCGCATGACCCGTGCCTTGTTGCAACACGACGTCAGAGTAACCACGATAGAGGTTGACACGCGTTGCTGCGAAACACTTGAGGCACTCGCCCGCAACTCCGCTGGCAAACTGTCGGTAATTCATGGTGACGTTCTCGAGTACGATCCGCCAGCGTCTAGCGGGCCCGAACTACGTTTCGTCGGCAACCTGCCGTACGCCATTGCCAGTCCAATCATGCGCTGGACTGTTAAGCACCATAAAATCGTTTCCGACGCTTACTATATGGTCCCAATCGATATTGCAAAACGAATATTAGCGCCGGCCGGTTCCTCGGAACGGGCGCTCTTGTCTGTGCTCGTTGGCTGGTTCTTCGACGGCAAGATGATACGGCGCCTGGGCCCAGGGGCTTTTCGTCCTGAGCCTAAGATCAAGTCAGCATTTGTTCGCCTACAACCACATGAACCGCCGGCCTGTACTGCGCGACAACAACATTGCCAAACCGTTGTACAGGGTGGTTTCGCACACCGACGCAAGACGTTGTTGAATTCACTGCGTCAATCTGGCTGGCAACGAGATGAAATCGAGAGGGCGTTTGCCACAATCGGTATTGACATGGGCGCAAGAGCTGAGGCACTTAGAGTAATTCAATTTGCCCGTCTGGCTGAAGAGCTGCCGGAGCTTATCCAGTGAACAACGCCGCCACGTCACTATCTCTTGCCTATTCGATCATCCTGGCAGTCATTCAAGGGTTAACCGAGTTTCTTCCGGTTTCGAGCAGCGGCCACCTGGCCGCGGTGCAGCTCATCTGGCCAGCAATGCAGTCTCCTGGAGAGCTATTCGAAGTCAGCGTGCACCTGGGAACTACCGCTGCCGTGCTCTTCTACTATCGGCATTTTCTCGTCAAAATCCTAAGGGGACAACTGGACAACCGAATTGTCGATGGACTCTTTTCTCGGCAATGGACCGCCTACATCATTCTGGCTTCCATCCCGACGGCGGCTATCGGCCTTGGCTTTGAAAACTTAATCCGTGGTGCGTTTCAACGCCTGGATCTCATCGCCCTGTGCTTAGCACTATCCGGGGTCGTCCTGATGGCAACCAGCTTCGTGCCACGCCGCGAACACACCATCACTCCATTGCTCGCCATCGCCATCGGGACAATCCAGGGTGCAGCGATGCTCCCTGGCATTTCACGCTCTGGTCTCACCATTTCTCTCGCCTTGTTATTTGGCATTGCGCACCGACAGGCGGTGATTTTTTCTTTTTTGCTTTCTGTTCCGGCGATTCTCGGTGCAACTTTGATTGTTAGCCTGAATCCGCATGGAACCACCATCGGCACGGAGATCTTGTTCACTAACCTTGCCTTTGCTACGCTCTCGGCTGGGGCGATTGGATACATTTGCATTGGACTTGTGCACCGTGCCACCTCGGAAAAGTGGTGGCATCGATTCGCTTGGTATCTATGGGCGTTGTCATCGGTGCTCGCGTGGCTCGCGCTGGGGAGTTCCTGAGAGAACCCTGGGAGGCGCTGAACCAAGGTGCGAGCTTCGCCTAGGAGTCATAACACCAGAGGTTTTTTAAGTGGCTCGCAAACGCAAGCGCCCCGCTTCGCAGGCCCGTTTCCGCGACGAATCTATTGGCTTCGCCTGCATGGCAGCCGCCATCCTTATAGCAGCGGCTTTATCCTCATATACGGCTACGGACCCCAATCCATTCGATTTCGCAGCTGACAGCCCAATCCAGAACTGGGCCGGGCCGGTCGGGGCGACGATAGCAGCGGTCGCGTTTCAGATGGTGGGGCTTGGCGCCTGGTTGTGCACATTCGCCCTCGCAGTGGTGGGATGGAATCGTATCCGGCATCGCAGAATCGAGTCGCCGTTCACTAAAGCCCTGGGCACCATCACATTGACCATCTCAGTGTGTGGCCTAGCTACCATAAGCATCGGCACAATCAGCTACGGTGGTGGCGGGTTCCCTGCTGGTGGCATCGTAGGGTCACTGACTGCAACGGCCTTGTTGTCGATGTTCGGCCCTGTCGGTGGCCCCCTTGTCTGCGTTACCACAGCATTGTTGGCGGTCATCGCAGCAACGAGCCTGTCACTTGAAGTCATGATGATGGCGGCATGGAGGGGACTGATGAGTACCCTCCGTCGCATGCGTACTAGCTTCGCTCGCACCCGTGAACGCCGCCGTAAAGCTAAGGCGCGACGGGCGGTCATTGACAAGCACGCCGCGCACGCGAACGTTAAGAAAACGGGCGTGCTCTCAGGCAAGAAAACCCCCGAGATACCAAAAACGAGTGGCTCGGTGCTGAAAGTGAAGGTTCCAGTCACTCTCACACGGTCTGACGCAGAACTTCCGGAGGTGATGGTCACCCCAGCGGTTGAACAAACATCCCCGACCAAGCCACGCGAGAAGCTGAAACCACCGCCAGGCCCCGATCCTCTACCTTTCGAGCAACCAGCGGGGCCAGGTGGTTCATACGCGTTGCCAGAAGTTGACCTGCTCGATCTGCCGTCCCCACACGAAGAGATCGACGAAGCAGAATTCGTCGAAAAAGCAAAAGCGATCTCCAGTAAGAGTGCCGAGTTTAAGGTGGCTGGCGAAGTTGTGGCAATCCACCCCGGTCCGGTGGTCACAACCTATGAGTTTCAACCAGCAGCCGGCGTGAAGTACAGTCAGATCGTCAACCTCAGCGAAGATCTCAGTCTCGCGCTCCGAGCGGAAAGCGTTCGCATAGCGCGGCTACCGGGCAAGTCTACAGTTGGCATCGAAGCCCCGAACAGCACCCGCAAGGTTATTCGCCTTCGCGAGATCTTTGAGTCCAAACAATTTCAAAAGTCCCACTCAAAGCTAAGCTTGGCAATCGGTAAGGAGATCCACGGAGAGAACGTTGTCGCCGACCTTGCTCGTGCGCCACACCTACTAATCGCCGGCACAACAGGTTCAGGTAAAAGCGTGGCACTGAACTCGATGCTGCTGAGCCTTCTTTACAAAGCGTCTCCAGACGAAGTGAAACTCGTACTCGTAGATCCCAAGCGTCTCGAATTCGGCCTTTACGAAGACCTCCCTCACCTCTTGACACCGGTAGTGCTCGACGCCGATCGGGCCGCTAATGCGCTCGGCTGGGCTGTACGCGAGATGGACAAGCGCTACCGAAGGCTAGCTGAATTCGGCGTCCGCAACATTGAGCAGTTCAACATAATGTTGCAGCGTGGCGAGGAAGAGCTACTCGACAGAGCGGCAAAGTCCCATCATGCTGCCACAGGTGCAGGCTTTGCTCCCTCAGAACTCAAGCCACTCCCCTACCTCGTCGTCGTCATCGATGAGCTCGCCGACTTGATGCTGCGCGCGTCAGCATCGGTCGAAGTTTGCATCATGCGCCTGGCGCAGATGGCGCGCGCTGTCGGTATTCATATGATCCTTGCCACTCAGCGGCCATCGGTTGACGTCATTACTGGAACGATCAAGAACAACTTGCCAGCGCGTATCTCTTTCCGCGTTGCGTCCAAGACCGACTCACGAGTCATCCTTGATTCACACGGCGCCGAAAACCTACTCGGCAAAGGAGATATGCTGTTCCTGGCTCCCGGTACCTCGCGTTTACAACGCGTACATGGCGCCTATGTTGACGATGGTGAAGTTCGCGCAGTAGTCGACTTCTGGCGTAACCAGGCACGACCGCAATACGCGCAGGAAGTCACACTCCCACCACCGGAAGGAACGGGGCCAAAGAACGCCGACAAACCTTCGAATAACCGCGACGAATACTTCGAAGAAGCCCTCCGCCTGGTCGTCGGGGCTGGTGAAGCTTCAATCTCAAACATCCAGCGAAAGTTGCGCCTCGGGTATGCTCGCGCCGGCCGTATCGTCGATATGATGGAGGCGGACGGCCTGGTTGGCCCACCCCAAGGATCAAAGCCTCGGCGCTTGTTGGTCGATGCCGCTTACATCGTCGAAAAATACGGCAGTGTGCCATCGCCGCCACAATAAAGACTCGAAAGTCGACCGATGCTGATGGGGTTTCGCATTAACGCTCCCACGGTGTCATCGGTCTTGTACATCACCCAACTACCTACATTCGCTCCGGCAGAGGTATGCCCAGTAGACTCAGGACCTCGCTGAAGTGCAGTCGGAAAACGTGCGCCAAGAGAATTCTGAGTGCACGCTTAGCTTCATTTTCCTCCTTAAGAATTGGGTACCGATGGTAGAAGTGGTTGAACGCCTGGGCGAGACCAAAAGCGTGCTTCGCAAGCGTTGAAATTTCCAAGTTCGTCACTGTCTGCTCGATAACATACTCGAGTCGCATAAGCTGAACTATCAGGTTCCACAACTCCGAAGCTTCCTTCCCAACAAGCTCGGAGCCCAACCGTCCAGCGGCAAGCATTGATCGCGCTTCGCTAACGACCTCTTCCTCACTCTTTCCCCAGCGCTCTTCGAGCTTGGCAAAGATGCTATGCGCCCGGACTCCTGCGTACTGGAGATATGGACCGGTCTCACCTTCGAAGCTCAGCGCTTCTTCGAGGTCAAAGGCAATCACCTTGTTACGAGAAAATTTGACCAGGAAGTAGCGCAACGCTCCAACGGCGATCTGGCGGCCTAATTCGTCGACCTCAGCTGCATCAAGCTCAGGATTGCGTTTGGCGACCTCGGTTGCACCCCGTTTCTCAAGAACGTTGAGAAGGTCGTCAGCTTTGACACCATAGCCCCGGCGCCCTGACATTTCGATATAAGCCTTACGCTGGTCGTCTTGCGCCACCGGGATACCTAAGGTTTCTGCGGTGCGCGGTGTCAATGCCACCATCTCGTAGGAGAAATGAGTGTGCGAGACTTCGATCTGTGAATCTCTAGTTAAGGCGGCCAACGCGACGCCAACGATTTGTTGCAGATACGACTGACGCACGTCGATAACATTGAAGCCCGATCTTGCGCCACCAAAGCGACCAGGCATCGAACGGGCATTAGCACTTCCCGGACGGGCGCTCCGGTAGGCAACATGCGTATCTGGAATCTCCGCATAATTCTCATAAGCAAATACGTCGTCGAGCAAGCCATATTTCCACATGTGGTAGGCAATGTCCTTGGCCACGTATGTCGCAGCGCCGTTGGAACGCACTAGCACCTTGTCCGGTTCCTCGAGATCCTCGAAACCTGGTAGGCCTTCAAGACGCATCATCCAGCAGCCGTCGTGTTTGCCACCATCAGCGAAATAGACACAGTCACTCGTACTCAGTTGCTCAAGAGCAGCCGCCCACAGTTCAAGTCCCACGACGTCACCTTCTCGAACCAAGAGGTCATAACGGATGCCAAGGCGTTCCATTGTGGCAATATGGCAACTGGTAATTCGGTCGGCGATGATGGCACCTAACTCAGCTTCGGGGCCACTCTGACGCTCAAGTGACAGCAAAACCTCACGTCGCCGTGCTTGCAGAACCTCATTGTTCTCAAGAAGCTCGGTAACCTCGGTGTACAGATCCCAGCAGGCATAATCGAAAGGGTCGGGAAGAGCTGCAACGGCCTCAGCGTCCAGACCACGGATCTCTGCAAAACCGAGTACGACATCCGCGACCTGCACGCCGGTGTCATCGATATAGTTCTGAACTTCAACATCAATCCCCTGACTACGAACTACACGGGCCAAAGTGTCGCCGAGGCAAGCATTGCGCAGGTGGCCAATGTGCGCCGCCTTGTTGGGGTTTATGCTCGTGTGCTCAACGATCTGTTTTATGTCGACACTGGACGGAAGCCGGTGGTCATCGGAGACACTACCCAGTGTGTCAAGGATTTGATCGAATACCCATCCGCGGTCAAAGAAGGCGTTCAAATACCCGGGGCCGGCGATTTGCCAGCGACTCACACCGGCTACCGGGTTCGCTTCAAGCCACTCAAGCAGTTCCTCTGCAAGCTGACGTGGCGGGCGACCAAGGCTACGGCCAAGCTCGAGTGCAACAGGGATTGCCAGGTCGCCAAACTCAGGCCTCGGTGGATCCTCGACAGATGGAATGTCGATAGTTTCACCGGTCACTTCGGCAACCGCTTTCACCACCGCCGCAGCAACTACCCGCCTAAGGTCGACAATCATACGTCTGTCTCAGTAAAGGGAAGCTTGCCCTTAACGTGAAAACTGCGGCGATGAAACTCGCTTGGCCCCTGATCAGCAAGGGCGCGCCGATGTTCCAAGGTCCCGTAACCCATATTTCGGCTCAAACCGTAACCTTGGACACGACGAGCGTAACCAGCCACCAAGGTGTCTCGGGCGACCTTGGCAAGAACCGACGCCGCGGCTATCGACAAACACCGAGCGTCACCCTTCACCAAAGATCTCTGTGGAATCTGCACGTCGAGTTCTATGTGCCCATCAATCAGGAGGTAATCTGGTGGTTTCCGCAAACCCTCTATTGCGCGCAACATCGCTACCCGTGTTGCCTCAGAGATATTGAGCCGATCAATCTCGGTCGCCGACGCGATGCCGATCGACCAATCGTCAAGGTCCTTGACCAACAGCTTGAAACACTCACAGCGCTGCGATGCGGTGAGCTTCTTAGAGTCGTTGACGCCTTTGGTCTTGCGTAATGGATCAACGACAGCAGCGGCCGCGATTACAGGCCCAAAAAGCGACCCTCGGCCCACCTCGTCAAGCCCAGCGATCCGGCTCAGGCCAGACTGCCTCAGTTCCTGCTCGAAAGGCTCTATTGGGTTCGCTTCTCCTTGATGCGAGCCGCTTTTCCAGAACGACTTCGAAGATAATACAGCTTAGCCCTGCGAACCTTACCCAACCGGGTAACTTCGATGCTCTCAATGTTAGGCGAATGCAATGCAAAGATGCGCTCAACGCCGATGCCGTACGAGATTTTCCGCACCGTGAAGCTAGCATTGTTGCGGCTGCCACGTCTTGCAACCACCACACCTTCGAACACCTGTATGCGTTGCTTGTTCCCTTCGATGACGCGCTGGTGGACCTTTACGGTATCGCCCGGACTGAAAGCAGGAATTTCCTGCTTCTGCCCGCGACTCTCAATCATCTTCATTACGTCCACGATGACTACTCCCTTGTTCCGTTCTTCAAAAATGCTTGATCTTGTTCGGATAGCGTCTTGGTGACGAGCAGATCGGGACGCTTACGCGCTGTTGCTAGTAACGACTGCTGCCGTCGCCACGTGGCGATCGCTTGGTGATTCCCCGATCTTAGAACCAACGGTGCCGAGTATCCCCTAAAATCGGCCGGGCGTGTGTAGTGAGGATAATCTAAAAGCCCCTCAGAAAACGAGTCCCTCTCTACAGCTTCGGCATCCCCAACGGCTCCTGACTGCAACCGAGTAATGGCTTCTACGACAACCATTGCTGGCAACTCGCCACCAGTGAGAACGTAGTCACCAATAGAGAGTTCAAAATCAACTAGATGCTCACGCACACGCTCATCGACACCTTCGTAGCGACCGCACAGCAGCGTCATCTGTTTCAGGACCGCGAGTTCTCCGGCCTTTGACTGCTGCAAAAGCTGTCCTTGAGGAGACATCATGATGACTGGACCGGCTTCAACTCCCTGTTCCGCAAGTTCGATAGCAACCGCCTCGACAGCCAAGAACAGAGGTTCCGGCTTAAACACCATTCCACCACCCCCGCCAAAAGGTTCGTCATCAATTTGCCGGTGGGGCTCATCTGCAAAATCACGCAGATCATGCACTCTCAGCTCTACAAGACCCTTACCGATGGCGCGGCCGACAATTCCTTCCCCGAGTGGCCCGGGGAAAAATCCGGGAAAGATCGTGATTATGTCTATCCTCATGGCGTTTCTCACAGGCAGTTATGCCTTTGTTGCTTCTACCAAACCTGCTGGCGGATCAATCACTACAAGCCGGGCTTCCACATCCACTTCTTTCAGCAACGCACCCACCATAGGCACCAGGCTGCGCTCACCATGCTGTGCGATCTCTAGCCAGTCCTGTGGGCCGGGCACCACGGCAGTAATCTCACCAAGCTTGACACCCGTTGGATTCTCCACCCTACAACCAACAAGGTCGTGAATGTAGTAACAGCCGCTCCCCAAGTCCGGTAGTCCCGCCGCCTCCACGCTAATCTCTTCATCGCGTAACGTTCCAGCTTCATCTCTATCGGCAACACCCCCAAGACGCACAATCCACCGATCACCCTGGGCCCGGCACCTAATCACTTCCCGCCAGCTACCGGCCATCCACAGGCATGTTCCCGGCTCAAAGTGCACCGTCCGAGAATCGGTCGGATCCACGATCACTTCACCGACGAGGCCATGCGGCCGCAAAACCCGTCCGACGACCACTGGATCCGACGGCTCTGGTTGGCTAGACACCCAAGACATGCTGCTACTCCAAAATTTCCAGCAGAACGCGTTTGTTGTCTTTCGTGCCAGCGGTCCCTAGCAAAGTACGAATGGCACGGGCTGTGCGACCCTGCTTGCCAATCACCTTCCCTAAGTCATCTGGATCAACTCTCAGCTCGACAACCGTCGTCTGCTCTCCCTCAACGACGTTAACTTGTACTTCATCTGGATTGTCGACGAGCGCCTTCGCAATGTTTGAGACCAATTCTTCGATAAGCATCGAACAACTCCCCTATTGGCGAATTCGTGAGTGTGTACGGGGGGCCCGGAGACACAAGCGACTCCGGGGTATTTAGCCTATTCTTTTTCCGCTTCTGCCTCCGTTTCAGCTTCTGGCTCCGCTGCTACTTCTGCCTCCGCCTCTGCTTCTGGCTCCGCTGCTGCTTCTGCCTCCGCTGCTACTTCTGCCTCCGCCTCTGCTTCTGGCTCCGCTGCTGCTTCTGGCTCCGCTGCTACTTCTGCCTCCGCTTCTACGTCGGCTCCTGCCTCTGCCTCGGGTTCGGGTTCCGGTCCAGGCTCTGGCGTCGCACTCTCCTTGGTACGGGATTCGCTTTGCTGAACAGCATCGCGCTGGCGTGATGGAGCCACAGGCTGTTGAGTCTCCACCGTACCAACTTCAATCTGTTTCAGAAGGCTCTTGACAGTGTCGGATGGCTGCGCGCCCTTAGCGATCCAGTCTTTCGTCTTCTGGACGTCAAGGACAACTTTTGCCGGCTGATAGCGAGGATGGTAATGACCTAGGATCTCAATAAACGCACCGTCACGAGCCGCCCGACTGTCGGCTACAACGACCCTGTAGTGCGGATCTTTTTTCGCACCTGTTCTACGTAGATGAATCGCAAGCACTCTCTCTATCCTCCTAGTGAAATCATTTGTCGCCCGAACGCGGAGCGACCGCTCTCATCGGCCAAAACCTACGTTTCGCATCATGTCTAGCGGATCGCCCCGCTGGCGACCAAGTTTCTTCATTAATTTTCGGGCTGTGTTGAATTGTTTGAGCAACCGATTGACATCTTGAATACGGGTACCGCTACCCTTGGCAATCCGCCGGCAACGTGACCTGTCGATGGTTTGCAGATGGCGACGCTCTTCAACCGACATCGAATCAATGATGGCGCTGAAGCTTCGCATGTCGCCCTCAGCCGGAGCCAGAGCTTTCATATCAACTCCCCGTCCCATTGGCAACAACTCAAGGAGCTTTGACATTGAACCAAACTTGTTCATCTGCCGGATCTGCTCTCGAAAATCCTCGAGTGTAAACGTCGCATCCCGCAGGCGTTTCTCGATTTTTGCTGCCACCTCGATGTCCACACCCTCCTGCGCCTTCTCAATCAGCGTCAAGATGTCACCCATCCCAAGAATCCTCGAGGCAATACGGTCCGGGTGGAAAGCCTCTAAATCTTCGGTGCGCTCGCCAACGCCAGCGTAAAGGATTGGCAAGCCAGTCACCGCCGCAATCGACATCGCTACACCACCCCGGGCATCACCATCCAGCTTGGTAAGTACCGTCCCTGTTAGCGGCAAGCGCTCATGGAACACACTCACAGATGTGACTGCATCCTGGCCGGCGAGGGAGTCGGCAACATAGATGACGTTCCCCGGTTTTAGAACTTTTACTATCTCTGCTGCCTCGTTCATCATCGTCTTATCGAGGTGCAGACGGCCCGCAGTGTCAAAAACGACAACATCGTGGCCAGTCAGCCGCGCCTTCTCAATCGCTTCCCGCGCCAGCACCATAGGATCATCACCGTCACTTACGAAGACCTGTAGCGAAGAATTGGTCGCCATCTGAGCGAGCTGCTCTCTTGCCGCCGGACGATGAACGTCTAGCGAAGCTAGTAACGGCGAGTGGCCGCTACGGCGCAGCTGCTGACTAAGCTTGGCCGCAGTCGTCGTTTTACCTGCCCCTTGCAACCCAACGAGCATGATGACGTGTGGCGTGGCACCCTTAAGCTGAAGAGATGCCTGGGTGCCACCAAGCAACTTAACCATCTCCTCATGGACAACCTTGACAACCTGTTGGCCCGGAGTCAGCGAGTCAAGTACCTCCTGCCCCTGGGCGCGCTCGCGGACGACCCCGAGAAGATCCTTCACGACGCCAAAATTGACGTCGGCTTCGAGCAGCGCCAACCGCAAATCACGCAGAGCGGCTGCAAGGCTCGCCTCATCGATGCGCACAACGCCACGTAGCATGCTCAGCGTTTGATTCAGGCGTTGGCTGATTTGCTCAAACATGTTGGCTTTCGGTGCTGGTTCTTGGATTAAACAGACGTCAGGTCGTGTCCAAGCTTCTGTTTTTTAGTTTCAAGATAGCGGCGTGTTGTTTCAGTCGGTTCTATTTCTATGGGGACCCGCTCGACAACCTCGAGGCCATACCCGGAAAGTCCGACAAACTTGCGCGGGTTATTGGTCATGACCCTAAGCTTGGAGGCCCCCAAGTCGTTGAGAATTTGTGCACCAATGCCATAGTCGCGCTGATCGGCCTGGAATCCAAGCGCTTCGTTGGCCTCGACCGTGTCGGCGCCACCATCCTGGAGTTCGTAGGCTCTCAACTTGTGGACCAAGCCAATTCCGCGGCCCTCCTGCCTTAGATATACGATAATCCCGCGGCCCTCTTCGGCAATCCGCTGCATGGCAGTTTCGAGCTGTGGGCCACAATCACAACGCGCCGAAAAGAAGGCGTCGCCGGTGAGACACTCAGAATGCACGCGCATTAGGACAGGGTCACCATCGGCAACATCTCCCATGACGAGGGCCACGTGCGTCTTGTTGTCGAACTCATTCTCATAGGCATGCAAAGTGAAATCACCGAAACGAGTCGGCAGGTTCGGCGAAGCCATACGTTTGACGAAGCGTTCGGTGCCGAGTCTGTAGTGGATTAGGTCGGCGATGTTGATAATCCTTAGTTCGTGTTTTGCTGCGAACTCCATGAGATCTGGAACTCTTGCCATCGTCCCGTCTTCGTTCATGATCTCGCAGATTACGCCCGCCGGATACAAACCTGCCATGCGGGCAAGGTCAACAGCTGCCTCGGTCTGTCCGGCGCGGCGCAGCACCCCACCGTCTTCAGCCTGCAGAGGGAACATATGACCGGGCCTGCCAAGATCCTGAGGCCGGGTAGCGGGATCGATCGCAGCCCGCACGGTGGCAGCACGATCGGCAGCGGAAATACCAGTGGAGACATCTCTTTTCGCCTCAATCGATACACAGAACGCCGTGTTGAACTTTGACGAATTGTCATCGACCATCAGTGGGACTTGCAAAGCTTCAAGCCGCTCCCGCGTCATTGGCAAGCAGATTAGCCCGCGCCCATTTCTGGCCATAAAGTTGATGACTTCGTCGGTGATTTTCTCTGCGGCGATTGTTAGGTCCCCCTCGTTCTCGCGATCCTCATCGTCAACCACAATCACCATACGACCTTGTCGAATGTCCTCGATTGCTTCGTCGATGCTGGCGAAGCTCATGCCTCATCTCCCCCGACGGCGACAATCGACTCCATGCCCGGTACTTCTAGATCCGCTTCGAGCATCCGGGCAACATACTTACCCAGCATGTCCACTTCCACGTTCATCGCCTCCGCACGCTTCTCCGAGATCAAATTTGTGTGTTCCAGTGTATGCGGGACAAGCTGGACGTCGAACCAACCTTTGTCCAGATCAGCAATGGTTAGGGAAACACCATTGATTGCGATCGAGCCCTTTGGCACTAAATAACGCTCTAAACCCACTGGCATCTCAAACCGGGTGCGCACAAAGTCACCTTCTTTGTCCTGCCAACGCTGTCGAATCACCGCATCTACGTGCCCTTGCACAAAGTGCCCACCGATACGGGCGTTGGCAGCTAAAGGACGTTCAAGATTGACCCTAGTGCCTTCCTCATAAAGAGACTGGTTGGTCCGCGCAATCGTCTCTGGTGAGACCTCAGTAACAAAATCCATACCGTCAATTTCGATAACCGTAAGGCAGGCACCGTCAACTGCAATGCTGTCTCCGAGCACCAAGCTGAGGGAACTCGTGTTTGTGGTAACCCGTAGGCGCACGCCTTGTGACACGTGCTTAACGCGTGTAACCGTACCCACCTCTTCGATTAGCCCAGTAAACATTCGTGCTTTTCTGGTTTGAGATGCTAAAGGCCGTGTTTCAGCACCCTTCTAGAGTGATGGCTCCGGGCCTTGAAGATATCCCTCGACCGCCCAGTCGTCACCAAGACTGAAGTGTCTCACGTGACGGAGGCGCGGCGCTGCCGTGAGCTCGTCGACACCATCGCCTCCCCAAAGAGACAAGGCTCCGGACCCGCCGATCAAGAGAGGTGCATAGACGAGGAAGAGCTTGCATATTATACCAGCCTCGAATGCGCTAGTCAGAACGCCACTGCCCCCCTCAAGCAGCAATGACATCACTTCCCGAGCTGCAAGCTCGGAAAGGATGTCATCCCAAGAAAGTCCTTTTTCACCAGAGCTTATCCGAACTATCTCAGCACCCAACGCGCCAAGCTCAGCTTCCGCATCCGCAGGGGCATCTGGGCCACAGAACAAAAGCACCCTGCCCTTACTTTCACCCAACAGCTTGGCGATTCGGGGCGTGCGCAAGTTGGTATCAAAAACCACTCGATAGCGTGGGCCCTCGGAATTGTCTCCCCGCACGGTAAGGCGAGGATCGTCATCGAGAATAGTCCCGATGCCGACTCCAATCGCATCCGTTTCAGCGCGCAATTGATGCGTTCGCCGACGAGCAATTTCGCCACTGATCCACTGAGACTCACGGTGCCTTGTCGCCAGGCGCCCATCTAGAGAGATAGCAGCTTTGGCTGTGACGAACGGCCGGCCGCAGGTCTTATACGAAAGATATGCCTCGTTGAGTCGTGTCGCCTCAAAAGCCAACTCACCGACGTCAACCTGAAGACCGGCGGCGCGCAAGGCCTTCACCCCACCACCAGAGACCCTCGGATCCGGATCCAAAGTGCTTACCACCACCCGCTTGATACCGGATTGCAAGACCCCATCAATGCAAGGCGGCGTGCGTCCTTGATGGCTGCAAGGCTCAATGTTGACGTAGAGCGTCGCGCCGCGCGCCCTATCACCAGCTTCATCGAGAGCAACTCGTTCAGCATGAGGGTCACCTGGGCATCGGTGCAGCCCACGCCCAACCACCTCGTCATCGCGCACTACAACGGCTCCAACCATGGGATTTGGACTAGTCGCTCCGCGCGCCTGTGATGCCAAGCGGATGCATTCTTCTAAATGCTGCTTATCTGCCACTTGTTACCTATTAATCCTGGCCGATCAGGCCATTGACATAAGCCTCGGCATCAAACAGAGCCAAGTTATCGATTTCTTCACCTGTGCCAACGAACCGAATCGGCAAGTCCAATGTCTCGGCGATTGAAAGAACAACCCCACCCTTGGCACTGCCGTCGAGCTTCGCAAGGATCAGACCGGTGACACCAGCGTGCCGGAAGAAGTCCTCTGCCTGACGGAGCCCATTCTGGCCAGTGGTCGCATCGAGCACAAGCCAGACTTCGTTGGGCGCTCCTTCGATGACTTTCCCTGCCGTCTTATGGATCTTAGAAAGTTCCGCCATAAGGTTATCTTTGGTATGTAGGCGGCCCGCAGTGTCGATCAGAACAATGTCTGCACCGCGACAGCGGCCTGCTGCGCAAGTATCGTAAACGACCGCCGCAGGATCTCCACCCGGCTTATGAGAGATAACTTCAACATTGAGGCGTTTGCCCCAGACCTCAAGCTGTTCAACGGCCGCGGCGCGGAAAGTATCTGCAGCACCAAGAATAACGCTGTGTCCTTGCGCAACGTACCTCGCCGCGAGCTTCGCTACACTGGTCGTTTTTCCTGAGCCGTTGACACCAACGAGCAGAACCACATGCGGTCGATCTTCCGAAGGTGTACTTAATGCGCTACTGCTCCTTGTGAGAATCTCCAACATCGCCTTACGTAAGCGCTCGTGTGGACTCTCGTCGCCAACCGGAGTCCGACGAAGATTTTCCACCAAACGCAGGGCCACTGTCGGACCAACGTCAGCCAAGATGAGAGCTTCTTCAAGCGCCTCAAGCGTCTCTTCGTCTGGTCTTTGGAGCGAAGCGATGCCGCGCAACACTCCCCTCAGGCTCTCTCGTGTGCGCACAAGCGAACGGCCTAGGATGCCACCCAACGTGTATTCTAGTGAGCCGTGGTGACGATGAAGATCGTCGATTCACAAAGGGAAGCTGTCCTGCACAAGGCCTGCTTTGGGCAACACATGGGCGAGATCGTAGCATGACTGACATCACTCAAGAGGGGCGTCCCGACTACTCTTCAACCAAGGTACGTGCCATCAGATCCTCGATCGCCGCCCGCGCCGGCTTGCCTTCTTTCAGTATCGCATAAACCTCATTCGTGATCGGCATCTTCACTTCCAGTCGACGCCCCAGATGAAACGCAGCTAGGACCGTCTCGACGCCTTCGGCAACCATCTGCATGCTGTCGATGATCTCTTCCAGGCTTCGACCCTTCCCGAGTTCAACACCAACGTGACGGTTTCTGCTCAACGACCCGGTACAGGTCAATACCAGGTCGCCCAGGCCAGCTAACCCCATCAGGGTGGCTGGCCTCGCTCCCCGGGCAACCGCCAAGCCAGTCACCTCCTTGAGGCCACGTGTGATAAGAGCAGCACGTGAGTTGGTACCGAACCCGAGCCCATCCGCAATCCCGGTCGCGATCGCAATGGCATTCTTGAGAGCCCCACCATGCTCAACGCCAATAATGTCCGCATTTCGATAGGCTCTCAATGGACCATGGCTCAAACAAGCTTGGACGCTTTCGGCAGCTTCGAGGTTGGCACATGCGAGAGTCACAGCCGTGGGGTGCCCTTCAACAAGTTCGGCAGCAAATGAGGGGCCGGACAGAGCCATAATCGAAGCTTCCCTTCCACCGGTATATTCCGAAAGCACCTGGCTCATCCTCAATCCCGTGTTGTCCTCCAAACCCTTGGTTGCCGAAACTAGGTGAGCTCCAGCCGGAAACGCGTAGCTGATTTCATCCCACACCGAGCGCAGGAAACGTGACGGAATCACACTTATGACCAAGTCGGCGTCAGCCATGCTCGCTTCCGCGTCTGCGCTAACCACTAGAGATTCCGGGAGTTCGCAGCGCGGAAGATAGTCAGCGTTTTTGCCGCTACGGCTCATGGCATCGGCGGCAAGCTGTCGCCGCGCCCATAACCTGACATTATGACCGGCCAAGCTAGAATGAACCGCCAAGGCCGTACCCCACGAACCGGCTCCCAGCACCGCTATCTTCCACAGGTTTCGGCGCTTTTGAGGGTCCACAGGATCGCCCACAATCACACTCTTTCGGCCACTGCAATGCTCATTGTCATCCTTCTCCAAGCTTTGCTTCTTCACCCCGCATGATCCGCCCGATGTTCTCCCGGTGGCGCTGGAAAATGACGATCGCTACCAACGATGTGGCCGCAAGTGAGTAGCTGGGCTCGGCCCGCAACCAGGCGGTACAGACCAATGCGACACAACCTGAAAGAGACGCTAATGACATCATACGGCCAATTACCGCCACCACCACCAAGACTCCGACCCCTACTGCTGTCGGCACAGGCACGAGAAGACTAAACGCCCCCAACAACGTAGCTACTCCTTTACCTCCACGCAGGCCAAGCCAGGGCGTGTAGCAATGCCCAAGAACGGTGCCGAGTGCACCAGCCGCCCCCCAAACTGGCTGTTGCATGCCGAGGACAACAATACCAACATGTAGCGCAGTGAACGTACCGACGGCACCCTTCGCAGCATCCAGAAAAAGGGTAGCAATACCAGCTCCCTTACCAAGGACGCGATTTACGTTGGTAGCCCCAATGTTGCCGCTGCCCACAAGACGAACATCATCGCCGGTCTTCACCCTGACGAGTAAGTACCCGAAAGGAATGCTGCCAAAAGCAAAGCCAACTAGCAGCCCGCCCATGATAGCGATCATGTCGTTGTGGGCTGCATAGAACAAATCAAACACTGGCGTTATCCCCTGATTCGACAAGCTCCTGCCGCAAGAGGTTAAGTACGGCCGCAACCGCGGCGACGCGTATAGTGTCCCGGTCGCCGTCGAACTGCCACCTTCGCGAGACTACCGCGTGGCGATCAGCGACAGCACCGAAGATACGCCCAACGACCTCCCTGGGACCAGTCAATGGGCCAGCCCAGCCCGTCACCGCTACTCCGTAGGTCGCCATCGATCGATCTCTGATCGCAGCGGCAAGCGCCTCGGTCGTTGCCAAGGAAACCGTTCCGTACTGCGCGAGCAGTTCAGGATCGAGCCCGGCGAGGTCAATCTTGGCATCAGCAGCGTACACAACAATGCCGCCCCAGAAAAAGTCGGAAGCTCCCGGTACTTGTGTTAGCGCCGCCGAGACCAAGCCTGCTGTGCAACTTTCCGCTGTGGCAACCGTTTCGTGTTTTCGCAACAGCGTGCCACCCACCATTTCCGCAAGGTGGAGAAAGTTGTCCAATGTCGGGTGGCTCATATCCCCAAGGTCCAGAGAGTGGCGTGGACAGCCACCTGGGTATAAGCGGCCGCCACGACATCATCCGCCATTATCCCCACGCCACCTTGTAGTTGCTCAAAGCGTCCTGCCGGAAACGGCTTTAGGATGTCAAAGGTACGAAACAAGAAGAATGCCAGTATCCACCAGCCACTCGAACCCGGGACAGCCACCATCGACAACCACATCCCCGCCCACTCATCGACCACAATCGAACTAGGGTCATCACCTTCTAGTTCCATGGCAGCAATTTCAGCGGCGATAGTCCCGAGGATCGTGAACCCGATGCTAGCAGCAAGCTGCCACCTCCAATCGAGCGGGGCAAGAAACAGGATGAACAGTGCAACACCAAGCAGCGATCCCCAGGTACCAGGGGCAGGCCAAAGAAACCCTGTGCCGAAACCAGTCGCCAGCAAGCGGGAAGCTTGCTCTTGGGCGCTTCGGGTCACGGCGTGAGCCGTCCCAGTAACCTTGGATAGGGAATCGTCTCACGCAGGTGAGGCACGCCGGTAATCCAGGCGATGACGCGTTCAAGCCCCATACCAAAGCCGGAGTGCGGCACCGAGCCATAGCGTCGGACATCGAGGTACCACTCGTAGTGCTTTTCGTTAAGACCATTCTCCCGGATGCGCGACAGAAGTAGATCATGGTCATGAATTCGCTGACTGCCACCAATGATTTCTCCGTATCCCTCGGGAGCTATCATGTCCATGGCAAGCGCTAGTTCCTGCCGCTCCGGGTCAGGCTCCATATAAAATGCCTTTATCGCCGTTGGGAACCTATGCACGAGCACTGGACGGTCGAACGCCTCAGAAATGATCGTCTCATGGCCACCGCCAAAGTCCCCGCCCCATTCGAAATCCTGTCCAGCCTCCCTGAGGATTTCAACAGCTTCGTCATAGAGGATCCGTGGAAAAGGCTTTACAACCCGCTCAAGGGTCGTCGTGTCCCGGTTGAGGACCTCCAACTCGTATTTGCACTCGACGAGCGCTGTTTGCACGACGTGCGAAATGAAGTCCTCTGCCAACTCCATCGCATCGTCAAGCGTCGCATAGGCTACCTCCGGTTCGAGCATCCAGAACTCGATGAGGTGCCGACGCGTCTTGGATTTCTCTGCCCGGAAAGTCGGGCCGAAGCAATAGACACGACCGTGCGCCATACAAGCCGGCTCCAAATACAGCTGGCCGCTTTGGGTCAAGTATGCGTTCTCTCCGAAGTAATCGGTGGAGAATAACGTCGTGGTTCCCTCAACCGAAATCGGGGTCAGGATCGGACTGTCAATGAGTACAAAGCCACGGTCATGGTAGTAGGAGCGACAGATGTGGATCACTTTGCTGCGCACCCTAAGAGCTGCGACCTGAGAACTCGATCTCAGCCACAGGTGGCGATGATCCATCAAGAATTCGGTCCCATGTTCCTTCGGGCTGATGGGATATTCCGGAGCCATCTGGACGATTTCAACAAGCTCGACACCCAGCTCAAAGCCAGTCGGCGAGCGGGCATCCGCACGTACCGACCCAGTTACAATGATCGATGATTCTTGGGTGACTTCACCAATCAGATTCCACGAGGTTTCATCAACGTCCTGAGGCGTGGCTACCGCCTGCACCATTCCGGTCCCGTCGCGCAACTGCATAAAAGCGATCTTGCCACTCGACCGCTTGTTGTACAGCCAGCCACGGACGGTGACCGTTTCTCCCTCGTGCGCGCCGAGGTCTGCGATGTAGATCGATTCAGGCATGATGACGAGCGATCGTACCGTTGCTTACGGAGTGCGACAAGCTGCCAGCGCAGCCAACTACTGACAACTCAGAGGTTATCGAAAGCAACGAGTTCAGTAAGTAGATCATCCCATCCAAGACTAACGACTGCGCGTTTCGCATGCTTCCATGCACGGTCTGCACAAATAGCGTATTCGACGCGGCCAGCGACGCTAACCTGGTACCCAAAAGTCCCGAGCGCTTTAAGAGAACGCTGCGCCGCGGTCAAAGCGAATGCTTGGCGTGCACCGGCAGGCAACAAACTCGGTTCGTCCGGCACATTTGCGACTGCACTGACCGGCATGCTAGTTCGGGCGCCAACCCAAAACGTCTCGATCGCGGCAACCATCGCGGTTCTCGGCACATCTCGGTAGTCATCGCCCAACAGTGACACCAGATCATAAAACAATGGCCCCTCCATGGCGTCTTGGAAGTCCACCACCATCAGCTCTTCCCTAACTAGAAGATTGCGAGAATGGTAGTCACGATGGCACATACGACTTGGCAACTTCGCGGTGGCGGCAGCAAGTCTCTCGAAGGCGCTGTCACGACCCGGTGATGGATCACTGTTGAGCCAGCAGCGGAGGGCATACTCTTCGGTAAACGCTAGCTCGTCCCGTAAACGCCCAGCATCGAGTTGCCAATCCGGGTTCGGACTTTCCGCCTCTGAACCATGAGCATGTATAGCCAAGATAACCTGCGCCGCCTCAACATATCGCTGAGTCAACTCTTGGGTTTCAGCTTGCTCGGAAAGTAAGAGGTCACCACCGTCTTCTACTATTAAGGCCCGCTTGGTGACACCGAAGATCTGCGGTACCTGAACGCGAGCCTCATGAAACCAGCGGGCCGTATTTGCGTATCTCGTAATAGCTTCAGCATCGTCGCTTTCGTAAAGGACCAAAACGACCGATGCTGGTGGAGTGTCACAACTCGATGACGTCGCGGTCGACGCCCGCAGCTCCGCCACCGTCTCAGGGGATGGGACGACCCTGTAGAAACGTCGGAGAGAAGCATGCAACCCCAAACGCACAGCGGCCCCAACAGGCCAGGGAAAAGGCAATCCCTTAACACCCGGCATCTCCGACAGTTCGCTCCATACGTTGCCGTGCTCATTGCTCATCAAGTTTTCTCGAGCGCCTCTGGTGCAATAACTTGGTTAACACAGCGCGCCCCAGATGGCACCACGGCGTCCTCAAGAATGATGCAGCGTTCAACGTAAGCACCAGCCCCGATCTTGGCACGCTTCATTAGTACGCTATCAAGCACCGAAGCACCGCGACCAATATGAGCTTGGGAACCTACGACCACCCCCGAGATCAACGATGCTTCCTCCAGTTTGACTTGTTTACCGAGCATAAACGGAGGGCTAATACTGGCTGGCAATGGCCCGACTAACCCACGCACATAACCACCCGGCCTGATCCGCTGGTATCCCTCAAAAGCGAGTGGGAATTCTTCGCGACACAGAGCTTCGAGCTGGCAGGAGACGTAACGTTCAGGTGTTCCGATTTCGTACCAGCTACCAGAAACCACGAGGCCATGGAGCGGCAGCCGTTCTTCGAGCAATCGAGCGTAAATCGGGTCAACCATGCCGCAAAACTTATTTTCAGGAACTAGCTCTAAAACCTCCCTCTCGACGATGTGAATCCCGGTAAAACACCCCGGAGCCACATCGCCAGCACCCGACTCGCTTGCCCCAACACCCGGGATATGAGTAACACCGCCGTCTTTATCGATTTTGATACCAGGAAATTCCCGCCAGGCTGGACCAGCGTGCAAAGCCATAGTCGCCAGCGCTCCCGAAGAACTGTGGTGCTCCCAGAGAGCATCGGGGCTAATCGTTGTTGCTACATCACCGTTGACGATTAGTACCCGGGGTCCGAGGCGTTCTAGTACCTTACGGGGACCTCCCGCAGTCCCCAAGATCGATTCCTCGACGCTGAAATGAACATCGATGCCAAATTGTTCTTTCCGGTAATGCGCACGCACGCTCTCCGGCCGATGGTGCAGGTTAACAATCGCTTCGGTAAAACCACAGCGGCTCAACCAATCAAGCGTATAGTCAAGCAAGGGGCGATTCAGAAACGGCACAACGGCTTTGGCAAGCGTTGAGGTCAATGGCTGCAGGCGCTTGCCATAGCCCGCCGCCAGAACCATTGCAGTGCAGTTAGAGGCGAGCATCCCTCTGCTATCGACTTTTTCTCCGATCGACATTGCGCCTCTTTGTTAGCCGATCTCGAGAAACACGCCCGCCAGAGGTTCCATGAAATAAAATTCCGAGCAGTTGCTCAGAACTCAAGAATTTCCTTATTCTTACGTTCCGCCAACTTGTCAATACGCTCGACGCATTCGTCTGTAAGCTTTTGGACCTCTTTGTACCCGCGGTGCTCCTCGTCTTCGCTGATTTGCTTTTCGACTTGCAGCTTCTTAATAATGTCATTGGCATCGCGGCGACAATTTCGAATCGCTGTCTTTCCCTGCTCGGCAACCCGGCCTGCAACTTTAGTTAGCTCGACACGGCGCTCTTCTGTGAGCTCCGGAATAGGGATCCGAATCACTGTCCCGTCGTTACTAGGGTTCAGTCCTAGGCCAGCCTGATGGATCGCTTTCTCAACCGATTCCAACGTTGACTTGTCGTAGGGCTGGACAACCAGAAGGTTGGCATCGGGCGCTGTCAAACTAGCGAGTTGGTTAAGTGGCGTCAGGGCCCCATAATAGTCAACCACGACGTCGTCGAGGATCGAGATGCTAGCGCGCCCGGTGCGCAGCGTATTGAAATCGTGTGTCACCGACTCGATCGATGCCTCCATATGCTGCCTTGCCTCGCGCAGGGCATCATCTGCCATGGTGCCTGACTCCTTCGTGAGAGCCCCGAATACGGAGAGTCGGGGGTTATGCGCCATCTAAATGCTGATCAGCGATCCAATTTTCTCACCACGAACCGCCTTGATCATATTGCCCTGCTTCCGCAAGTTAAAAATAAGGATCGGGAGGTTGTTGTCCATACAAGTCGTGATCGCGGTTGCGTCCATGACTCGGAGTCGTTGTTCGAGAACCTTGAGATAAGTGATCCGGTTAATTCGTTCAGCCTCAGGATTGGTTTCCGGGTCAGAAGTGTATAAACCGCCTACCTTGGTTCCCTTCATCAGAATCTCAGCGTGAATTTCCATAGCACGCAGCGCCGCAGCCGTATCGGTCGAAAAATACGGATTGCCTGTTCCAGCAGCAAAGATCACGACCCGCCCCTGCTCAAGATGACGAAGGGCACGGCGCCGAATGAGAGGCTCCGCCACCTGGCAGATCTCTATAGCCGATAGCACACGTGTTTCAAGGCCGCGTTTCTCGAGGGAATCCTGTAACGCCAGGCTGTTGATCACGGTCGCCAGCATCCCCATGTGGTCGGCAGTAACCCGGTCCATATCAATGGCTTCAGCGCGAATTCCGCGGAAGATGTTACCGCCACCGATGACGATGCCGAGTTCTACTCCAAGCGCGTGTACTTCGGCAACTTCGTCAGCAACGGTCAGCACCACATTGGGATCAATGCCGAAGCCCATTTCTCCCATCAGAGCTTCGCCCGAGAGTTTGAAAAGTACCCGCTTGTATTTCGGCGCGTCGTTCACCGCGACAGTTTAACCGCTCGGCGCGATCTCCGTACCCGATTCTCCAACTGCGAAGCGAACAAAGCGGCCAACGAGAATGTTCTCTCCGAGCCGGTGAATAGCGTCGCTTAACAGATCGCCGACCGTCTGGTCGGGATCCCTCACAAACGCCTGCTCATACAGCACACTCTCCGAAAGGTAGCGTTCAAGCTTGCCATCAACAATTTTCTCTATGATCTCTGCCGGCTTGCCTTCGGCTTCCGCTTGTGACTGAAAAATCTCCCGTTCTTCCGCGAGAGACCCCGCATCCACATCTTCGCGCTTGATCGCCATGGGGTTGGAGGCAGCGATGTGCATTGCAATATCGCGTGCTAGCTTAATGAAATCGTCGGACTTGGCAACAAAATCTGTCTCACAATTAAGCTCGATCATGACAGCGATCTTGCCACCGAGGTGGACGTAGGACTCAATACGCCCCTCACTCGCCTGGCGACTAGCCTTCTTAGCGACCTTTGCTTTACCCATTTTACGCAGGATTTTGATCGCCTCATCTACATCGCCTGAGGATTTCACCAGGGCCTGCTTGCAATCCATTATGCCAACACCGGTGCGGTCCCGAAGTTCCTTAACCTGGCTCGCACTGATGCTCATTTACTGATTTCCTGCTAAGTGGTTCTGAGGAGAATCGGCAGCTATACCCGGATGACTGTGCTCAGAAGCGCCGTCGCTATTCCTTGGATTCTTTGGCTTCTTCGCCGCCATCGACAGACTCTACTTCTTCGACTTCGGCGTCAGCCTCCGTAGTGGCGGCTGCTTGCCGCGGAGGCGCTTTTTCGCCCTCCTCAGTCTCAGCCACCTGCCTAGCTTCCTCGACCGCCTGCAAAGCAGCCTCCTCGACTACCTTCTCATTGATTCCACGTCCTTCGAGGATGGAGTCAGCCGCAGTGGATAGAAACAAGCGAATCGACCGCAGAGCATCGTCGTTGCCCGGCACCACAAAATCGATGCCCTCTGGGTCGCAATTGGTATCAACGATGGCAACAATTGGAATGTTCAGTTTCATCGCTTCCCGAACAGCGATATGCTCACACCCAACGTCGAGAACAAAAATAGCGTCGGGAACCCGGTCCATCTCCTTAATACCCTCGAGGTTCCGGAAGAGCTTGAACTTCTCACGCCGCAATTTGATGCCTTCCTTTTTGGTGAGCAGTTCCATGCGACCATCTTCTTCCATCGCCTCGATGTTCTTGAGACGAGCCACACTCTTACGGATGGTTGTAAAGTTGGTCAACAAACCACCTAGCCAGCGTTGGTTGACGAAGTACATACCTGTCCGTTCGGCCGCGTCGCGCACTGCGTCCTGAGCCTGGCGCTTTGTGCCAACAAACATGACGGTGCCGCCATCGGCAGCAAGGTCACGGAGAAAATTGAGGGCCTCGCGGAACGCCGCTGCTGTTTGCCTTAAATCGACGATATAGATGCCGTTCCGCTGGGTGAAGATGTAGGGCTTCATCCGCGGATTCCAGCGTCGTGTCTGGTGCCCAAAGTGGACGCCCGCGTCTAATAAATCTCTTATGTTTACGCTGACCAAGCCGTAACCTCCTTATGCGCTCAGCGCTTGCTGAACTGGAACCGCGCGCGTGCGCCACGCTGCCCGGGCTTCTTTCGTTCTTTCTTGCGGGCATCGCGGGTCAGGAGCCCCTGCTCCTTCAACACACCACGTAGATCCGGATCAAAGTCGACCAATGCCTTAGCGATGCCATGGCGAACTGCTCCTGCCTGTCCGCTCAAACCACCGCCTTTCACGGTTATGTAGAGATCGAAGTTCCCAGTATTCTCAGTTGCTAGTAGGGGCTGGGCAATAAGCTTGCGTTGGTCGACGGTGGTGAAGTACTCCTCGAGCGGCCGGCCATTGACAGTCGCCCCCCCTTTACCAGGGCGCAGAAATACACGCGCTACTGATGTCTTTCGCTTGCCGGTTCCGTAGTTCTGTGTCTGTGCCATGTTCTCGTACCTCAGTCAGCCAAACTGTAGGGTTGTGGCTGCTGTGCTTCATGCGGGTGCTCTGGGCCCGCGTAAACGCGCAGCTTACTAAACATCTGGCGGCCAAGTTTCGTCTTGGGAACCATGCCACGCACCGCAGACTCCAGGATACGGGTTGGGTTTTCGCGCATCACGCGACGAGCACGTGCTTCCTTGATCCCACCCGGGTACCCACTATAGCGGTAATAAATCTTGTCGTTCATCTTGTTACCAGTCAGCACGATCTTGTCAGCGTTGACGACTACAACGTGGTCACCACAGTCAAGAAACGGTGTGTATCCCGGCTTGTGCTTACCCATGAGGATAGTCGCTATTCGTGTGGCCAAGCGGCCAAGAACCTGGCCTTCGGCATCGATCACGTGCCACTCAGGGTTGAGAGTCTTCTTTGAAGGAAACGGTGTGCTCATAGTTTTTACTTACCCGTCTGCGTCGACCATATCCTCAGCCGCCGCCCTCTCTTCCTCCGTAACTGCCTTCAATGACAAACGAATCCGGTCACGCTCGTCAATATTAACAACCTTGACGAACAAATCGTCACCTTCGTTGACGTGATCACGCACATCCTTGACGTGATGCTCAGCAACTTCTGAGATGTGCAGCAGGCCGTCAGTCCCCGGTAGAATCTCGACAAAAGCGCCGAAGTCCTTTATCGACCGGACCGTGCCAGCATAAATCTTCCCAACTTCGGCTTCGGCAGTGAGACCCTCGATAATTGAAAGCGCCTTCTGTCCCGCCCCACTGTCGGTTGCGGCTATTTGCACGGTGCCGTCGTCGTCGACGTTGATGCGGCAACCGGTGTCTTCCTGTATGCCCCGGATAATGCGACCACCTGGACCAATAATGTCGCGAATCCGGTCAACGGAAATCTTAATCGAAATGATCTTCGGCGCGTAGCGGCTCGTCTCCGCCCGCGGCTCCGAGATCGCTTCACGCATCTTGCCGAGGATGTGCATTCGACCTTCTCTGGCCTGTTCAAGTGCCTGCGCAAAGATCTCTCGCGACAATCCTGTAGCCTTAATATCCATCTGCATGGCTGTGATACCACGTGGCGTGCCAGCAACCTTGAAATCCATATCGCCGTGGTGGTCTTCCTCTCCAGCTATATCGGAGAGGACTGCGTAGTTATCACCTTCCTTCATCAAGCCCATGGCAATACCTGCCACCGGAGCAGTGACAGGAACGCCAGCGTCCATGAGTGACAAAGTCGCGCCGCACACGGATGCCATGGACGACGAACCGTTCGACTCGAAGATGTCAGAAACAACGCGGATCACATAAGGGAACACTTCTTCGGGCGGCAACGTCGGCTGCACAGCGCGTTCGGCGAGCGCCCCATGACCAATTTCTCGCCGACCCGGGCCACGCAGAAAACGCGCCTCGCCGACCGAGAACGGAGGGAAGTTGTAGTGCAACATAAACTTCTTCCACCACTCTCCACCGTAGTTTTCGACCTTCTTATCGTCGGTTCCAGCCGTACCGAGGGTTGTGGTGACGAACGCCTGCGTCTCACCCCTAGTGAACAGCGCCGAACCATGCACGCGGGCAGCAACACCAACTTCACAGCTGATTGAACGTATCTCGTTAAACTCCCGCCCATCGGCCCGCACCCGTTCGTTGAGGACGCCTGCCCGAGTGTATTTCTTGATCAGACCGTAGAACGCCTCTTTGTAGTCATCTCTGTGTTCTGCCTCGTCTTCATCAAGAGCATCGAGCATATGCCCACGCAAATCATCCATAGCGTTGCGCTGTTCGATCTTGTCCTTAATGCCGAGGGTATCCTTGATCTTCTGAGCCACACGGTCTTCGACCTTATTGACAATCGTTTCGTCGATCTCGTGAATCTCAAACTCGCGCTTGACTGGCTGGAGCTGGTCGTAGATCCGCTGCTGCAAGTCTATGAGCGCCTCAATCGACGGCTGGGCAAACTCAAGAGCGTCGAGGATGTTTTCCTCGGAAACTTCGTTGGCTCCCGCCTCCAGCATAACGACGGCTTCTCTTCGCGCGGCAAGGATGAGATCAAGGTCACTTTCAGCAATCTGGCTACGCGTCGGGTTAATGACAAACCCCCCGTCGATCATGCCGATGCGAACCGCTGCAATTGGAATGGTGAACGGAATTGGCGAGCAATACAGGGCTGTCGACGCACCGGTGATGCTTAGCACGTCTGGGGGAATCTCAGGGTCAGCCGACAAGACATTTCCAATGACCTGAGTCTCGTGCCGGTATCCCTTCGGAAACAGAGGCCGGATCGGCCGATCGGTCATCCTCGAGGTGAGAATTTCGGCCTCCGTTGGACGGCCTTCACGCTTGAAGAAACCACCGGGAATCCGTCCACCAGCGAAGCTATTCTCGCGATACTCACACGTAAGGGGCAAAAACGACATGTTTTTAGGCTTCCGGTCACCGACAGCCGTAACCATGACGATTGTCTCACCGTAGGACACCACCACTGCGCCATCCGCTTGACGGGCCATTTTGCCCATCTCTATTGTCAGCTCACGGTCACCTATCTCAACTGATTCGCGAATTATCATGTTCCCTTTTCTTCTCCTAGCCGCCACGCACCCCACGGGAGTGCCTTCTGCTTTTTACACGCAATTTTTTCCACAGGATGCTGGAATCCCAATGAAGAGGGAGGAACAACTCTCGTGGAATGATTGTTGGTGGCGATATGTCGCCAGATTATCCCTTCGCCGCTTTCCCTAATGTCCGCTAGTCGATACCTAGCTCGACTACTTAAACGCTCCGAATCGGTTATTTTCTCAAGCCAAGGCTCAAGATAATGGCTTGGTACCGATCGTTATCGATCTTACGCAAGTAATCGAGCAGCCGGCGCCGCTTGCCAACAAGCATCACCAAACCACGCTCCGTAGCATGGTCTTTCTTGTGTACTTTAAGGTGCTCCGTCAGATGCCGGATACGCTTTGTCAGAAGTGCGATCTGAACCTCGGGCGAACCGGTGTCCGTATCGTGCTGCCCAAACTCCGCAATTGTTTCCTGTGCTGTAGCCATCACAAAAAAGGTGGAAAGAAATCAAGAAAACCACAGACAGCAGGCAGAACAATTCCTCGCCTACCGGGGATTTGGAAGGTAACACGGGTTTTCAGGCATGTAAACCGCCACCACAGTGGCAGATTTATGTCCCGAGCACGCCCATGAGCATACGCCTTATTGAAAGACGATCCGTGGTTGGATGAGGCCACCCAGAACCATCTCACCCGCAGCGATCATCGCCCCGTTAGCATTCAGTAGGCGCACCCAGCCATCGCTACCATGCAGTCCGCTACTTGCGTCGTTGGACACTCCGGGACGGCGTTCAACGATCCAGGCTGCCTCTAGAATGTGGCCGTTGAGAATCGCTTCGGCACCTTCATCACCGACCACGGCTGCCGGCCAGTCGGGAACCATGTCTACAGCCGGTAAGATCCGCTTTTTGAGCGCTCCGGGAGTAGTTTCGGCAATCTCCGCCCAACCCACAGCTTTCCGGAGGCGAAACGAACCGCTTCGTGTGCGGCGAAGACCCGCCAGGTGGGCCGGGCAACCTAAGGCTTCCCCTAGATCACGAGCCAGCGTACGGACGTACGTCCCAGCCCCACAGTGGATCCTGATTTGGATGGTGTCCTCGGTCAAATCGAGTAGTTCGGCGGAGCGGATCACGACGGTTACCGGTTCCGGCTGCACGTCCTCACCACGGCGAGCCCTGCGGTACGCGGGTTGGCCGCGAACCTTCTTTGCAGAATAGGCTGGTGGGGTTTGCTCGAACGTGCCGACAAACAGATCCAAAGCAGCCTGGACCTCCTCGCAGCTTAAAGGAGGTGGGGTTACTGGATCGGCGAGCGGCTCACCTTCAGCATCATAGGTATCTGTGGCCCAACCCAGCTTGATGGCACCCTCGTACACCTTGTCATGTCGCTGGAGAAACCTCGCCAAGCGAGTAGCAGAACCTAGACACACTAGTAGCACCCCGGTGGCTTGCGGGTCGAGTGTCCCCGCATGGCCTGCTTTGCTCCCGAGGATCTGACGGAGACGGTCGACAACGTCATGCGAGGTCAACCCTGCCGGCTTATCAATCACCAGCAACCCAGCCGGTTGACACCCTTTGGCATTTCTCATTCGTCTTTCTCGACAATGCCAAGAGCGCAATACACCGCGCTAAGAATCTCTCTGCGAGTGTTTGTCAGATCACCTGACACCATGCACCCAGCAGCACGAGGGTGACCCCCACCCCCAAACGCCCCAGCAATCGCAGCGACGTCAACTGATTCATCAGAGCGCAAACTGATGCGATATTGTCCAAGCTCTACTTCTTTAAACAATAATGAGACTGAAACGCCGTCAATTGCTTTGCCGTGGTTGACGATACCTTCAGTGTCTGGTTTTCCAGGACTAGATTCCAGGGTGGCGTAATCCAGCACCATCGAGGCGACGCGTCCGCCCGCTTCTAATCGCAGATTTCCCAAACCAGCAGCAAGCAAGCGGACCTTGTCCATCGGAACATTTTCGTAGATCGCCTCAGCGACCGATGCCGGGTCCACCCCAAGCTCGACAAGCTCTCCACAGACCCGGAAGGCTTCAGCGTCTGTGTTCGAATAACGAAATGAACCCGTGTCGGTAAGGATCGCTACATAGAGATGAGTGGCAATTGCTGGTGTTATATCGACGTCGATTTCAGTCAACAGACGATAAACCATTACGCCAACCGCAGCCATCGACGGATCGACCCAGTTAACATCACCGAAGTCCGGATTGTTCGCATGGTGGTCTATGTTAACGATTACCCAATCGTCGAAACCGCCGATGCCACTGCGCTCTATAGCGTTGCATTCCATAAAGACGGCGACCTGAAAACCATCCGGTGCCATCGAGACAACCCTGACGCGATTACTATCTGGAAGCCTCTGGTAGGCAGCGAACAATGGGTCGGCAGAGATTATTGCAACCCGTTTACCCATCTGCTCAAGGGCCAACCCCAAGGCCATCGACGAGCCCAGTGAGTCCCCATCCGGGTCTCGGTGACCAACGATGACCAAGGCGTCGTGCTCCTGTAGCACCCCGATGACCTTATCCATCGACATTCGCTCCGGATCATTTTTCACCATATGTCTCCTTGAGCAACGACTCGATGCGAGCACTCTTGTCAAGGGTCTCGTCGAGAACGAAACGCAGTTGCGGCACATAACGAAGCTTAAGCCGGTGACCGATTTGTGACTTCAAGAAGCCCCGAGACCCCTGTAAAGCAGCGAACGATTCCGCTGTCTGCTCTTCATCTCCGAGGATGCTCACGTACACACGAGCGTGTTTCAAATCTGGCGACATTCGCACCTCGGTTACTGTCACAAAACCAACGCGAGGGTCCCGAACTGCCTGTTGTATGAGATCAGCGATCTCGACCCTAAGCTGATCACCTAAACGCTCGCGGCGGAATTGAACCATCACGCGGCCCTCAAAGGTCCAGGAAACTACTCTTAGATGCGGTAGAAACCCGCATCTCTGTTCACAAGAATTCGATCTTGACCGAGATCAACTGCGCTTCACCCTGACGCTCCGCTTCCCCAAGTATCTTCTGGAACATTTTATCGATTGGTTCACGTCCGGCTGCAAGTGAAACCAGTCCGATAGTCGATCGCTGCCACCGATCATGGTGATCTAGCTCTGACACCGCGACGTTGAACCTATTCGATACCCGAGTTCGGAACGAGCTTAGGAACTTACGTTTTTCTTTAAGAGAACGACAGGCTGGTAAGTGGAATTCAAGCGTGCAGACCCCGATGATCATGGGAGACATCAGCGATCCATACCCTCGCTACAACACAGCCTCGAGTTCTTCCAATTTGAACGCCTCGATTATGTCGCCGATCTTGACGTCGTTGAAGTTGGCGATGCTGATGCCGCACTCGAAACCCTGCTGGACCTCAGGAACGTCTTCTTTAAAGCGACGTAGCGACCCAACTTTACCCTCGAAAATGATTACAGAGTCGCGAACTAGTCGGACCCCAGCATCCCTGCCCATTTTCCCCTCGGTGATGTAGCAGCCGGCGATCGAGCCAACTTTGGGAATCCGAAAAGTGTCGCGCACTTCGGCGACACCCAGGGCCGTTTCACGATATTCGGGCTTCAACTTTCCGAGCATCGCCTGCTTAAACTCGTCTATAAGCTGATAAATGATCGTGTAGAGCCGCAGGTCGACGCCTTCCCGGACCGCAATGTCTGCTACCCCGCGTTCCGGGCGGACGTTAAAACCGACGACGATGGCATTCGACGCCGAAGCCAACAAGACATCTGATTCTGTAACACCACCCGGTGCGGCGTGGATGACCTCCACTTTGACCTTGTCGCCTGAAAGCTTCAAAAGCGAGTCTTTCAAAACCTCAACCGAGCCCTGGGCATCGGCCTTAATCAGAACCGGCATATCAACACGGTCAGCACTCCGGAGTTGTGCGTGCAGGTCATCGAGAGTCAACCGACTGCCGGCTGCCAACGACTCCTGCCTTTGCCTCTCCTGGCGTATCTCTGAGACCTTGCGCGCCAGTGTTGCCGCCTCGACGACCTGGAAATTCTCTCCAGCTTCTGGGACACCCCCCAAGCCAAGTACTTCAATCGCCATTGACGGTCCTGATTCCTTAAGCTGTGAACCCCGGTCGTCGATCATGGCCCGAACCTTACCGCTTTCCATACCGGCAACCAGATTATCGCCAACCCTGAGAGTCCCTTCTTGAACAATCAGCGTCGCGACTGGCCCGCGCTGACGGTCGAGCTGTGCTTCGAGAACCGTGCCGCGCGCCGGTACTCTCGGGCTAGCGGTGAGTTCCTGCATCTCAGCGGTTAGAGAAAGCATTTCGAGCAGTTCGTCCAGGTTTTGTTTCATTTTGGCTGATACTTCAACTACTACTGTGTCCCCACCCCAACTCTCGGGTGCTAAGTTTTTCTCCCCGAGCTGCTGCTTAACTCGGTCAACATTAGCGTTGGGTCGATCAATCTTGTTGATCGCCACGATTATGGGAACCGCAGCGGCGCGAGCATGGTCTATCGCTTCGACGGTCTGAGGCATAACACCGTCGTCAGCAGCGACTACAAGAACTACGATGTCAGTCACTTGAGCGCCACGTAGACGCATGCGGGTAAACGCCTCGTGACCCGGGGTATCGATAAACGTTATACGGCTACCAGCGTGCTCAACAATTGACGCGCCAATGTGCTGCGTGATACCACCAGCCTCTCGATCAGCAACGTTGGTGGAGCGAATTGCATCGAGCAACAGCGTCTTGCCGTGATCAACATGGCCCATGATGGTAACGACGGGAGGGCGCCCCTCAAGATCTTCGGTGGTCACGCTCGGAGCATCCCCCAACAACACCTCGTCTGCATGTAACCGGCGTGCCCGGGCCCCAAAGTGTTCAGCGACCGAAAGCGCCACGTCCAGTTCAAGCGACTGGTTGATATTTGCCATTACGCCCCGTGACATAAGCTCGCGCATCACGTCAGATGGAGACATCTCAAGATTTTCCGCCAAACCCTTCACTGTGATCCCGTCTTGGATGGTAACGGTTCCTTCGACGGGTGACATTGGAGCAGGTGGTTCCGGCGCAAGCTCGGGTACGTCGACTGAAGGCTCCGGCCCATCTTCTTCTGGCTCCGATACAGCTGGCTTGAGTTCCTCGTCTGGCGGGGCGGAAATTGTGTCGGCAACCGCCGTTATCTTGGGAGCCTTCTCGGAACCCTTCTTCTTGGAGACAAGCTTTTTCTTGGCCTTGGTGGTTTTCTTCGCCACCTTCTCAGGAGTTTTCTTAGCCACCTTGCCCGAGGAAAGACTAGTTTCAACACGTACAGCATCTTCCTCACCTACTGCAGAGTGAACACTCTTCAACTCCACCCCGAGGTCATTCAGCGCAGCGAGGACTTCTTTACTTTGGATGCCGAGCTTCTTGGCCAGCTCATGAACGCGCATTCGTTCCGCTTACTCCTAACGGCAAGAATCAGGCTGAGGTTTCGACGACTTCTTCTTCATCAGTATCGGTTGGGGCCAGTATTTCGTCTTTGCCATCCGATGCAGCTACAGCTTCCACCTCAGCGCCTACGCCTGCTTCTATAGCTATATCATCGGCCGCGGCAGCTTCATCTGTTTCAATGTCAACACTCAGGCTCGCCAAAACGGAGTCCGCGGCTGCCCCGGTTAGCGAATCATCCACAACGACCTCTTGAACCTCCGGTTCATCCGGTATCAAAGAGGCAAACAGCTCTTCGGCCGCTCCCAGGATCTTCTCGGCTGCCTTCGGACCGATGCCGTCAACAGCAAGCAATCCGTCGGTGCCAGCATCGATGGCCTCGCCAACGGTCCGCACACCGGCAGCCAGCAAGGCTTCAGCGGTCTTTGGACCAACACCTTTCAGAGCCTCCAAAGCTTCCTCACGCGCCGCCATCTGAACCAATGCCTGCTCTACATCACGCTTTTTGTCTTCCTCACTCTTAATGTCGATCGTGGCATTGAGCAGCTTGCCGGCGAGCCGTACATTCTGGCCGCGTTTACCGATAGCAAGCGACAGCTGGTCCTCGTCAACAACCACCTCAAGGCGTCGGCTGTCTCCATCGGTCATAGTCACGCGGTTGACCCGGGCGGGTTTTAGCGAGTTGATGGAGTACTGCTCAAAGTCAGCATCCCACTGTACGATGTCAATCTTTTCGCCGCGAAGCTCCCGGATAACTGACTGCACGCGGGCACCACGCATGCCGACGCAGGCACCAACCGGGTCGACGTCAGGCTCAACCGAGTGCACCGCAACTTTGGCGCGGTCACCCCCCTCTCGCACCGCTCCCTTGATACTTACAGTGCCATCGAATATTTCCGGCACCTCCATTTCGAAGAGTCGGATGAGCAACTCGGGTGAAACCCGTGAGACGACCACTTGCGGGCCTCGTGCCACTTTAAGCACATCGGCAATCACGACGCGGATGCGGTCACCGATGTTGTAGTGTTCAGCACGCGACTGCTCTCGCCGAGGCAGAAGGCCCTCGGTTCGGCCAAGGTCTACGATCATATCGCCTCGCTCGAAACGCTTGACTAGGCCGGTAATCAACTCGCCGACACGCTCCACGAATTCGTCGTAGATATTCTCCCGTTCGGCATCGCGGACTTTCTGGAAAATGACCTGCTTGGCCGCCTGTGCTGCGATGCGGCCGAGACCCTCAGTGCCACGAGGTAAGTAAACATCGTCTCCTACATTGGCTTCTGAATCGAACTCGATTGCCTCGGCTACACTAATTTCGAGGTCCGCGTCATCGACATCGTCGACGACCTTCTTGACGGCATGTACTTCAACCTCACCGGTTTCGCGATTTAGCGTCGCCCTCATCTCTTCTTCGGTTTTGTAGAACTTCTTAGCAGCAACCGCCATCGCCTCCTCTACAGCACCGATGATGACCTCGGGAGGTATGTTCTTCTCCCGCCCGATTTGCTCGATTGTCTGCAGCAACATTCGCGTCATTGTAGTTGCTACCTAGTAGCGGTCAATTTGGCTAAAAAGCCTATATTTGAGGGTCTAAGCGAGCGCTATGGACCTTTTCAAGGGGAATTTCGAAGGCCCTTCCCTCTGTGTCCGTAACCGTCACAACGTCGTCCTTAAACTCATCTAGAATCCCCCGAAAACGACGGCGTCCCAGTATTGGAGAAGCGGTACGGATCCTGACGGGCTCGCCGCTGAAGCGCCGGTAGTCTTCCCGGGTGTTCAGCAGACGATTAAGGCCCGGCGACGACACCTCAAGGTTGTAGGCATGTGGGATAAAATCCTCTACATCAAGCACAGCCGACACTTGCCGACTCACCGAGGTGCACTCTTCGATCGTGATGCCATCCTCGTGGTCGATATACAACCGCAGGTACCAACGCCCGCAGTCGTTGAGATATTCGCAGTGCACGAGTTCACAACCCTCTCGCGCCGCAATCCGCGCCGCTAAGGGGGCGACGCGCTCTTCGACCATCGCCGTCTCGACCACGTCGTTTCTCCTTGGCAACGCTGTTCAAACTGTGGGCAAAGAAAAAAGCGGGCCGGGGCCCACTTCCGTGCGAACACCCAATAGGTTAGGTTGAAGTGTAGCAAAAGGCCGGGTTTGTATCAACGTAACGCATGCTTCAAAAGGCGCCAAAACCCTCGATTTTCGGGCACGTAGAGGGGCCATCTAATATGTATGCTGCTAGCAATTTCTTGAGACCGAAGTGAACGAAAAAATTCGTCCATGACCGTAGCCCACCACCCAAATTAGGGAGAATATGCTTGAATCCACCCTCACCGAACTCTATTGCCCGCGCACCGGGACCACGTACGAAGCTGACAAAATCCATACCCTTTCGGATGTCGGAGGGCCGCTTTACAGTCGCTATGACCTAGAAACAGCAGCAGCAAACTGGCAAGAGGGGGCCGGCCTTTCCAGCCGTCCTGCCGGGTTGTGGCGCTACGCTGACATTCTCCCGGTCCGCGACCCCCACTTTCGCTTGACGCTTGGTGAGGGCGGTACCCCGCTGTTGTCCGCACCACGCGTTGGCAAGCGCGTCGGCATAGCCAACCTACTTCTCAAGGACGAAGGCATCAATCCAACAGGCTCGTTTAAGGCTCGTGGCCTATGCATAGCGGTCAGTAGGGCAGTCGAACTCGGCATCGATTCGCTGGCGATCCCGACAGCAGGAAACGCTGGAGGAGCAATGGCAGCATATGCAGCGCGCGCCGGCGCAGCAGCGACCGTATACATGCCAGATGATGCTCCCGGAGAATTTGTCGACGAATGCGAAGGGTTCGGTGCCAAAGTCGTACGCGTTCCAGGTCTAATCACCGACGCGGGTGCACAGCTGGCCAATGACATGGAGTCGGGGGGATTTTTTAACGTCGCCACACTCAAGGAGCCCTACAGAGTTGAAGGCAAGAAAACAATGGGCATCGAGCTTGCCGAGCAAATGGGTTGGAAACTACCCGACGCAATTATCTATCCGACTGGCGGCGGTACCGGCTTAGTTGGGATGTGGAAGGCTTTCGATGAACTTGAGACAATGGGTTGCATAGGCTCTGAAAGGCCACGCATGATCGCGGTGCAATCAACTGGCTGTGCCCCAGTCATCCGGGCATTCGAGGCTGGAGATAAGTCCGTGCGGCCCTGGACAGGCGCACAGACGGTTGCCGACGGCTTGCGCGTGCCGATGATGGTCGGTGACCAGGAAATCTTGCGGGCCCTTCGCGAATCATCTGGAACAGCGATTGCGGTCCCGGATGAGGAGACAATAGAGTTCGTCCGTCACCTGGGAGCCGACGAGGGAATCTACGGCGCCCCCGAGGACGGTGCCACACTGGCTGCGATACCCCACCTTCTAGCACGTAGTGACCTGGACAAGGACGAAACCGTGGTCAGCTTCTTGACAGGGAGCGGCTACAAGTACCGCAGTGGTATGAAACGCTTCATCGCAGAAAACACCGCCAAGCAAGCCGCGGCCGCGTGCATTGACAGTTGAGCACTGATCGCAGCAAACTACCGGTAATCCTCGCGATCTTCACTGGTGGAACCATCTCCTGCACTCTGGACCCTGAACGCGGGGTTCCAGTCCCCACGCTGAGCGGGGAGGACATTCTTGAGCGCACCCCCGGCCTCCGCGATGTAGCCAACGTCGTCGTTGACAACTTCGGTCGCTACCCAGGTCCACACATGCACCCGGAGCGCATGCTGTATCTCGCTGACCGAATTCGGTCAGCAACCACTGAAGGAGCAATAGACGGGGTCATCGTGACACACGGAACGGACACTATTGAGGAAACTGCCTTTGTTCTGGATCGCGTTCTGGCCCCAGACATACCGGTGGTCATTTTCGGTTCCATGAAGCTCGTGTCTGACCCCACCTGGGACGGACCAGCGAATGTTCTCGCCGCCGCCCAGGTAGCGGCGTCAGCGAGCGCCCGCGGACGCGGCGTCTTGGTCGTTATGGCCGATTCGATCCACACTGCTGCCGGTGTCATCAAGGTTCACGCCGAATCGTACGACTCCTTCGCTAGCCCACAATGTGGCCCAATTGGCACTGTCGATCGCGGTAACGTAATTTTTTTTACGCGTCCAACACGCCCTTCCCTCCCTTCATTCAAGGGGGACGCCATTGTGCCCTCGGTCGAGCTCATCAAGGCAGTTGCTGGAGCGGATGGTAACTATGTCAAGTCCTGCGTTGCAGCCGGCGTCAAAGGCCTAGTAATCGAAGGTATGGGGCGCGGGAACGTCACTCCCGGCATGGCTAAGGCACTAACGGAAAACTCTAGCAACGTACCGATCATCATCACCACACGCTGCGCCCAAGGCCGTGCCGCACCGATGTACGGCTACGACGGTGGTGGCGCGACACTAAAAGAGAGTGGCGTAATCTTCGCCGACCAACTACCTGGCCCGAAGGCAAGGTTGTTGTTGATGCTCCTTCTGGGCGCCGGCGCTGGACGAGAAGAAATCAAGGCTGCCTTTGAGCAAGACCGATACTGACTTAACTGTTCACGTACTTGGCGGCACAAAAAAATGCGTATTGTCCTATGGCAACAAGCCCCCGACGTTGCCGAGTCAGGGGTGACGCACGTATCATTAGCCGCAGCGTTGCACGTGTCAGTTGTTTCTCACGGACGGAGGCTTGATGTTCGGCTCGATCGGTGGCACCGAAATCCTCGTTATCATGGTGATCGCCCTTCTTATTTTCGGGCCGAGGAAGCTGCCCGAGTTGGGAAAGTCCATAGGCAGAGGCTTGTCTGAGTTCAAACGCGCCTCCAACGACCTTAAGCGCTCGCTCGAAGATGAGCTGTCGCTCGAAGAGCGCAACGATCGCAACAAGATCGACGACCCGGACACTGGCCCCTAACTGGGGCGGCCTGAGTTTGGCACTTTTTCTGACGGGCACGCGATGAGCACAGCTGATACGTCGAAGGGCAATGGCGATACTGCCGGCCCCGGTCAAGAGTCATTGGCAGAAATGTCTCTTATTGCTCACCTCACCGAATTACGCTATCGGATGTTTATCTCGGTGGGCTCCATCATGGTCGCAGCAATCATCTGTTGGTTTCTTTCAGAGCAGATTTACAACATCCTCGTGCAGCCTGTGACACGCGTCCTTGAAGCCTATCCGGACGAGATCCCCGACGCACGGCTCGCCATCTTGTCACTAACTGAGGCGTTTGTCGTTTACCTGAAAATCGCCGCAACCGCCGGATTATTTCTCGCCTCGCCGATTTTGTTGGCCCAGATGTGGCTGTTCATCGATCCAGGCCTTTATCGCCAGGAACGCCTCTATGCCCTACCGGTGATCCTCTTCTCGGTTATCTTCTTCCTGGCTGGGGGGGCGTTCGGTTACCTAGTCCTTTTTCCTGTGATGGCTGGCTTCTTTATCAACTTGGGTGTCAGTGGCAACATGCTCCCGCTACTGTCGGCCAACGCGCTGTTTGGTTTCCTTCTCCGCACGCTGCTCGGCTGCGCCATTGTGTTCGAATGGCCAGTGGTAGTGTTTTTTCTCGCCCGTATGGGAATCCTTACCGCAAGGACGATGCTGCGCGGCTTTCGCTACGCAGTGCTCGCAATCTTTGTGATCGCCGCAGTGGTAACACCTACTCCCGACATGGCAACACAGACCATCCTAGCCGCGCCAATGCTCGGTCTCTATGCGCTTGGTATCTTAATCGCCTGGGTCGTACAGCCCCGCAAGAAATAGCGCTGCATGGGACTTTGGGGGAAGTCGATTCTGCACGACACTGGCTATGCCGATAGTGGTGAGTGAAAAAAAGAGTCGGCCCGAAGGCCGACTCTAGAGTTTCTTGGGGTGCCAAGCGTTTAGAAGCCGCCCATGCCTCCCATACCACCTCCCATGCCTCCCATGCCTCCCATACCATCCATACCACCCATGTCACCACCAGGGGGCATCGCTGGGGCCTGCTTCTTTTCCGGGATCTCGGAAACAAGCGCCTCAGTGGTCAGCAACAAGCCGGCGACCGAAGCCGCGTTTTGCAGAGCCGCACGGGTGACCTTAGCAGGATCAATTACGCCTGCCTTGATAAGATCTTCGTACTCTCCAGTCTCGACATTGAGTCCAAACGGGCCCTGACCATCAAGCACCTTCGCCACAACGATCGAACCCTCAAGACCCGCGTTGTCCGACAGGGTGCGCAACGGGCCTTCCAGGGCCCGTCGAACGATGTTGACGCCGACCATCGCCTCTTCGTCATCAAGATTGACACTGCCAACAGCATTCAAGCATCGCAGCAGTGCCACACCTCCACCGGCGACCACGCCTTCTTCCACTGCGGCTCGGGTTGCGTGCATAGCATCCTCGACACGTGCCTTCTTCTCCTTCATCTCGGTCTCAGTCGCCGCACCCACACTAATCACCGCCACTCCACCAGCTAGCTTGGCGAGACGCTCCTCGAGCTTCTCACGATCATAGTCCGAGCTGGTTGTACCAATTTGGGCACGGATCTGGTCAATGCGGCCTTTGATCTTGTCGTCACTCCCAGAGCCGTCAACAACCACCGTCTCATCCTTGGAGATGGTGACCTTCTTGGCACTCCCGAGGTCCTCAAGCTTGACGTTCTCGAGCTTGATGCCAAGATCCTCTGTAATACAGTTGCCGCCAGTGAGCACGGCAATGTCCTCCAACATGGCCTTACGACGATCCCCGTAACCCGGAGCCTTAACCGCTGCCCCTTGGAGGGTGCCGCGAATCTTGTTGACCACCATCGTCGCAAGAGCTTCGCCCTCTACATCCTCAGCGAGGATTAATAGCGGTTTGCCAGCTTTTGCTACCTGTTCAAGCAGAGGCAGCAAGTCCTGCAGCGCCGAGATCTTTTTCTCATGGATCAGAATGAGTGGATTCTCAAGCTCGACTTCCATGCTCTCCGGATCGGTGACGAAGTACGGCGATAGATAGCCACGATCGAACTGCATGCCTTCGACAACCTCAAGCGATGAATCTGTTGAGCGCGCTTCTTCGACTGTAATAACTCCATCACGCCCAACTGTCTCCATTGCCTCGGCGATCATGTTCCCAATCTCAGAGTCACCGTTAGCCGAAATCGCCGCAACCTGCTGGATTTCCTCTTTACCTTCGACAGGCTTGGAAAGCTCGGCAATCTCTGCGACCACTGAGGTGACCGCCGCGTCGATACCACGCTTGAGCGACATCGGGTTAGCCCCCGCGACAACGTTCTTGACGCCCTCCCGATAGATAGACTCGGCGAGAATCGTCGCAGTCGTGGTGCCGTCACCGGCAACGTCGGACGTCTTGCTAGCAACCTCCCGAACCATGCGCGCGCCCATATCTTCGTTCTTGTCGGCGAGCTCGATTTCCTTAGCAACCGTCACACCATCCTTGGTAATGGTCGGGCTACCCCACTTCTTACCCAGCACGACGTTGCGGCCCCGCGGACCAAGCGTCACCTTAACTGCCTTAGCAAGCTGCGTGACGCCGTTGAGCACCGCCTGCCGGGCGTTCTCGTTATACAGAACTTGTTTTGCCATCGTTTAACCCTCCACTACCGCGAGAACATCATCCTCGCGCAAGATCACATGCTCGAGCCCATCTAGCTTTACTTCCGTGCCACCGTACTTAGAGATCAGAATACGATCACCCACCTTGACCTCCATCGGGTAGCGCTCTCCGTCCTCGCCAATCTTTCCAGAACCTACGGCCACGACTTCAGCCTCAAGCGGTTTTTCTTTGGCGGTATCAGGAATGATGATTCCGCCGCTCATCTCCTCTTCAGGCTCAGAACGGCGGGCCAAAATGCGGTCTCCCAAGGGTGTGACGTTTGCCATTACGGACAAGCCTCCATCGAATTCTACGTTGGAATCGATCATTACGGAGCTGCCAGAACGGTGGCTCCTCGGCCGCGAAACAGCCGAGCGTCCCGCCCGGGCCAGCACCCGATCGGATCGCTAAAAACAATGGTAGAGAATGTCCCGATGAGCGTCAAGCAGGCAACCGAAACACACCGGTTAGCGTATCAAGCGATTGTCACCGGGCCGTCAACGTTTACTTCTATTAGTTCTAGTTGAGGATCCGATCGCCCACGCCATTTATTAATCGTCAGTTCGGCGACAGCATCAAAACGAACCCCCTCTGTAAGGTCTTCAGCGAGTTTAGAGCGGCGCCAAGCAATCGCGTCGACGCTTTGCTCGCCGCACGCCACACGCAGTTTGAGGTGCTGGTCCTTGATGATCCTTTGGCTTTCAACCCTTAAATCGCGACATAAAAGCCGCGGCTGTGGGTTGCCAATGCCGAACGGGCCAAGTCTCTCCAACTCCCTGGCCAAGTATGAAAGAGAGGTTTCGAAGTCGAGCTCCGCGTCGCAAATGATTTCCTCGGACTGCTGCATGGCGAGTTCAAGTTCCTTGCCTCCCGTAAGCGCCAACGCTTCCCGCAACGGCTCGACGTTCTCTGAACGAATCGTCACCCCCGCCGCCTGAGGATGGCCACCGAATTCTTCGAGCAAATTCGAGACTTTACGAAGGGCACCGACGATGTCAAATCCGGGAATGGATCGTGCCGAGCCAACAGCGCCAGTCTCATCGATAGCGATCACTACCGCCGGTTTGCCCCACTCTTGTACTAAGCGCGCGGCAACAATTCCAATTACTCCGCGATTCCATTCGCCGGCTACAACCACAACAGAGGCTGTATCGCGCGGTTTCTGCTTAAGTGCTTCCTCAATTACTTTATCTTGGATCTTCTTCCGCTTGGCATTGGTCTTGTGGAGTAGTTCCGCCAAGCGCCGCGCTTCGCCAGGATCGTCAGCAAGAAACATCTCAACTGCGTCCTTTGGATGTCCTATCCGCCCGACTGCATTGATACGCGGTGCTATACGGAAACCGATATCAGTCGATGTTATCCGACGTCTCACCCCGGAAAAATCCATCAAAGCCCGTAAACCAGGGTTAACTGTTTCCCCCATGGTTTGCAGGCCGTGGTATGCAATAACACGGTTTTCCCCAGTCAATGGCACCATGTCGGCAACTGTTCCAAGCGCCACAAGCTTCAAAAGCGTTGTACCTCGAAGACCTCTCGGGTGACGTTCCAACACTCCCCGCGCTAGCTTGAATGCGACGCCAACCGCAGCCATATCGTGTTCCGGATATCCAGCGTCTGGAAGCCGGGGGTTCAAGATCGCCGTGGCTTGCGGGATTTCATCTCCGGGCTCGTGATGATCGACTATGATCAGGTCGATACCAAGCTCACGCGCACGGGCAGCAGCGACGCAATCGGTAGTGCCGCAATCCACCGCTATGAGAACTTTGGCCCCCTTCTTGTGAGCTCGGTTAACGCCTCGCGACTTGAGACCATAGCCGTCGTCAACGCGGTGCGGCACAAGATAATCGATGTCGGCACCAATGGCACGCAGTGCCAAAAGCAACACAACAGTGCCTGTGATCCCATCAACGTCATAGTCACCGTGCACAACGATCCGTTCACCACGTTCGATGGCAGCCAGCAGCCGTTCTACGGCCGGCTCCATTTGGACGAAAGAAAACGGTGAGTGAAGCTCGTCGAGACTAGGGTCCAGGAAGGATTGTGCGGCGCAGACGCTATCGATACCGCGGCGGACGAGAATCTGAGCGGTTACCGGGATAAGCCCAAGCCCTTCCTGGAGTGCTTCCACCGCGACAGGATCAAAGTTTCGTAGACGCCAAACCGTAGGAGACTCCAGCGGTCTCTACTCCCCTACACCAGCCAGGGCGCCGAGGCCCCGGAACTTTCTGTAGCGCGCCTCGATGAGTGACTCGACGTCATAGCCAAGAAGTTCATCGAGCTGGCGCTCAAGTGTCGCTCCGAGGGTTGAGGCCATAGCCTCAGGGTCGTTGTGAGCGCCACCCTCAGGTTCGGGGATGATCTCATCGACAAGGCCCAACTCTAGGAGATCTGGCGAGGTCAACTTTAGGGCCTCAGCCGCCTCTTCAGCATGGTCTGGATCACGCCACAGGATCGATGAACACGACTCTGGCGAGATCACCGAGTACGTTGAATATCGAAAGATGTTGACGCGGTCGCCGACACCGATCCCCAACGCACCACCGCTACCGCCTTCGCCGATAACAGTGACAATGATTGGGACCTTCAACATTGCCATCTCTCGCAGGTTCGTGGCGATTGCTTCGGCAACACCACGAGCCTCCGAGTCGGCACCCGGATAAGCACCCGGCGTATCGAGGAATGTAACGATCGGGCGCGCAAACTTCTCCGCCATCTTCATGACCCGCCGCGCCTTACGATACCCCTCCGGGTGAGGCATTCCGAAGTTGCGGTACACCTTCGATTTCGTTGTCCGGCCCTTCTGTTGACCAATTACACAAATCGGACGGCCATTGAATTCCGCGAAACCCGAAACGATAGCGGGATCGTCACCAAACTGGCGATCCCCATGCAACTCAAGAAAACCGTTGAACAAGCGCTCTATGTAATCGAGAGTGTACGGTCGTTTTGGGTGACGTGCTACAAGCGTCACTTGCCAACGCGAGAGATTCGCATAAATCTCACGCCGCGTTTCGTCGAGGCGTCTCTCAAGCCCGGCAAGTTGGGCGTCACGCTCTGGTGAAGCCGGGAAGCGGCCAAGTTCGTGGATCTCCTCTTGGAGCGCTACGATCGGTTTCTCGAAGTCTTCCGCTTTACGGTCCATGGACTCGGAAGGGGTCGAAGCTGCGTGCCGAAAAGCCCCGCAGCGAGCTATTGAAGTCTCTGTGACCAAGCCTGGAAGAGTAGCATGGAGCCTTGCAGCTTCGCCTTGCTCCCGGCACGATGATAGCAATCATGCGTTTGACAGCGAAAACACTGAATTTAGTGACGGTGGTATTAATTCTCGCCGCATCACCAACACGGGCTACCAATGCCCTAAACGATGATGCTTCCCGCGTTAGGCAGAACGCCGCCTCTAGCCGTACCCCAGGGGCCGCTATCAAACCACAGCGCATCGACTTGCGCGTCGAGGTACGCCCCAATCTGCGGACTATTTTGATCGAAGCCGATCTCACTTTCATGACCAACCGGACCACCGAGGCCGTAAGGGTATTCCTTCGACCTGACATGAACGTCGATGTTATCGAAGACGCTAACGGCATCCCTCTCAGCTACCTGCAACGACAAAACCGCCTTTGGATTTCGACTCCACCCCTTGCCCCAGGGGATGTCACAACCTGGCGCTTTCGCTATCGGGCCACGTTCGACGCTTCGCTGGAGGAAAGTGGCCAACTAAGGCTCACCGCTACATGGTACCCACACTTCCGGACCACCCCGAATCCCGAGGAGTTCCAGCGATCTGTACCGATGCCAATGAGCCTTACTACAACTCTCCCAGACCCTTGGGTGCTTGTCTCTTCAGGGATGAACACCGTCACGGAAAGCAACGGTCTAACCACCTATTCGTGGCGTGACTCAGTGCCCAACCAGACGATTCCGTATGTGATCGGCCGCTTCGTCGACGACAGCAAACTCGGTGCCATTGGTTTGGTGCGTGTCTTCTTTGAACCTCAAAACAAAACCCTGACCAAATCGTACGTCGAGTATGTTATTAGTGTGGCAACATTCTTTAGCGAGCAAATCGGCGCACTCAACCGGCGCAGTTGGAACCTCGTCGCAGTTGATTTACCCGAGGCAATGAGCGGTCTTACACTGCCAGGCGTGACGCTGCTTGACACTGACGCCGTGAACCGAAACACCACCTTCCCTTATCGCCTTCTCGCCCATGAGATCGCCCACCAATGGTGGAACGCCTACATCGAAATTCCGCGCGGCCGAGATGCCTGGCTACGCGAAGGCTTGCCGACCTACAGCTCGCTGATGTTCCTCGAAAACGCCTACGGATCCCGCATGATGCGGCAGGAACTCAACCGCTCGAAGCGGGTGGCGCTGAGTACCGCCTATCCAGAACCTCTTGAAATTGGCTTTGACATGTCATCACAGGAAGCCATTTACGGACTCAATTACCACAAGGCTGCCGTCGTGCTGCACATGCTCCGTGAGGTTATGGGTCGCGACAATTTCACCGCACTGATCCGCGCCCTGCACAATCTAGAGGAAGACCTCACAACAGCGGTCTTCGTGCGACACGCTGAGGAAATTTACGCTGGTGACCTGTCATGGTTTTTCAACGCTTGGTTACGTAGCTCAGACGTACCCAGCTTTCACATACGCTACGAATACAAGCGTGTGGAGGCAAGAGTGCCGCGCTACGAACTTAGCGGCGTGATCGAACAGCGGGGCGCGACAATTCGCCATCCGGTACGTATTCAGGTATCGCTCGAGGCCGCTCCGCCACTGGAGACAACGGTTTGGATTGAACCCGGTAGCACCATCTTCAACATCTCGCTACCTTCACCTCCCACTGGACTCCACTTCGATCCTCACGAAAATCTCCTCTACCAAAACGTGACCATAGAGTCCCTCGGCCCTTTCAACGCCGTACGGTAGGAAAAAAGAAGCCCTCGATGATGCGGCCAATAGCACGCAACGGTGCTGTGAACTGGGCCAGGAGCGAGGGTGCCTTCAAACGCTTCCGCCTCTTCCGCACATAGGCAACCGCCTCGGCGCAGGAGCGCATTGATAGGTCTTCGAATACCAGTGTGAATCTTTCCTGAGATCTGGTCGAGCTATCGTCGCCACGCTCGAGATTCTGGTACGCCTCGGTTGCGAAAACGTGCTGCCGCCAGGCATGCCAAAAGCCCTCCACCCATTCCACCCGTTCCTCCCGAGTCGCGACCGCAGATGCATCGCTATCAAGAACAGACAACCATACGCCGACGATCTCGCGAGCCTGGGTTGCATAGTTACCGGCAAGCGCGTGGGCGCGCTCCTCGTCACTGTCAAGCAAAAGGCCAACAGCGGGGAAGTTCTGGCGCCAAGATTGATGCCGCTGGACAATCCGTTTGCAGCCAAAATCGAACTCGGCAGCGGCGGCATCGTCGAGCAATGGCCTGCTGAGGAACCAATTGATGTTTCCCATGTCACGCATCGTACCCCTATACTCGGACCTATGAGAGCAATGCTCTTGAAACCCGTGTTTCTGTTTGTGGGGGGTGCGGCCGTTCTCTCCTACCTTGTGGGCCGCACTGGTACCGCAACGATTGGCGAATACCTCAACAATCTTGGCATCGCCCTAGTGATCCCCCTTTTTCTCGTCGGTGTGCAGCATGGCCTCCGAGCCTTCGCCTGGCGCTTCCCGGTTCGCGCTATGGACTTGCCTCTGAAGTACCTTGATTTGTGGCGCGCGCGCCTTGGCGCCGAGGCGCTTGGTTATTTGTCGTTCACTGGTGCAATTGGGGCGCAAACCAGCAAGGTATTACTACTGTGTAAAGGCATCTCTGCGCGCGCCGGTGCCGCCACAGTAGCGGTCGATGCTGCCGCCTCAGGCATCGCCGGTGTGCTGTTCGTAGGTACTGCCTTGCTCATCTGTCAGCCTATCCTCGGCCTACCATCGCTGTTTGCCGCGATCGGTGGGGTCTTCCTCGGAATTGGGGCTGGCGCCTGGCTACTTGCGGGGATCTGGGCAAGCCAACGCCGTCATCATGTCGAACTGCCGGACATGTCAGAAGAGCCAACCTTGAAGCTCGAAGCAGCCCGTGACTCCATGCGCTTGATTCGAGTCGGCCTGGTCCGACTGCACGGCATTCCCTTCGCCATGATGATCATCATCCACTTTGCCGGGCACCTAGCATTGGCCGCCGCTACCTGGTCAATCTTGCCGATGCTGGGCATCAACGGTAACAGCATACTTGGTCTCTGGTTCGAAACCGGTGCCAAGCTTGGCAATACCCTCGGCGTCCTGGTACCAGCTCGGCTCGGGGTCTTCGAAGCAGGCTTGGCAGCATCTGCAAACATTCTCGATCTGAATCCAGCAGCCGGTATCGCCATCGGGCTGGTGCGACGCGTAATTGACACGTTGTGGGTCGCAGTTGGACTGTCCTTGACCACCCTGTGGCCCATCAACTTGTCCGGCACGTCTCACGCTAGTAGCAAGTAATACGTCCAACCTGTCAATTTTGACGCCTGCTACCCCGTCTGGTCCCGCAACAAGTAGCGCTGGATTTTACCGGTAGCAGTTTTTGGTAACTCGTCGACAAACTTGACCGTTGCAGGCACCAAATAGGGTGACAAGTTACCAGCCGCGTGCTCTAACAAAGCCAATGCCAATGATTCGTTCGCCAAGCCCACAGGAACCACGAATGCCAAACCACAGGATAGGCCTCTATCGTCCGTGGCCGCCACCACGGCTACTTCACGAACACCTTCGTGCTCCAGCAATACGCTTTCCACCTTCAACGGGCTTACCCACTGGCCATGCACCTTGAACATGTCATCAGAGCGGCCCGCGTACCAGTAATAACCTTCGCTGTCTACGCGGTACTTGTCACCAGTCACAAACCACTTGCCTCGCAAAGCTCGCTTGGTCGCCTCGTGACGGTTCCAATACCCGATGCAAGCAGAGTCGCCACAAACCCACAGATCGCCAACAACATCTGGGGCCACATCGTTACCGTCTTCGTTGACGACACGTGCGTCGTATCCCAAGATCGGTCTTCCTGTGCACCCCGGGCGTATATCGTTGGGGCGGTTGGCAATGAATATGTGCAGCAACTCCGTTGAACCGATGCCATCAAGCACCGGGACACCGGTAGCCTTCATCCAGCGATCGCACAACGGTGCCGGAAGTGCTTCACCAGCCGATACGCAGACCTCCAGGCTAGAATATAGTCCAGCAGCAATCGCCGCCGAGAAACCATCGTCCGCCATCATGGCACTGTAAAATGATGGCACTGCGTAGAAATGAGTCACCTTGTTTGCTGCAATCGCTTCTGTCATGTTCGATGGAGTCGGTCTATTGTGGACCAGGACCGCACTGCCACCACTCCACATTGGGCAATGCAGGCTGTTGCCAAGTCCGTACGCAAAGTAAAGCTTTGAGGCCGAAAGATGGACATGGTTGGGGCTCATGCCCATCGTACGTTGTCCCCAACAATCGGCAGCTACCCAAATATCGTGGTGCAAGTGGATAGCACCCTTGGGCAAACCAGTGCTGCCGGATGTATAGAGCCAAAATGCCGGTTCGTCGCAGTTGGTGGATGCGGGTGGCGAGGCGATCGCGCCTTCTAGAAGGTCGGCAGCGTCATACAATCGAGGCGACGATCCAATCAAGTTGGGGGTTTTCCAGTCCCCATCATCAGTGCCACCCTCCGGCGTCCCGGGATCGCAAAACACCACGATGTGCTGGAGTGCCGGCAACCTCGCTGATACCTCAATGACAGTACAGACTAGCCATGGGGGAACGATTGCTACAACGGCTCGACTGTCCCGAAGAAAGAACTCATACCGATCCAGTGGAAGGTACGGATTAATCGGAACGGCCACCGAGCCGTGCCAGATTGTCCCTAGAAAAGATGCGAGAAACGCAGGAGTGTCGGGCAAGGCGATCAAAACACGTTGCTCGGCAGCGACTTCAAGTCCAGCAAGGACGCCGGCAAAGCGGCCCGTATCTTCGCGAACCTGTGCAAAGGAAACTCGGGCCCCTCTGTAGTGGAAAGCGGTCCGCTTCCCCCAACCGTTCGCCAGAGCACCGTCAGCCAGGCGCTGAGCGATGTTCAGTTCTTGCGGGTACGAAGATTGGTACTGTGCAAACTCGTCCGCGAGGGAGCTCATCTACGCAAATGAACTGAGCCGTTACCAAGGAGTTCTTCTAGCTCCGCAACTAGCTCCGGACTAGGCGTCACCCATAAGAAGCGATTGGGGGCGACATGGGCTCGAAATCCCTCTGGACTGGCTTGTTGCAGGCAGATCGAAACGGGTACTTCGCCACGATGGCGTTCGAGAAGATCTCGAAGCTGATCAGGGACCCCTTCGGCGAGGCCGTTAAGCGTTACGGAGATCTGTACTTCGCGCGCCTGTTCGTGGGACTTCTGTTCGAAAAAAGTCCTCAACGGTTGGATATCGCCTGCGATCATACGCGCCGTGTCTCCATCAGTCTCGGGCCGACCACTGATAAGAACGACTTCGTCTTCGTTCAGTAAGCTGAAGCAAGCCCGGTAAGCATCAGGAAAAACAACTACTTCGGCATATCCATCTAGGTCCTCAACCTGTACGACAGCCATCCGTTCACCCTTGCGCGTCTTAAGGTCACGGATGCTAGTGATGATTGCGCCGAGGGAAATTTCTCCGGCGCTGTTCATTTTCGATAGCGTCGCTGTGGTCGCGTTAGCAAACTGTCGGAGTTGGTCGCGATGGCGTTCGAGAGGGTGCCCGGTGATATAAAAACCGAGTGATTCTTTTTCGGCAGCCAAGATCTCACGTTCTGTCCAGGGAACGGCGCTAGACACCGGCCAGCTCGATGGTTGACGATCGGCTCCACCGGTCTCAACATCAAGATCAACAAACAGGTTAGTTTGACCCATCTGGCGATCTCTTTGTCGACGCTGCCCGCTCTCAAGCGCAATGTCGAGTGACGACATCAGGAGGGCACGAATATTGCCTGGGCCAGGATCGCTGTCCTCTTGAATGATCATCGAATCGAAAGCTCCAGACTTGATTAGGCTCTCTACCGTGCGCCGGTTGATCCCTTTGCCGAGATCAACTTCTTCGCAAAACTGGAAGAGGCTGTTGAAGGCACTGATTCGATCTCGGGCATCAAGAATAGCGAGGACCGCTCCCTCACCCACCCCTTTGATGGCAGCTAGCCCAAAGCGAATTGCCTCACCCGTTGGGGTGAAGCTAACGTTGCTTTCGTTGACATCCGGGGGTAACACAGGGATTCCGATTTCGCGACATTCTGAAATGTAGCGCACCACCTTATCAGTGTTGTCGTAATCCGAACTCAAGAGCGCCGCCATAAAGTAGACGGGGTAATTCGCCTTCAGGAAAGCGGTCTGGTAAGCAAGCAGTGCATAGGCGGCCGAGTGTGCTTTGTTAAACCCGTAACCAGCGAATTCGACTACCTGGTCCCAGATCTCCTTCGCTAAGTTTTGGGGGACGTCTCGCGCCTTGCATCCTTCGATAAATTTTTCCTTCATGGAAACCATAACTTCCGGTTTCTTTTTACCCATCGCCTTACGCAGAACATCGGCTTCACCGAGAGAAAACCCGGCAAGCTCGGAGGCAATCTGCATGACCTGCTCCTGATAAACGATGACACCGTAGGTCTCCTTTTGAACCTCTTCTAGCTGCGGCAACAGGTATTTGACCTTAGTGGGGTCGTGCTTACGACGGATGTACTCGTCGATCATCCCCGAGCCAATTGGACCCGGCCGGTACAGCGCATTCATGGCTATCAGGTCTTCGATGCGGCTAGGCTCCAACTTGCGTAGCGCATCGCGCATGCCCGTTGATTCGAACTGGAAGATGCCCGAGGTAGAGCCTGAGGCAAACAGCTTAAACGTTTCCGGGTCGTCAATTGGAATGTCGTTGGTGGTGAATTTTTTTCCGAGATCTTGGGAGATGAAATCCAACGAGTCGTGCACCACGGTTAAGGTCCTCAGGCCCAAGAAATCCATCTTGAGAAGGCCAATCGCCTCGACGTCATTCATAGGAAACTGTGTCGCGATAGCGTGTTCCTGGTTGCCACCATGTCCGGCTGGTGGCTTGTACAGTGGAACGTAATTGGTCAAAGGCTGGTCGGCGATAACAACTCCGGCAGCATGTGTTGAAGCGTGCCGGACCTGCCCTTCAAGCTGCCGTGCTAGGTTGACGAGTTCGGCTACTTTCAGGTCTTTACTAATGGCCTCTTGTAAAGCAGGGACTGAGGACACCGCCGCATCGATAGTCGCATCAAGATCGTCAGGAATTAACTTGGCAACCCGGTCGACCTCGCCGTATGGTAAATCCATCGCCCTACCAACGTCACGAATCGATCCCTTCGCCGCCATTGTTCCAAAGGTGATGATATGAGCCACTCTGTCGCGGCCATACTTATTTGCAACGTAGTCGATAACCTCACCACGTCGGCGCATGCAGAAGTCGATATCAATGTCAGGAAGACTGATGCGCTCAGGGTTTAGAAAACGCTCAAAAAATAGTCCGTATTCGAGCGGATCGACGTCAGTTATACCAAGCGCGTAGGCGACCAGACTTCCCGCGGCACTACCCCGGCCAGGCCCTACCGGAATTCCAGCGTCCTTCGCGTAACGAATGAAATCCCAAACGATTAGGAAATAGCCCGCGAATCCCATCGATACGATGGTCGACAACTCAGCCTCAAGTCGTTCACAATATTGCTTAAGGTCGTGCTTTGCAGCCCACCCTGATGGCCCGTTCGCCCTCTCTGATGTAACGGCTTGCAGCGCTTCAATGCGCCGCTCGAAACCATCGTGCACGACGCTTTCGAAGTAGCCGTTGAGCGTTTGCCCCTCGGGGACAGGGAACCTCGGAAGATGGTTTTCCTCGAAATTGAGCACCACGTTGCAACGTTCTGCGACCTTTTCGGTGTTGGTAATAGCTTCAGGCACCTCGGCGAAGATGGCCGACATCTCCGTCGCCGTCTTCACATAGAACTCATCGTTGGGAAACTTCATCCGCCCGGGGTGTGACATTCCCTTCCCCGTTTGGATACAGAGCAAGGCGTCGTGCGCTTGGGCGTCTTCCTTCAGCAAGTAGTGACAATCATTGGTCGCGATCAGCGGCAAGTCGAGTTCGCCCGCAAGACGGATCAACTCGGGGTTGATCTGCCGCTGCTCGGAAAGACCCTGGTCCTGCAGCTCCACATATACGTTGCCGTGCCCGAAGATTTCTACCAATTCACCCAAAGCTCCACGGGCGCCCTCGTAATCTCCGCGCAGCAAGTACTGAGGAACTTCTCCGGAAAGGCAGGAGCTCGTTGCAATGAGACCTTTAGCGTGCTCAGCAAGGATCGTCTTATCAATCCGTGGCTTGTAATAGAAACCCTCTAGGTAACCAACCGATGATAGTTTCATCAGGTTGCGGTAACCGGTTTGGTCCTTGGCTAAGAGCAACTGGTGGAAACGCTCCCGCCCGGCGCTCGCCTCCCCACGGTCGTGGCGTGAACCCGCGGCCAGATATGCCTCCATGCCCAGCAGAGGCTTTACGCCCGAATCGCGAGCCTTCCGGTAAAACTGCACCGCCCCGAACATATTTCCATGATCGGTAATGGCAACGGCCCGCATCCCTTCCGCGCAGCAGTGAGAAACGAGTCGGTCGATCCGTGTCGCACCGTCCAGTAACGAGAAATTCGTATGGTTATGAAGGTGGACGAATGTACGACGTTCGCGTTGGCTCATCGCCCCCGACTATAACGAATTTTATCGAGCCTGCCATTCTTATCTTTTAGGGATTTCCTGCTTCTTACCCATCGTTCAAACAGATCACTCGTATCACGTGCAATCTATCTGACTCGGTATGGCATCTTTCCCAATGGATAGGAATCGCTGGAGACCACACAGCTCTATCCCTTGACTGCGAAAAATCACATTAGATTCAATGGATCGACATCGATCCGCAGATCACGTGGCAAGCGTCGTTGCTTCCCCAAATCTTCGATGGTTGTCTCTAGTAAAGCTCGCATTCCAGACCGATCATGGCCACGGAGAAAAACTTGCATACGGTACTTTCCACGCAGCTTCCCGAGTGGGGGGAGAGCAGGCCCCAAAACCTTCACACTCGCCGGCGCAGCGTCCCGTAAAGCCCCTGCAAGCCAGGCGGCTTCCTCTTTGACAACGGCGGCGTTAGCACCGCGACACAAGCAAGCAATCAGCGCCTTGAAGGGTGGATACACAAAGCGGCGACGGAACTCGATTTCCCGCTCGTAGAAGGTGTTGTAATCATGCTCGACAGCGGCCCTAATAGCATAATGCTCTGGTTGATACGCCTGCAAAATCACCGTCCCCGGAGTTTCCCCGCGACCGGCGCGACCTGCCATCTGGGTAAGCAACTGGAACGTCCGCTCCGCAGCCCGAAAATCTGGCAGCCCCAAGGCATCGTCCGCACCTACAGCACCCACCAGCGTAACCCCGGCGAAATCGTGCCCCTTGGCCAACATCTGGGTGCCAACCAGAAGGTCGATTTCGCCACGGCCAAAGGCGGACAGGATCTGGGCATGTGCACCCTTACGACGTGTCTCATCGGCGTCAAAGCGGCTTACCCGAGCATCGGGGAATCGCTGACGAACGACCTGCTCAAGTTGCTGAGTACCATGACCAACCGTTTGGATTTGTGGAGAACCGCACTTCGGACAAGCCCCTGGGATTGCGGCCTGATGGTTGCAATAGTGACAACGAAGCACCTCCTCTGCTCGATGTAGCGTGAGACTGACTGAGCATTCTGGGCACGGAATGTGCTCACCGCAGGAACGGCAACGGAGTGAGGCCGAGAAACCACGCCGATTAAGTAGTAAGAGCGCTTGATCACCCCTTCCTAGGCACACTTCAATGGCATTCTCGAGCCGTTCAGACAACAAGGCCCGACCCGCCCGCTTCCATTCCACGCGCATATCGACCACATCGACCTTCGGTAGTGACCGATTAGCAACCCGGTCGGGCATCGACAGCACCTCATGGGCACCACCCACCCCAGCAAAGAACGTCTCGATGGAAGGTGTTGCGGAGCCCATGACGAGCGCTGCACCCTCCAGTCGTGCGCGGCATAGGGCAACGTCACGGCTGTGATAGCGTGGCGTTTCGTCTTGCTTATAAGCAGAATCGTGCTCCTCGTCAACGATGATAAGGCCAACGTTCTCAAGAGGCGCGAACACCGCCGAGCGCGGTCCAATCACCGTGCGAATGTGGCCATTTCGAGCACGCCACCAATTCGACAAGCGCTCACCCCCCGACATTCCCGAGTGCATCACCCCAACGTCGTCACCAAGTACCGCTTTGGCACGATGCACTAACAGAGGAGTTAAACCGATCTCGGGAACCAGCAGGAGAGCCTTGCGGCCGCACTCAATTGTCCGTTTAGCGGCCCGCAGATACACCTCTGTCTTGCCACTACCAGTCACTCCGTGCAACAACAGGCTACGAAATCCTTCGCCGAGATCTAGAATTCGATCAAGTGCCTGCTGCTGGCTGTCCATCAGACAAAACCGCCCGGCACCGTCGTCGCCACCCGACCACCTACTTTGCTCGTCAGCATCCAACGGTTCGCGCCGGATCTCGATGAGTCCCTTAACGAAGAGCGACTTGATCGTGGCCACCCCGCAGCCAGCTGCTTCGCAGAGGGCTTCAACCCTAATTCCCTCCGCATTGTCCCAGAGCACGTCAATAATGCGGCGTTGTGCCGGGGCCCTCTCTGTGTGTTCAAGGGCCCTTGCCCGCGTGATATGGCGCATCGGCATGGCGACGTCTTGCCAGCGGCCACCGACCCCCGAAGACCATTCATCTTCGATGTAGACCAAACCTCGCCGGGCCATCTCGTAGAGTTCCGCGCAGATGGCAGAATCACCGATGCGCCGCGCTAACGTTCCAATTGTCCTAGTCTCGCCTTTTGCGTCCAGTAATACCTCCAGGAGATTCAGGGATACTGTCTGTAGCGTACCTTTGGCCAACGACTCTTCTGACGCGGAATCTCTTCCCTTAGGGGTCAGTGCCACTCGTCGCCGTGCCACGCGATCAAGGCCGGAAGGCAATGCGGTGCGTATCACTTCACCCCAACTGGACATCGTTTGGCCTGCGACCGAGCGGGTGAGCGCTAACAACACCGGGGACATCAACGGAAGCGGGTCAAGGCAATCGTGGAGCAACTGGATCTTGCCAGGGGCTAGACCTCGGGGGGGATGCGTCCGCGTCGCGACCACGATTCCAGTAAGTTGGCGGCCGGAAACATTCACCAGAACACGCGAGCCAGGCATCACCAAGGAGGTGGCGTGCTCGGGGATTCGATACGTGAATGGTCTTGCCACCGGCAACGGTACAGCGACCTCGGCATAAACGTCATCTCGCATGCCTTCAAAAAGGTCTTCAGTCTGCAATGTCAGTTTTCGGTGATCGCCGCAAGCTTCTCGCGCACGAGTTGCATATCCTCCCAAACCATGCCCTTGGCGCTCGGGTTCCGCAGCAGGTACGCCGGATGGTAGGTACACATCACTTGGGTACCATTCCAGTCACGGAAAGTGCCGCGTAATCTCGATAACGGCGCGCTGAGCCCCAGTACTGCGCCAACCGCCGAGCGTCCTAACAAGACAATCACCTCTGGTTGGATAAGCGTCACCTGGCGCATCAGGAAGTGTCGGCAGGCCTCTACTTCCCCTGTCTTCGGATCTCGGTTCTGCGGCGGGCGACATTTGACCGCGTTAGCGATGTACACATCCTCCCGCTGATAACCCATCGCCTGAATGATCTTGGTCAGCAATCGTCCAGCGCGGCCTACGAACGGTTCTCCCTGCAAATCTTCATCTCGCCCCGGACCTTCGCCGATAAACATCAGCCGAGCGTCAGGGTTGCCTACACCGAAGACGACCTTAGTGCGGGTCTCGTGGAGTCCGCATGCAACACATTGCAGCGCCTCAGCCGCAACTTCCGGCAGCGACTTGTCCCGCGGGCCAGAAGAGGTGCATGGCGCTCTATAAGAGCTCGCTTTCCCCTCGGAAACCACCTCTGGGGCAATTGCTGCCACCACTTCAGACACCGGTTCCGCCAAAGTTCCAGGGGCCGGCCCGCCAATCAGACGTGAAGCTGAGGAGGCCTCCGAAATCGTAAGGCCCCAGACTCCTTCGTTGCTCAGGCGTTCCAGATGGCCCGCGAGCTGTGCCCGCAACCAATCACGGTCAGCGGCGACGCTCACCCGGCTTTCTCGGGACTAGCAATGCCTAGGCGTTGGCGAAATTCAAGAATGGCATCAATAATCGCGGAGGCAATATCAGCCTTTAAAGCTGGGCCTGCGATTACGCTACCCCCGAAACGATCGAGGATAACGACTTCATTGGTCTCAACTTCAAAGCCAGTTGCACCAGCACCCACGAGATTGGCAACGATTAGATCGCACCCTTTTCGATCGAGCTTTTCCCGTGACCGAGCTTCTAAATTTGAGGTCTCAGCAGCAAAGCCGACAAGAGTACGGTTTCCCCTAAGTTGCCGCAGTTCCTCAAGGATGTCGGGAGTGTGCTCGACCTCCCACGACATAGCATCGCCAGCCGCCTTCTTGAGTTTCTCGGGCACCGGGGCAACGGGTCGAAAATCGCTCACTGCCGCTGCCATGACAACCACATCAGCCAGAGACGCATGGGCCACCATCTCGCGCCTCATTTCCTCCGCATTGATTACTCGTATTATTTCGACTCCGGAGGGCTCGGAGATCTGGGTTGGGCCACTCACCAGAACGACGTCCGCTCCAAGGCGCGCGGCTGCCTCAGCAACCGCGTAACCCATTTTCCCTGTGGACGGATTGGTCAAGACACGCACAGGATCGAAATGCTCACGCGTCGGCCCAGCTGAAACTACCACTCGCATCCCAACAAGCGGCCGCTCGGCGGGCTCCATGATGAGCACTTCCATGATCGCGTCGACGACATTAGGGGGCTCCGCTAAGCGACCTGGTCCATGGCGGCCAGAGGCCAGAGGGCCAATGGTTGGTTGAACAATCGTAACCTCGCGCACCCGGAGCTTATCGACATTCTCCTGGACAGCAGGATGCTGCCACATCTGGTCCTCCATCGCCGGTGCCACCAACACGGGCCCGTCGAAAGCCAAATGCAAGGTAGACGGAAAATCGTCCGCGATGCCGAGCGCCATCTTGGCAATGAAATCAGCACTCGCAGGAACAACGCAAAAAGCGTCACTCTCCTCGGCCCATCGAATGTGTGGAATACGTTCAGGCCGTTCGTCTTCGAAAGAATTGACCAAAACACGATGGCCAGAGAGCGCCGCGAAAGTCAACGAGCTGACGAACTTGCCCGCGTTCTGGGTCATCGCGACACGCACCTCGACGTCGCGATCCTGGAGTCTGCGTAGGACCTCGCACGCCTTATAAGCCGCGACGCTTCCAGTAACAACGAGTAGTACCCGGGAACCGGGCACGTTTCTACTCCTTTTTTTCTTTTTTTGCGGCCGGAGTTATTTCGGCTTGCGGTAGATCATCTTGCAACTCTTCTTCGATAGCAGCCTCTTTCTCAGCGAGCTCGACAGTGATTTGTTCATCGGTCACTGTCTCCCAGGGAATGAGGTCCTCTCTCACCTCCGCGCAGGCGATCGTCGAGTACTTGTGGGCGCGCACGTCTAGCTTTGGTTTGGCGCCGCGCATCAGTTGCATGCATCGTTGTGCAGCTACTTCTACAAACAGGTAAAAACTGTTGTTTAGCATTCCATCCTCTGTCAATCAGCGAAACGATTCGAGAATTTCGACAGCCTGGTGCAGCCGTTGACGTCGTTTGCATCGTTCAGCAACTAGAATCGCTTCAAGTTCCCGGACCGCTTGATCAAAGTCATCGTTAACAACTAGATAATCGTACCGCACGAAACGATCAATCTCTGCCACCGCTACACCGAGACGCCCATGGATTGCCTTTTCATTTGTAGGATCGGCTCCATCTCGCCCACTAAGACGCCTCTCCAACACCTTCTGGGATGGTGGCAAAAGAAAAATTGTTACCGCCTCAACAAGCCGTGTACGGACCGCTTCAGCCCCCTGGACATCGATTACCATCAGTGCGTCGTGTCCGGCAGCTTGGATGCGCTGGATTTCACTCTCGGGCGTCCCATAGTTGTTCCCGTGAACTACCGCGCTTTCGATGAATCCACCCAGTGCCTGGTTTCCATCAAAAGCATCTTGAGTCACAAACGTGTAGTCGACACCGTCCTTCTCACCTGGGCGAGGGTCCCTCGTAGTCCAGGAGATCGTTCGGGTTATCTCTGGCAGTCTCTGCAGTACGGCGTGCGCCAAGGTTGTTTTGCCAGCACCGGAAGGCGCCGAAAGGACAAAACAGAGGGGCAACTTCGCCTCACTCAACGTTTTGCACCTGTTCACGGATACGTTCCAGCTCACACTTGACGTCGACGACAATGTCACCAATTTCTGCAACTTTGGCTTTAGCACCTATGGTGTTGATTTCACGGTGCATCTCTTGGAGCAGAAACTCCAGGGGGCGTCCCACCGGTCCACCATTGTCCAGCTGGGTGCCCGCCTTATGAATGTGGCTACGAAGTCGCACTAACTCCTCTGTAATGTCACACCGGTCGGCAAAAAGAGCCACCTCTTGCGCCAAACGTGCCGGATCGAGTTCAACTGAGACATCATCCATAAGGCTCCCGATACGTGTAAGGAGAAGATCCCGATAGCGGTGAGGCAGATCGACGGTAAGCTCCTCGATGCTTCTCAGCATGTTAGTAAGGACCTCGAAGCGTTGTTTCATGTCGTCAGCGAGGTGTAGACCCTCGGCTGTACGCATCGCCTCGAACTCGTCGAGGGCCTCAGACAATGCTTCCTTCGCCCTTGCTTTATCTCCTTGTGGACCCAGTGGCCGAGTGCTTTGTCTCGAAACGACGCCTGGCAAGTCGGCGAGCATAGCCAAGTCAATTTCTGGTTCAATACCTAGATCACCAGCTAAAACGGTGAACGATTCAGCGTAGCTGGCTGCCAATTCCTGGTCGATCTGCACATCCGAAAGGCTGCTCGGACCCCGGATTGTCCCCGTCAGATCTACTTTGCCACGTTGAACCCTTTCCGTAATGAGCTGGCGGGCGGTGGTCTCAAAAAATGCGAGCCTGGCGGGAAGGTGCAAACCTAGGCGGAAGAATCGGTGATTAACTGAGCGCAGCTCGAAGGAAATTTGAAGTCCTTCGTCCTCAGCAACTCCCCGCCCATAGCCGCTCATGCTTCGAATCATTCCGTTATGTTACCAGCCGTTGCCTTGCCTGATCCGTGACTGCAGTAATGCGATTCCCAAGTTCGAGTCGCGCCTGTTCGATGGCAGTTTCATCCGCGTCCCGCGGCACCGGGAGCAATTCACCGTATTCAAAGACACCGCTCGAAAAGGGAACCGGGACGATGAGCCGGTCCCACGATCCAGAGCGGAAACTGGGTCGACAGGCAAAGGCAACAGGGAGCAACGGACGCCCCGAGAGACGCGCCAACCAAATAGCCCCTGACTGTACCGTCTCGGCGGGACCCTTTGGACCATCCGGTGTAATCGCTAGGTCCTTCCCGTCATTTGCTGCACGAACCAGTCCCCGGAGCGCCATCACTCCACCTCGACTCGTTGAACCACGCACAGTGTCGGCCCCTAACTTCGAAAACAATTTCGCCGCCCATTCCCCGTCCTTGGATTGCGAAATCGGTACGACACTCGGTGGACGGAGTTGCACCCAAGGCATCATCGCAAGCTGCGAGTGCCAGAAAGCGTAGATCAACGGGCCGCCGTCTTCGGGTAACGCTGTTTCAAGACCATGGAATCTTAGTCGCATTGTTGCTCTCGTCGTCCGCAGGTAGGCAGCACCAAAAGGAGGGGCGACTAAAAGCACCAATCGATCAATCAAAAGCTCGGGGACCTCACGAGCCCCTGGCCGAATCGGCCAAATCCGTGAACTGCAGCGAGTAGAGGTCCTTGTAAGGACCGGGACGTGCTAACAGTTCTTGGTGCGTTCCTGTCTCGAGGATACGACCCCGATCCAACACGATAATAAGGTCAGCTCGGCGCACAGTGGTCAACCGGTGCGCGATAATCAGGGTTGTACGTCCCTCCATCAAGTTGGCAAGAGCCTCCTGCACCTGGCGTTCGGAACGTTCGTCCAGATTCGAGGTCGCTTCATCAAGAATCAAGATCGGGGCGTTTTTCAACAAAGCCCGCGCGATGGCGATGCGCTGCCGCTGTCCACCGGACAACATAAGACCACGCTCCCCAAGCACAGTTTCGTATCCTTGCGGCAGCTCATCAATAAACGAATCTGCCAAGGCGGTTCGTGCCGCTTGCTCGACCACTTCCATCGACACCAACGGGCGCCCGTAGGCAATGTTGTTGCGCACCGTGTCGTTGAACAAGATGGTTTCCTGCGTGACGATGCCAATCTTGTTGCGCAGATCAGCTATATGAAGATCACGAAGGTCGATGCCATCAATTTTCACGGCTCCAGCAGACGGATCGTAAAAACGCGGGATCAAGTTCGCGATAGTGCTCTTACCAGCGCCGGAGCTGCCGACCAGAGCCACGGCACTACCCGCCGGAATTTCAAAGCTCACACCATGTAGTACGTCCTGAAGCTCTCCTTCGACGTCACAGTATGCGAAACGGACATTCTCGAAGCTAAAACCGGCGACGATCACCGGCATCGGGAGCGAACCGTAAACTCGACCACTGGCCCCGGTGACGTTATTGGAACTGGTTGGTAGCGTAACCTGGCTAACGTCTTCATCCGCAACGTCCGCATAGCCCACCTCTACCGGAGCGTCAAGAATCTCGAAGATCCGATCGGATGCGGCGGCTGCCGCCTGCACCCGAGCACTGGCAGCTCCAAGCCGGCGAATTGGCGAATATGTCGTGAAAGCCGCTGCTAGGAACGTAAAAAGCTGTCCTGTAGTGAGAGCGCCCTGCTGGATTTGAAAGGCACCGTAGAGAAGGACGGCTGCGCCACCCACGGCAGCAATCAACTCCATAAGTGGAGAGCTAATGCTGGCCAACCGCAACGCCCGTGTCGAGTGCCGAAAGAGACGATTGGCGGCCCGACGAAACTTTTCAGCCTCAAATTCCTCCATACTGAAAGCCTTAACGATACGGATTCCCGTTAGGGTCTCTTGCAACAAGGTCGACGCTTCCCCCAGTCCTTCCTGAGTATCCCGACTGGCGTCGCGCAACCGTCCTCCGAGCCGTGTGATAACGCTAACTAGCGCTGGCGCTCCAATGATCACGGCGACGGCCAATCGCCAGTCAAGCCAAAACATGAGACCAACCAAGCCGATCACGGTTAATCCGTCACGCAGGATGTCAACAACAACTCTTGATAACACTTCCTGCACGGCCAGCACATCCGCGGTAACGCGGGACATCAGCCCTCCAGTTGAATGTTGCGAATGGAAGTCGAGAGGAAGCAACTCCAGATGTCGAAACAAATCGCAACGCAGGTCGCGCACCATCGAGAAGCCAACAGCACCCATCAGATAGGCCGATAGAAACCGTGCAATTCCCAGCAGCGCATACAAAATTACCAGACTGCCCGCCAGTCGGAGGAGATCCTCAGTAGTAACACTTGTCTGGAGCGTCTCATCGACGGAAAGTCCTTCGATGACTTCAATAGGTTGCAAGAAACCCCCATCAAGAATTGGCTCAAGCAAGCTAATAATTCCAACGGTTGCAATGGCGACTCCGAACATCGCTGCAACTGCTGCGATCATCCGTGAACCGTACGGCCCCAAATATCGGCTCAGACGGTAAAGATTATTCATCGGACCAGCTCGGCAGGTGAAGGGTCTCCCGGCTCGATGCATCCCACGGCTTGCAACACGCGACGCGCGGCAACTTCGCTCGCACCGGCTCCACCGAGACGCTGACGAACCTTCGCAAGGGCACTTTGCACAGCACTACGACGCACTTGATCGTTTAGCAATGTCCTCAGTTCGTCGGCAATGCGAGAGCCGGTGACCTCTCCCTGCACCAATTCCGGTACAGCACGCTGCTCGGCAATCAAGTTAACGAGCGCAAAGTGGGGCACGCGAACCAGCGATTTCGCCAGAGTATAGGTAAGCCAAGAAGTCCTGTAAACGACCACCATAGGGGTATCAACCAACGCCGCTTCGAGCGTCGCAGTCCCCGAGCAAACAACCGCCGCTCTGCAGTGTTCTACTGTCGGATAGTAATCGTCTTCGATCAAATAGGTGCGCTGTCGAAGGTTCGGGAAGCTCGCCAACACAGACTCATAAATGGTGATGTCAAGCGCTGGAGAGACTGGAATTAGGAAGCACGGCTGTTCAACATGCGGCAACAACGAGCTAGCCGCTTTGAGCATAGGCGGCAAAAGCCGCTTTACCTCGGCGCGGCGGCTTCCCGGAAGCAAGCCGATCCAGGTGTCCTTGAAAGACAGGCTATGTCGTTCGCTGTACGTGGTTCGGTCATTGTCGAGGCGAATCACATCGAGCAGGGGATGGCCAACAAAATCAACCTCCAAGCCAACAGATTCGTACAATTCCTTCTCGAAGGGCAAGATCACTAGCATCCGATCGACTAGCTGCGCAATCTTGTTGACCCGGCCACGGCGCCACGCCCAGACCTGCGGGCTGATGTAATAGATGATCGGCACATCGGGAATGTGCTTTCGCAAACGACGTGCCAACGTCAGGTTGAAATCCGGATAGTCAATCAACACAACGGCATCGACGTCTCGTTCCCTAGCCACGGTGGTTAGCGAATCGAGGGTAGCCCTCACCTCGCCGAGGTGCCCGAGAACCTCGGTAATGCCCATGACCGCGAGCCTATTTATGTGGTGAATGAGCTCTACGCCAGCTCTCTGCATGTTGTCGCCGCCAACACCGAACAGATCAACAGTCGGGACCATCTGTAGGATGGCACGGGCTAGACTGGCTCCATGCAAATCACCCGATGCCTCGCCGGCTACGATCATGATCCGGGCCGAAGACGCGGTCTCCAGACCGTTTGCCGAAGATTGGGAAAGGGCTGGCATGGTGATGATTCTACCTTGCCGTTGATCTGCAGGCTGCAAGTAAAGACTGATGAATTAGTCATTCAGATGGTATGATTTTGTTATGCTGCCTGAATGGTAGCGTCCCCTTCGAGCCTGTAAGGGCCTTATTCAAAAGGGGCTAGTCGGCTCTCCCCTCTGATGCGAATCGTTCTCGATTTTCGACCAGCTCTTCGGCAAAGCACAGGGGTGGGTACCTACGCCCACAACTTGATTTCCGCACTTGCCGAATCGTTCCCCGAGGATTCCTACACGGCCTTCACCGCATCTTGGCGTGACCGGGTCAACCGCTCATTACTTCCGGACGGGGTCGAGGTAACCGATTGGAAGATTCCGGTTCGGGCGCTCGACTGGACTTGGAACCGGTGGCAATGGCCGAGCGTCGAGCGCCTCGTCGGGACCGTTGACATCGCCCACTCGCCTTCACCAATGTTGTTGCCTGCGCGACGTGCGCGAACAATCATCACCGTCCATGATTGTTACTTCATGCGCCATCCTGAGGACGTATTTGGCCCGGTACGGCGCGACTACGTACCACTGGCGCGCCGTGCCGCAGAAGTTGCCGATGCGGTTGTAGTAGTTTCTGAAACGACGGCGGTAGAGGTTGAAGATCTTCTCGGCATAGGTCGTAACAAGATTTACGTTACCCCGCTGGGCGTTCGCCAGGAGTTTTTCCAGGCGCCCGCCGCAAACTGCACACTCCTCCGCAAGCACGGTATCGACCGACCATTTCTTCTTTTCGTCGGCACGCGTGAAAAACGAAAGGACCTTGGGACGTTGCTGAAGGCATTTGATGAACTGAGTGCAGAAAGTGACGATCTGCAACTTCTATTGGTGGGACCCGACGCGCCTGGCTGGAGGGAAACCTGGGCTAACACCTCCGATCGCGTCCGCCAACGTACCCGGATCGCACCGTACCAGAGCATGGAAACTCTGCCGGCTATCTATGGGGCTGCCACAGCGCTCGTGATGCCCTCTCGATGGGAGGGATTCGGCCTAACTGGACTTGAAGCAATGGCAACGGGTACTCCGGTCATTGCCAGCGAAGTTGGCTCACTGCCCGAAGTCCTCGGGTCGGCGGCACTGTTCGCTCCTGCCGAAGACTCAGCGGCAATGGCACAACAATGCCGACAGGTTCTACATGACACCACGCTGGCGACACAGTTAGGCAACAAAGGCCGCGAACACGCCGCTTCGTTCCGTTGGAGCCGCACTGCGGAGCGAACTAACGAGCTCTACCACCGCTTGGGGGGCTGATGCGCATCGGGATTGACGCCCGTGAACTCACTGGCCAACCAACCGGTGTTGGTCGTGTCCTCGCTGGTCTTCTGGAAGTTTGGCCAGAAGACGATGAAATCATCTTGTATGCCCAGAAACCAGTACCTTCCCAATTCCTCGCGGTGGGGCATCGGCGCAACATAGTCGCTGGCTCGCATATGCCCGGAGCGATATGGGAACAGACCGTTTTACCAAGCCGGCTTCGACGAGATGATGTCGAGGCGCTCTTTTCTCCAGCCTATGGAATGCCTGCTGCAGCACCCTGCGGTGTTGTAGTGGGAATGCATGACTGCGCCTGCGCAGCAACACCCTGGGAGTTTGGCTGGCGTGAGCGCAAACGGCGGCAGTGGGCAGCAAGAAATGCAGCGAAACACGCCAAGTACCTACTCACTGGCTCTCACTTCTCGGCTCACGAGATACGACGTTGGTACGGGGTGCGACGAGAACGAATCGTCGTTGCCAAGTACGGTATCGGCAAAGATTTCGGGGTTGCCGATGTAGACAATGTGGCACGTGTCCGCGAGCGTTATGCGCTTGACAGTTCTAGCGTCCTATTTGTAGGCACGCCGCTTGTCCGGCGCAACCTTGCTGCTCTCTCCCGGGCAATCGATGAAATTCGCTCTATCCTGCCAGATGTCGGACTTTACGGAGTCGGCCCAGAAACCAAAAGGGTTGGCTCGGTAAACAACCTTCGTTGGCTGGGGTACGTTCCCGAAGAAGATCTTGCGGCGGTGTACAACGCAGCGACTGTGGTCGCATACCCGTCAACCTACGAGGGCTTCGGTTTTCCCGTGCTAGAAGCACTCGCCTGCGGTACACCGGTCGTCGCCTCGGCTGCTGGCTCCTTGCCAGAGATCTTCGCCGGCAAGGCTTGGTTGGTCGACGATAGACACGAACAATGGGTTGAGGCTCTAGGAACGCTCCTTAAGGACGCTAACGAGCGCCAGCGACGGATAGACAAGGCCCAGCCATGGGCTCTAGCACAGACTTGGGACGCAACCGGGCGAGTTGTTCATCGTCTTTTACGAGACGCCAGCCAAGAAAACGGCAACTACAGCCGATGAACAAAGCTTTGGCGGATAAAACTGGTTCACCGGATCAAGTTCACTGCGACGTCGTGGTTGTGAGTTATAACCAACGCGACCGGCTATTGGCATGTCTAGAGTCAGCGGTAGGGACAAACCCCAAGGTTCGCTTAATCGTCATTGACAATGCCTCAGTGGATGACAGTGCCCAAGCCGTCGCCGCCGCGTACCCCGATGCCACCTTAGTTACTTTACCGGAGAACGTAGGCTTCGCCGCAGCAGTTAACCAGGGCGTCGCGATCGGTGTCGCACCTCACATTTTATTGCTCAACAACGACGCTCGCCTTGGTCCAGACGCGCTTGATCGAATGAGACAAGCGTTGGGCAGTCAGCGTGTTGCGGCAGTTGGCCCCCACCTACTTGGGCCCGATGGCCAAACCGAATTATCGCTGGACAGAACCCTTAGCTTTTGGAGCGAAGCCCATTTCAAAGTGCTCGGGGCTCTTTATGACTCTGGCCGTGGTCCTATGGCGGCCTACGTTCGACGACTTTACGCGAATTCGCGTGACGTCTCGTCGTTGTCGGGCGCTTGTATCCTGCTAAGGCGTGAAGCCTTTGAGCAGGTGGACGGCTTCGATGAGCGCTTCTTTCTTTACGCTGAAGACATCGATCTATGCCTGCGACTGCGCCAGATGGGTTGGAGTTTGCGCTACGAGGCAGGTGCCGTTGTTGAACATGATCGCGGTGCTAGCCGTGCCACCACACCAATGGCCACGGCGGTCCACTATCGTCAAAGTCAACTCGCCTTCTATCGAAAACACCGCAACGCGCTTGCGACCCAGAGCCTCCGGCTCTATCTTGCCTTTCGCTTCATGATCAAACGTCTTTTCGCTCGAGGTAGAGAGCAACGAAAGCTCGCTGACGATTTGTTGCGCTGCACGTTACGGGAACCGGATAGATAGATAATGCGAATTGTCGTCGATGCGAGAAAAGCCAGCCGCCAAAACTATGGCATCGGCACCTATATCCGCCGCCTTGGCGAAACCTGTGCACGCCTCTCCCCCTCAGATGACTTCGTGTTCCTGGGGAAGGTAGATCGTGCCGATGGTAAAGATGTGCCAAGGGACGCTGCCCGAATCACAGGCGACAATGTCACTTGGGAGGCAAATCTTTCCTCAAACTATGGGCTCAGGGAGTTAGTCAGCGTATCGTGGCAGGTGCGGGAACTCAGAGGCGATGTGTTTCACGCGCCGCACTACGTTTATCCCCTAATGTTGCCTTGCCCGGGCGTGGTAACGATTCACGATTGCATCCACCTACGCTTCCCTCAACAATTTCCTAAACTAGGATCCAACTCATACGCCCGCAGGATGATGCGCCGCGCGGTTGTCAAGTCGAACCGTGTATTGACGGTCTCGGAGGCAACTCGCGCAGACCTTGTCGAACTCGTCAACGCTGACCCATCGAAAATCGAGGTCATTCCGCACGGCTGTGATCCATATTTTCTTGAAACCGTCGACGACCGGGAGCTGAGCAACGTAGCTAAAAAGTATAGTCTGGATCGTCCATTCCTCTTGAACGTCACCAACATAAAACCTCATAAGAACCTTAAGAGACTGTTGGAGTCTTTCGGGCAACTACGGAGAGACTACGACGATCTTGATCTAGTGATTGCCGGCGGCGATTTCTCTCAACATCCCGAGCTGCTGGCTGCCTGCAAAAGCTATGGCATCGAGAAGCGGGTGAAGCGGTTAGGCTTCCTCCCGAAGAAGGAGCTTCGCGCTTTGTACCGCCTCGCGCGTATCTTTGTTTTTCCGTCGCTTTACGAAGGTGCCGGGTTACCTCCACTGGAGGCAATGGCCTGTGGCACTCCAGTAGTCGCGTCGGATAACTCGGCGATCCCCGAAATCGTGGGCCGCAACGGGCTACTCGTCAACCCGTACCGTGTCGACGCCATTACAGAAGCGATCCGAAGCCTACTGGAGAACTCCAGCTTTCGGGACGCGCTTGGTGCCCAGGGCAAGATCCGGGCGCAAGAGTTTGACTGGGACAAGAGCGCCCGCCGTGTCCTGGACATATACCGAGAGGTATTAACTCCATGAAGGTCGCCCTGGTGCACGATTGGCTAACCGGGATGCGAGGTGGGGAGCGTGTCCTAGAGCAGATGATTGAACTCTATCCCGGCGCCGAGATTCACACCCTTTTGCACATCCCAGGAACGGTCAGCGAAACCATCGAAGCTTGTCCTATCCAAACAACGTTCGTTCAACGGCTGCCTTATGCTGCGACCAGGTACCCTTGGTACCTTCCCGTCTTCCCTTGGGCCGTAGAGCAGCTCTCCTTGAGCGGCTACGACCTAGTGATCTCAAGCAGTCATTGCGTTGCCAAATCTGTCATCACAGAATCAACCACACCCCATCTGTGCTATTGCCACACACCAATGCGCTATGCCTGGGATCAGTTCGACGCCTACTTCAGCCGTGAGCGCCAAGGGAACATCCGCTACGCAGCGATTCGCGCCATTATCGCTTCCTTACGGCGATGGGATAGAGCAACGGCGAGCCGCGTCGATGCCTTCGCGGCTAACTCGGTCTGGGTTGCCGGGCGTATATCCCGATACTACGGGCGCAGCGCAACCGTTATTCCGCCACCGGTCGACACCGAGTTCTTCGTCCCTACAGAGAACGGCAAGCTAGAAGACTACTATCTAGTGGTTTCGGCGCTATCTCCCTACAAGTGTAATGAAGTCGTCTTCGAAGCATTTAACCGCATGCAGCGTCGCCTCGTCGTAGTCGGCACAGGCCCTGACAAAGAGCGGTTGGAGGCCCTCGCTGGCCCTACGGTGCAAATGCTTGGTTGGGTTGATGACAAGGAACTGAGGAGCCTTTATCAAGGCTGCCGCGGGGTCGTCCTCGCCGCCGTGGAAGATGCCGGCATCGTTCCCGTCGAAGTGATGGCGTGCGGTCGACCATCGCTCGTTCTGGCGCGCGGTGGAGCGTCGGAGACAATACTGGACGGCGTAACCGGCATACTGATCGAGGAACAAACGCCAGAGGCCGTAATCCAGGCCGTTGACAGAGCAGAGGCAACCCCATTCAATAGCGAGGAAATTCGAGCCTCGGCCCTCCAGTACGCTCCGGACCGCTTCTTGGACCGCTTCTCAACGTTCATCAACACCTCGTTGGAGAACCTCCATTGATTCTGCGGATGAGGTTGTACCAAGCGATTGCGGTAATCTGCTCCGATCTTTCAATGACGGCGGCCGCCCTGCTGACAGCGTATTGGCTGCGCTTTACCTACCAGATTCGCCCGGTTGCACCGGGAGACATTCTCGCTCTGAATGACTACATACGGATTCTGCCAGCGATACTGCCTTTGTGGGCTTTGGTTTTTGCTGCCTTTGGCCTTTACCGGCTCCACCGCACGACGGCTCGTGCTGAAGAATACGTTCAGGTAACGATCGCTACGACGCTGGCAATGGCTCTTTTCGCAGCTGGCGCGTTCCTTGCCCGACCAACCGACCTCTCGCGCCTGATGCTCGCAATTTTTTACTTGATCGACGTGGCGCTGATCGTCATGGGTCGCGCAATAATCCACAACGTTCTTGACCGGGTAAGGCGCTCCGGGCGTAACCTGAAACGTATTTTAATCGCCGGCACTGGTGAGCTAGCACACGCGGTCATCGACAAGATGCGACTGCACGAAGAATTTGGCTACCGAATCCGGGGCATGCTGGGGCAGGAGTCGGGTAACACATACAGAGGCATTCCCGTGGTTGGAGGTCTGGACGACGCCTGCAGGCTCATCAACCGACTCAAGATTGACCAGCTCTACATTGCCCTTCCACTGTCCTCACATGAAGACATTCTCGAGTTGCTCGACGACGTGGGTAACGAGATCGTGGAGGTGAAAGTGGTGCCTGGTTTGCTTCAGCACATTACGCTCCGTGCTGCGGTCGAAGATCTAGACGGAGTGCCGATCGTTAACCTGTCAGCGACGCCGCTCCGCGGCTTTTCTGGAGCGGTGAAACGCTGCATGGATGTACTCGCGGCACTCGCGTGTATCGTCATATTTCTCCCACTCTTTCCGCCGATCGCACTCGTCATCCGCCTGACCTCGCGCGGACCAATCCTTTACAGGCAGGAGCGCATGGGGCTCGACGGCCAGAGCTTTGAGCTACTTAAGTTTCGTTCGATGGTCGTTGACGCAGAGCGGTCTACAGGGCCAGTTTGGACAGAAGAAAGCGACCCCAGGGTTACATCAGTGGGCCGCGTTCTTAGGAAGTTCAGCCTTGACGAGTTACCACAGTTTTTCAACGTTCTCCGTGGTGACTTGAGCATGGTTGGGCCACGTCCGGAACGTCCTTTCTTCGTGAAAGAATTCCGTAAGCGCATCCCACGCTACATGCTCCGTCACAGGGTACGGGCGGGTATGACAGGGTGGGCTCAAGTAAACGGCTGGCGTGGTAGCACGTCGTTGGAGCACCGAATTCAGTACGATCTTTACTACATTGAAAACTGGTCGCTGGCCCTCGATTTGAAGATTCTCTGGCTCACGATCACTAACGGTCTCGGTCATGAGCACGCCTACTGAAATAGAGCACTAAGAGACTCTGCTGTCTGGCTTCTTGTCCCGGCATTCAAAGTATCGTTGTCGAACGAGCCATTCTCCGCAATTTTCGAGATCGACGATACGACGCAAGGTCTCACGGCAGCAACGAAGCCATTAACTCCTCCGCTTTCACAGGGATTCCATATTCACCATTCCAGACACTCATCGTTCCGAGTGTGTTTGGGAGAGCACAACGAATTTCCCCGCGTCGCACTTTTTTGTCATGAAATGCCGCCTTGACAATGTCATCAGCTGAGCAACCGGGCGGCAACTGTGTTGACAAACCAGCGCGAGCACACACGCTCGCGATACGATCCGCAAGATCATCTGGAGCACCGATTTTTTGGCTTGCTAGCCTCGCTTCGACAACCATACCGATTGCAACGGCCTCTCCGTGGCGCATGCCGTAGCCTTGTACCGTCTCGATAGCATGGCCAACCGTGTGGCCAAAATTGAGAATTTGACGGTAACCACCCTCTGTCTCATCTAATGAGACAACGGTTGCTTTTAGATCACAGGATCTAGCAACGATGCGCGATAACGCCGCCTCGGACCCTGTCAACGTCGCCTCAAGAAGTTCTCCCTCAAGCGATTCGAAGAGGTCCGCATCGAGAATGACACCGTACTTGATGACCTCAGCCATCCCGGAGGCGATCTCCGTTCGAGGCAGTGATGAAAGCGTCCCGAAATCGATCAATACGCGTCGTGGCTGCAGAAACGCGCCCACTAGATTCTTTCCGGCCGATGTATCCACACCAGTCTTGCCACCAACGCTGCTGTCAACCATAGCGAGTAGAGTCGTCGGCACCTGGACACAGGGAATGCCACGAAAGAGAGTCGCAGCGACAAACCCAGCAACGTCACCGACGACACCACCACCCACAGCGATGACCCACGAGTCACGACCGTGCCCGAGATCAATCAGCTGATCTTGTAGATCGGCGACAGTCTCACGGGTCTTAGACCGTTCCCCGGCTGGAAACTCTAAACATTGGGCCTCTCCACCGAGCTCTCTCAGGGCTTGAACCAGCGGCTCTCCGTACAGAGGCCCGACCCTGGTGTCCGTTATCACCGCCCAGCGCTGTGCTCCCTGCCAACGCACGAGGTCATCGGCGACGCCATTCGGGAGTTCGATCCCAAGGACGACCTCGTACTCTCGAGCTGGCCCCCCTGGCAACGAGACGTCAACGAATTGCATACAGGATTTCCTCGAAATCAAACTGTCGAAGTGACAGTCTCAACGTGGTGTCGACCAGCGTCTGGTTCCCATCAATGGCGACCACCGGACTGTCTTCAGCGGCCAATGCCAAAGGAACTTCTGTACACCCCATGATGAGACTGTCAGCACCTTTATCACAAAGGTGTTTGGCCGCAGCAATCAAGCGCTGGTCAGAAATCTCGCTCGCCCCTCCCGCTTTCACATCCTTGATCGCCGCCATTATCTCGTCTTGTACCTCGAAATCCGGGTAAAGGGGAACAAGTCCATGTTTCTTCAACGACTTGTCATAGAGACCAACCTTGACCGATCCGCTGGCTGCCAAAACACCGACACATCGTGCCTGCGGCACTACCCTTGCGACCTCCGCAGAAACCAAGGCAATCATGTCCAGAATCGGGATGGACACAGCCGCGCGCATAGACGCTAAAAACGCGTGTGCCGAGTTGCACGGGATGGCAATGAAATCAGCTCCAGCCGCCTCAACCAGGTTCACTGATGCGACGAGCTCCGGAGTCGGATCCGCCCCATTCTCAAGTAAGAAGGCAGTTCGATCCGGGACCTGTGTGGCGCTATACATGATGCACGGGGGGTGATCCTGGTCACGCAGAACACCGTGTGCGGCGACAACACGAGCATAGAAGTCAGCCGCAGCCGCTGGACCCATACCACCGATCACCCCGATCGTTCTCATGGAAGGACTCTAGCAGGACGCGAGCTTACTCTGATGCCAGATTATCGCTATGAGAGCACAAGCAGTTACTCTTCGCACAACTCCGGATCCCATCGCAGAATCGGCTTACGCGCTGCGCGCGCCTCGTCGAGACGCGCCACGAACGTGCTGTGCGGCGCTCCGCGTACCTTTGCGGGATCTGACTCCGCTTCTTCAGCAATGGCAACCATAGCAGCGATGAACGCATCAAGATCTTCGCGGCTCACGGACTCTGTCGGTTCAATCATCAGAGCGCCGGACACAACCAATGGGAAATAAACAGTCGGCGGATGGTAGCCATAATCCATCAACCGCTTGCAGACATCCATGGCGGTAACGTCGTCTTTTTTCTGGCACTTGTCCGAAAAAACTACCTCGTGCATACACAGGCGGTCTTGTGGAAGGTGATAGTGCTCCTTGAGCCGTGTCTGGATGTAGTTGGCGTTCAACACCGCGTCCTCAGCCACCTGACGTAGTCCAACAGCACCAAGGGCGCGAATATAAGTGTAGGCGCGGACCATGATGGCGAAATTGCCATAAAAACCCTGTACCTTGCCAATGCTATCCGGTCGATCCCAGTCTAGGTACGCGGTGCCTGTCTCAGCATCGGTCTCGACCGTCGGCCTTGGAAGGAAGGGAATCAAATGTTCACACACTCCCACCGGACCACCACCTGGACCACCGCCACCGTGCGGGGTTGTAAACGTTTTGTGCAGGTTGATGTGAAAGACGTCTATGCCGATGTCGCCAGGACGCGTCTTCCCAAGAATGGCGTTTAAATTGGCGCCATCGCAATAGATTTGCGCTCCACAACCATGCATGATCTCGGCGATTTCTTCCATCTGATCCTCGAACAGGCCGAGGGTATTAGGATTGGTGAGCATCAGTGCGGCCGTGGTGTCGTCAGCCTTGGCACGCAACGCCTCGATGTCGGTCGTTCCGCGGCTATTTGACGGGATCTCCACTGGGTCGAAACCACAGAAAGCGGCAGTCGCCGGGTTAGTCCCGTGCGCCGAATCGGGGATCAACACCTTTCGACGTTGCGTATCGCCGCGCGCAGCGTGATAGGCAGCTATCATCATTATGCCGGTAAGCTCCCCCTGAGCGCCTGCGGCCGGCTGCAGTGTTACCCGATCCATCCCGGTCACCGCTGCTAGCGCTTCTTCAAGCCGTCGCATTACATCGAGGCTGCCCTGCATCAAGGCACTCGGCATGTAGGGATGTGCACTGGCAAAACCGGGCGATCGAACTACCCGTTCGTGTACCTTCGGGTTGTACTTCATGGTGCAAGAACCGAGTGGGAACAAACCCGATTCAATCCCAAAATTGTGCTGCGAGATACGAGTGAAGTGTCGCACGACGTCCACCTCAGAGACCTCCGGAAAACCAGCGATCTCACCACGAACCGCATCTTCGCCCCAAGCTTCCACGGGATTAACTTCCGGCACATCAAGCCGTGGGAAGGTACACCCTACCCTGCCGGAGCTACCGCGCTCGAAAATCAGCATTTCCTGCTTGAGTTGCGCCTGGTCGTCGCGAAGCTTCGTGTTGTTCCCCTGGTCGCTCATGAGCAAGCCTCCGCTAGAACCTTTGCCAAACGCTCGATGTCGTCTCTCGTGTGGATTTCAGTAACACATACGAGCAATTCGTTTTCACGAACTGCATCGAAGCGGCCAAGGGGAACACCGGGTACAACACCATTAGCGGCACATGTATCTACGACATCGCCTGCCGGGATCGGCAGGCGCACCACAAACTCGTTGAAGCAGGGACCGTTGAATGGAAACTCAATACCGGAAACTTCAGCGAGTCGCGTGCGCGCGTAGGTCGCTTTAGAGAGGTTCTGTAAAGCGAGCTCGCGGATTCCGTGGCGACCGAGACTACTCAAGTGAATACACGTCGCCAGGGCACACAGAGCCGTGTTTGTGCAAATGTTTGACGTCGCTTTAGCGCGGCGAATGTGCTGCTCACGTGTCGCCAGCGTCAACGCAAAGCCCCGACGGCCCTCTGCATCGACCGTCTGGCCGGAAAGTCGGCCGGGCAAGTTGCGGACGTACTCCATGCGGCTGGCCATAAAACCAACTAAGGGGCCACCATAGTTCTGCCCATTACCAAAGCTCTGCAGCTCGCCTGCGACGATATCCGCACCGACTTCACCGGCAGGTACGGTCAGTCCCCAAGCCACCGGCTCGGCAACCGCGACAATGAACTTGGCAGGGGCATCAGCAACAGCATTTCCTGCACTTCGGAGATCTTCTACAACGCCAAAAAAGTTAGGCTGCTGGACGATCAGAGCAATGACGTCATCGTCGACCACGGGGATCAAGGTGCGACCCGAGTTATCAAGGCGCAGTACTTCGAACTCAATGTCGAGATATTTAGCATAGGTCTCGGCAACCTCCCGATATGCGGGGTGCAAGCCTTCTGACCACAGCACGCGGCCACCACGGCGCATTAGCCGACGCGCCATGAGAACAGCTTCCGCAATGGCACTCGCACCGTCATACATCGACGCGTTGCATACCTCCATACCCGTGAGCATCGACACCAGTGTCTGGAACTCAAAGATTGCTTGCAGCGTTCCCTGACTGATCTCCGCCTGGTAAGGAGTGTAGGCAGTCATGAACTCCTGACGCTGGATTAAAGCATCGACATGTGTCGGGACGAAGTGTGGAGAACAGCCCGCTCCTAGGAAACTCAGCATCCCGGAAGCTGGGCCATTACGCGACGCTAGTTCTTCAAGATGACGGAGAAGTTCAGGTTCTGAGAGCGCCTCTTCAACTGGCAACTCGCCCCCGTATCGAAGCCCCTCCGGTATTGAAGCAAAGAGATCTTCGAAGCCTTCGACGCCAACCACGTCCAGCATCTCGAGGCGGTCATCCGGGCCTAGTGGCTGGTACCGGCCGGGGCCATGAGAATCGTTGGTGGTGCTCATTCGGTCTCGCTACGTAGGAGGTTCTTAAGGCTAGCCGCCGCCAATTGGGGCGCCCAGATCAGTGGTCACCCTCAGCGGATTCGAGGAAACTGACATAGTCACTGAAAGACAATAAGCCCTCCGTCTCACTACTGTCCGCCATACTCACCCTAACCATCCAGGCCGCACCGTGTGGATCTTCGTTGACTAGTTCGGGTTGATCAAGAAGTTCTTCGTGAACCCCAGTGACCTCTCCTGAGACCGGCGCATACAGCTCCGAGACAGCCTTGACTGACTCGATGGTGCCAAAAGGCTGCCCTGCCTCCAAATGATCGCCGACTGCTGGCAATTCAACATAGACAACGTCGCCGAGTTCCGCCTGGGCATGATACGTGATGCCCACGGTGCCCTCATTTCCCTCCACAGAGATCCACTCGTGCTCCTTAGTGTATTTGTAGTCTTCCGGATAATCCGCCATCGATTGCTCCTCGATCTTCCTACTGCGTCTAGTCGGGCTTCGGACGCCTGTAGAAGGGCGTTTTGGCTACCCGTGCTTCCAGTTTGCGCCCTCGGACGACGACTTTCAGGACTCCATCAACATCAGTGTGTTCCAGCGGCACATATCCCAGCCCAATACCCTTCTGCAGCGTCGGGCTGAAGCTGCCACTAGTAACCTCACCTATAGACTTTTCAGCAGCACAGCAAAGCTCGTACCCGTGGCGCGGCACACCACGATCGACCAGTTCAAATCCGACCAGACTTTCGCCAGTACCGCATTCTATTTGCTCAATAATTGCATCCTTGCCAATGAACTCGCCCTTGTCCGGTTTGATAAGCCAGCGCAAGTTCGCCTCGACTGGACTGCGCGATTCGTCCATGTCGTTACCGTACAAGAGCATTCCAGCTTCGAGGCGAAGCGTATCGCGTGCCCCGAGCCCCACCGGGACCACGCCCTCTCCCTCACCAGCATCGAGAATCCTGTCAGCAACCTCTGGCGCCTTCGATGGTGGCAAATAAACCTCAAAACCATCCTCTCCGGTGTATCCGGTACGCGACACGAGGATCTGGGCACCATCGAGGTTAGTGAACTCAGCCCGGTAGTAACCAATGGACGTGAGATCGAGCGGAATAATGCGAGAAAGGATCGTCTGAGCGTCAGGGCCTTGAAGTGCGAGCTGCGCCCACTCGTCGCTCTCATCCCGAACCTCAAACAAACCTGGGAAGCCCTCTGCCTGCTCTTCGATCCAAGAAACGTCCTTGGCTGTCGTGGCGGCGTTGATCACAAGAAGATAGTCGGTGTCCCCGAGCTTGTACACGAGAAGGTCGTCAATGACACCCCCGTCGTAATTAGTCATCACAGTGTACTGAGCTTGGCCAAGTTCAAGACCACCAGCGTCGTTGGTAATCAGATGTTGTATGAATGCAAGGGCGTCGTTGCCCTGGATCCGGACCTCTCCCATGTGACTAACATCGAACAACCCTGCCCGCTGGCGGACAGCTTCATGTTCCGCCAGGATGCCATTAAACTGAATCGGCATATCCCACCCCCCGAAGTCGACCATTTTAGCTCCATGGTCGCGATGCCACTGGTTCAACGGGGTGCGTTTGAGATCGTCAGACATGCCGTTCTCGGGAGGGGGATGAAAACCAATTGGGCGATGGAATCCGCAGGCAAGAACTCCATAGAAAGCTACCATAGCGCCCGGTTGATTCAACCCGCCTAAAAACCAGGAATCACGGCGCACAATGCAGCCAGTCCGCTCATGAAAACGTGGAGCGCCTGACGCTTCTAAGGTGTTCAACTCCATCACAAACCCCAGCTTCCGGCAGCGATCTGGAATTGGCCCTTATATACTTCTCTGTGCTAGCTTCCGGTGCTGGCTGCTGGCGCTCGACAGGGTTTGATCAACCCAAAGGGGAGCGCCTTTTTTATCTCATGCCCACGGTCGGGTGCCCACGAGTTCAAGGTAAATGGCCGACAACATCGAACAGTCTAATAAAGAGCAAGCTGAGGCCGACGTAGGCGAGATTACGCCCAAGTCCGAGGACTTCTCACGCTGGTACATCGACGTGGTGCGACGTGCCGAACTGGCTGACTACACCCCAGTCAAAGGGTGCATGGTTATCCGTCCATACGGTTACGGGATCTGGGAAAACACCCGCGACCGGCTCGACGCACAATTGAAAGCAACTGGGCACCAGAACGCCTACTTCCCCCTATTCATTCCTGAGGGGCATCTGCAACGTGAAGCCGAACACGTCGAAGGTTTTGCGCCTGAAGTAGCATGGGTAACGCATGGGGGTAACAACGAACTCGAAGAACGGCTGGCCATCCGTCCCACTTCGGAAGCGATAATCAACAGTCTTTATAGCAAGTGGGTTCGCTCGTGGCGCGATCTTCCTATCCTGATCAACCAGTGGGCCAACGTTGTGCGGTGGGAGAAGGTGACACGTTTTTTTCTCCGCACAACCGAATTCCTCTGGCAGGAGGGACACACCGTGCACGCTACCGAGGAAGATGCCGAAGAGGAAACCCTGCGGATTCTCGAGATATACCGCTCGTTGATCGAAGAAGATCTTGCTGTGCCCGTGATCACCGGGCTTAAAAGTGAGGGTGAGAAGTTCGCAGGCGCCCTTCGAACCTACACTCTCGAAGCACTGATGGGTGACGGGCGCGCGTTGCAGGTAGGAACGTCGCACAACCTCGGCCAGAACTTTTCTAAGGCGTTCAATATCCGGTTCGAGGACAAAAACCAGGAACTTGTCTACGCGTGGACTACCTCTTGGGGGGTAACAACAAGGCTGATCGGGGCCATGGTTATGACCCATGGGGACGATCAAGGACTGCAGTTGCCACCTCGTGTGGCTCCATATCAAGTCGTCATCGTGCCCATTCCGGGGAAGCAATTTGAGGAAACAGTCCTTCCTGCCGCACGATCTCTACGGGACATGCTTGCTACTGCCGGTATTCGAGCACATCTGGATGACCGCGAGGAACATACCCCTGGCTGGAAATACAACGAATGGGAGTTACGTGGTGTACCGTTGCGTGCTGAAATCGGTCCTCGTGACGTCAAGAAGGACCAAGCTGTTCTGGTACGCCGCGACAACCGAGAGAAAGCCTTCGTCTCCTTGGAAACCGTCACAGAGGTAGCCACGGAGATACTCGAATCGATACAAGCCGACCTCTTCGAGCGAGCCAGCACATTCGTCGCAGCCAACACACGTACTGCAGCGGACTACGACTCGTTCAAGGAAATCATGGACGGGCCCCGTGGCTTTATCGAAGCTCCCTGGTGTGGTGACGAGGCCAACGAGGCACAGCGGATCCAGGAAGACACCTCGGCAACTATTCGCTGCCTCTTAGCCGACCGGAAACCCGATGGCGGTTGCGTGATCTGCGGCAAGCCCGCTAAGCACGTAGCGATCTTCGCAAAGGCTTATTGATCGTCCGGCGCCTCGGCGCCAAGCAACTTGACGACGCACTCGGCCACCTGATCTGGCGGGGCATCAGCATCGACGCAAAACTCCGCGGACTCATAGCCAGCAAGCCGCTCGTCGAAGCGCGCCTGGAGTGCCTCTCGATCGCCCCATAGCGGCCGCCGCGCGGCCGTATCGTGCAGACGCTTCTCAAGCACTTCGAGTGGGCACCGCAGCCAAACCACCGCAGCGCGCTCCCGGCAAAGCGCCTGGCTTTCGGGGTTGATTAAAGTACCGCCACCAAGAGCTACAACAGTTGCCGGTTTCAACACAACCTGCCGTAAGACGTGGCGCTCTGCGTCCCGAAAGTGCTGGGCGCCCGACTCCTTAAAAATACGGCTAACGGACCGCCCCTCATGTCGTTCAATGACACCGTCCAGGTCGAGAAAGTTCCACAGCAACCGACGTGCCACCAAGCGCCCAACAGTGCTCTTGCCACTGCCCATGAAACCAGCCAAGTGAACCTGGGGTCGGTCGCCTAGCACCGCGCTCCCCACCGGATCGCTCATCTCTGGGCCACCGACTCAAGCACCGTGGCAAAGCCCGGATACGATACCGCCATCGCTTCGGCGTTCTCGATCGTCACCAGCCCGTGGGCTGTCAAACCGACAGCGGCCATAGCCAGAGCAATACGATGGTCGCCAGCGGCGTTGATGGTCCCAGAGTTCAGCACCTGCCCACCAGCGACCGCCAACCCTTCCGGGTACTCATCGACAACCACACCGAGGCTGCGCAACGCCGCGGCCGTTGTTGCAATGCGATCGCTTTCCTTTACACGGAGTTCAGACGCACCGTTGATTTCGACACCATCGATTGTCATAGCACCGAGTGCAGCGATCAAAGGCAATTCATCAATGAGGCCGGGAACCATGTCGGCGTCAATTACCCCGCCGGTCAGAACTGGGCCAACCCCGCGGACTATTAAGTCCGCCACTGGTTCACCGCACCATTCCTCGGTTGGTTCAATCTGGATATCCGCCCCCCAATCGACCAGTAGATCAACTATCGCCGCACGAGTCGGGTTCATCCCAACACCAGGCAGTCGCAGTCGGCTGCCTTCTAACAGCGTCGCCCCAACAAGCCAATATGCCGCCGACGAAATATCCCCGGGAATCCGGCCACTGATAGTACCGAGTGGCCCTCCCTGCTGGATCGTCACCCGATAGCCTGATCCTTCTGTCAATATCGCGACGTCTGCACCCATGGCAACCAGAAGACGCTCAGAATGGTCACGGGTGCGGCAGCCTTCCACGATCGTAGTAGGACCGTCGGCATAGAGACCGGCTAACAAAACGCATGATTTTACCTGGGCCGAGGCGACTTCTGGACGGAACGTGATAGCACGCAAGCAACCGGGGCCAGCGATCTCGAGCGGCGGTGTCCCGTCACGGCTAGTTCGAACTGAAGCCCCCATGGCGTGCAACGGTTCAGCCACACGGCGCATCGGCCGACCACATAATGAAGCATCCCCGGTGAGTGTCGACGTGAAGTGCTGGCCAGCGAGCAACCCGGCGAGTAGTCGCATCGTGGTTCCGCTGTTGCCACAGTTGATCGTCTGATTCGCTGGCCGCAACCCCTCAAGTCCGCAACCACGTATGCGTATGTCGGCCCCTTCCTGGCCGACCTCAGCACCGAGAACCCGTATAGCTTCTATGCTCGAAGCAAGATCTTGCCCGTCGGCTAACCCATCAATGACGCTCTCGCCGTCAGCAACCGAGGCAAGGAGAACGGCGCGATGCGAGATCGACTTATCGCCCGGAACCACGATGTCTCCACTGAGATGCCGGGCAGGCTCGACGGTCCAGTTCACCAGTAATGTTCTCCGCGTGACCGCGGTCACTCACTCATTCTGCGTGACAAGAGAATGATCCGAGCGCCACCTTGGTCGCTAAATTTATCGAGCGTGTTCCTTAGCGGCCTCACTACATAAGGGAGGAACCAGCGATCCCGAGCGTAATAGTCAATAAGACCACGACAATTACAGTAACTGGTATGACAACTACTGCGACCACCAGAACGTAATTACCCAGAGCTTTCCAGACAGAAAACCCTTGGACCTGTGCCAGGCAATGTAGAGAAACAACGAGACTCCACACCCCTAAGACAATTCCAGTCGACACAATAGGAAAGAGAAAGGGAAAAAATGGGTTCGATTCGAGGCCAAACGAACCGGACCGAAACAGATCCTGGCCGAATAGTGCAATCAAAGGAACCCAAAGAAGTAAGCCCCATATTATCGGTACTTGGGCCCAAGCTCCTGCAGCACGAATGAATGGTTGGGAAGCTCTCCCGTCAAGCCACTTTCCCGTCCAGTGAAGCAGGAAACTAAAAACGTATAGACCAGCTATCCCCAGAAGCGAACCAATCAACGCACAAATAAGAACTATATAAAACCATGGGATCCCATCGCCAAGACCTGTATCACGGACACTATCCAACGTGCTCGCAAACCCAGAGATGCCCGCCAATATCAACACCGATTGTTCCGGGTCCGAATCGACAATCTGTTGAATCGTGGCACGCGGTTGGGTCCATATTGACACCCATGGATTCAGTTCAGCTGTAGTGGTATGCCCGCCGCCTTGCCGCATCTCTTGCCCCGAATCATCAAACTCCATAGTTTTAATTAAACTCAGCAGGACGAGTCTTGTCGCCCGCCACGAGGGTCACGACGATCACGGCCAACGCTACTAAGATATCGAGTGCCGCGAACCACGCTTGCAGCGTGTCCACCAACTGCGCCAACGGCGGGAACTCGGCGAGAATTCCAAGGACCAGCACTTGCCCGATAAGCAGCGGGCCAAACCAGCGCAGCAGGTTGATCCAAAGCGTCATAAAACGAAAGCCTGGGCTGCCAATGAAAACCTCCGCTTCGACTGTGGCACGGTTCCAGAACCACCCCACCAGCAAACAGAGGAAGAAACCGCCAACCGGCAGCATGTAGTCGGACACTATGTGGCTGATCAGATCAAACCAGTTGAGTTGCAAGATACCGACGCTACCGAGCGCACCTTGCCCCGCAGTCGCTCCCAGCATGCTGGCTATCGACCAGCCCCCCCAGGATCCCATTGCCAGCGCTGCGGGTATGCCCATGAGAAAGATCGCTACACCGAGGATCAACACGGCCTTCGAGCGAAGCCAGCCCAATTCATCGATGAAATACGCCGCAACGACCTCGAGCAAAGAGATGCTCGATGTGAGCGCCGCCATAAAGAACAACGCGAAAAACATGCTGGCGAACAACATGCCGCCCGGCATCTGGTGGAACACGACGGGGAGCGTCACGAACACAAGCCCGGGGCCCTCGGACGGTTCCATACCGAATGCGAACAACGCCGGAAAGATCGCGAAGCCGGCCACGATGGCGATCAACGTGTCCATGAAGGCGACCTGCAGGCTCGCCATGGGCAGGTTGTGCTCCGGCGTCAGATAAGAGCCGTAGGTGATCATCGTGCCCATCCCTACACTGAGGGTAAAGAAAGCGTGTCCCATCGCGATCAGCACCACCGTCGGCGTCAGAGCGGAGAAGTCCGGCCGCAGCATGAAGTCAATGCCGGCGCCCGCGCCGGTCAAGGTCATGCTGCGCACTGCCAGTGCCGCCAGCAAGATGAACAGAATCGGCATCATGATCTTGCTCGCCCGCTCGATACCGCCCTTGATCCCCCGGGCCACGATCACAACGGTGGCGACCATGAACAGGCCATGGAACATGAGGCTCTGGGAAGCGCTGCTGGAAAGGGCACCGAAGAAAGTCTCCGCTTCTTCCGGGCTCGCCAGCCCGCTAATCGTTCCGAACGGCGCGCGCAACGCATAGGCCATGACCCACCCCGCAACTACGCTGTAAAACGACAACAGGAACGCCCCAGCAAGTACACCCAGAGCTCCAATCCACTTCCACGACGTCCCCGGCTTGATCGCCTTTATGGCTCCAACGGGATTGAGGTGAGTATTGCGACCGAGGACCAGCTCGGCGAGAAAAAGCGGTACTCCAATCAAGATAATGCAGGCGACATACACCAGGATGAAGGCAGCGCCGCCGTTTTCTCCCATGATGTAGGTAAAACGCCAAATGTTCCCGAGGCCAATCGCCGAACCAGCGGCGGCCAGGAGAAATCCGGCCTTCGAGCTCCACGCACCGCGTGCTTCCTGGTCAGTCACCATTCCCTCCAGTACTCAGCCGATCCGCGCTGCCTAAGGCCCGGCGCTTCTCGGATTTCATAGAGTGTGCAAGGAGTGCCGCGAACCCACCCCAAAGAACTCCAAGCACTAAAACCATGAAGATCAACGTTGTCGCTTGCACGGCTACCTCCTCTCAAGTCCCAACATCATCAACCCAGGGTCGGTCGGTCGGCCATCCCGTCACCCAATGTTGCATCGGCCATCCGATTATTCGCCAGGTAAAAGATCAACAAGACCACGCCCCACTGGAACAGACAGGTTCCCAGGGTAAAGACGCCGAACGGATCCCACCAAGCCTCACCCGACGTCGCCGCCTGATACAGCCACCACACAATCAGGACGGCAAACTGCAGCGGCATCAGCACCTTGATGGCGAAATCAAACCAGCGACCGACAGGAATATCATTGTCAGCCGGTTCGATGAGTTCCTCTCGGAACTTCGCAACACCAAATTTTCTGGCGGCGACTGCAAAGAAGAAGCCAGAAACCATCAGCCCAATTCCCCAGACTGCGTCTTGGTTGCTGAAAAAACTTAGGTTAATCGCCGAAGGGACGCCGAGCACAAAGCTGCCCATGGCGATTGAAAGAACGGCTCTCTGTCGCGTCATCCCGAAGTCCATGAAGATACGCACACCGAGCTCGAGCATGGCGATCATCGACGAGAACGCTGCCACCACCAGGGCGAGGAAAAACAGCGTCATAAAGAACTGGCCGCCGGGAATCCCGCTGAACAACGTCGGTACCCAGATGAAGCTCAGCCCGGTGCTGGCCGGGCCACTACCTCTGAGAACCGTCTGAGCCTCAGCGAACGGAAGAACGGCAAACACCGTGGGAATGATGGCAAGTGCTGCCAGCATCGAGGCGGAATTGTTGCCCAACCCGATCGTCATTGCGGTGCCGACGATGTCGTCCTTCTTGTGCGAGTACACCGCGTACGTGACCATCAGGCCCCAACCGGCTCCGGTTGACCACGCCGATTGCGTCAGCGCCTGCAGCCAAATCTCGTAGTTGAGCAAGTCCGACCAGTTGGGGTTGAAAAGGAATTCGAGGCCAGCAATCGGACCTTCCGCCCCCGGTGCCGCCGGCAAGGTCAAGGCGCGGACCGCGGCGACCATCAGGAGCACGAAAAGGGCAGGAATCAGAACCTTGCTGGCGCGCTCGATGCCGGCAACCACACCGCGGTATAGGATGAGCGCACACGCCGCCATGGCGACGAAATGGAAGAACACCGGCTGCCAGACGGTGGTCTGGAATCCTTCCCAGTAGACCGTTCCCTCCACGCCGGACAGCTCGCCGGTAGCCGCCGCGATCAGATATTTGACGCACCAGCCGGCGACCACCGAGTAGTAGAAGGTGATCGCCATCGTGCACCAGCCGACGAAGGCACCCATCCATGTCGCCTGGCGCCCCATCAACCTGCCGAACGCCCCGACCACCCCCCGGCGGGTATGCCGGCCCATGGCAATCTCCACCATTAGCAGCGGAATCGCCCACAAGAACAGGAAGATCAGCCACGGGATTAAAAAGGCACCGCCGCCATTGTTGGCCACGATACGTGGGAACCGCCATATGTTGCCCGTACCCACGGCCATACCAAGGGCAGCAATCAGCAACGCCCATCTTGAAGTAAAACTTTCAGTCTTTGTCATGAAGCCGGACTTTATGCGGCCCTACGTGACCGCGTCAATTTTCTCGCAGTGAAAAGGCGGTATCGGCCGCGTTCATTAGTTGTCGGGTGATGTGCTCCAAGCCTCCAGGTCCGTGCAATGCCGAGAGCACTGCCACGCAGTCACATCCAGCCGCTACAACCGCACCAGCATTCGAAAGATCTATGCCGCCAACTGCCACCAACGGCTTGCTGATCGAGACAGCAGCCTGACGTACACCATCAAGGCTAACTACTGGCCCTGCGTCCGGTTTGGATGATGTGGCGAAAACAGGACCGATAGCAATGTAGTCCACCGGTAAGACCTCTGCTGCTCTGGCCTCCTCCGCGTTGTCGACGGAAATTCCGATGATTGCTTCAGTACCAAGCAACTCGCGCGCCTTTGACACTGGAAGGTCATCCTGGCCGAGGTGGACTCCGTCCGCTCCAGCCGCCAGCGCTACGTCGACACGATCGTTGATCAGCAACCGTACATCGAACTCCCGGCAAGCACTGACCATCGCCACTGCGCGCTCGTGGACACGTCGATCATCGGTTTCCTTGTCTCGATACTCAACCCAGTTGGCGCCCCCATGAGCCACCGCCCGCACCGCTTCAACAAGTGAATCCGTAGTGAGTGGATCAATGATCGGCAAAACAGGAGATGGGAGACGCTGCGGCGTTGCGGCGCTCAGGAACTTGCCCTCTCTACTGCTTTTGATTGGGGCGCGGGAAGCAGGTCGTCTAGCAAATGAGTGTTGTAGTTACCTGCCGCGAAGCCAGGATGATCAACGATACGCTGCAACAGCGGCAGGCTAGTGTCGATACCCTGAATGACAAACATGCCCAACGCACGTCGCATACGCACCAAAGCCTCTTCGCGATTGAAAGCGTGCACAATAACCTTGGCAATCATCGAGTCGTAGTATGGCGAGATGAAAGCTGCCTCGTGAGCCGCCGTATCAACTCGGACACCAGGTCCCTTGGGAACATTAAAGGCAGTAATTTGCCCAGGGCTCGGGATTAAAGTTTCAGGATGTTCAGCGTTGACTCGGCATTCAATCGAGTGCCCCCTGAATCTAATGTCCTCCTGCCCAAAAGGGAGCTTCTTGCCGAACGCAACGCAAATTTGTTGCTTGATCAGATCAACGAGCGTGACCTGTTCGGTTACAGGGTGCTCGACCTGGATACGCGTGTTCATCTCCATGAAATAGTGTGCACCGTCCTCGTCCACGAGAAATTCCATAGTCCCAGCGCTGTTGTAGTCGATGGCTTGGGCTCCTTTAATAGCATCGGACCAGATCCGTTCGCGCAACTCCTCTGATAACGCCGGGGACGGCGTCTCCTCGATGAGCTTCTGGTATTTGCGCTGCACACTGCACTCACGCTCACCCAGGTGTATTAGGTTCCCGTGCTTATCACCAAGCAGCTGCACCTCGATGTGGTGCGGGCAAGCAATGTACTTCTCCACATAGATATCGCGCGAGCCAAAAGCCGCCTCGGCTTCGGCGCTGGCAGTGCGAAACGCTTTAGAAAGTTCATCAGGGGCGGAAACAACCCGCATGCCCTTGCCTCCACCACCGGCAGCCGCCTTCAATAAAACTGGATAGCCGATTTTATCGGCAAACACGCCAGCTTCTTTTTCGTCCGTAACAGCGCCTTCGCTACCAAGGATGAGCGGCAACCCGACGGCTCCCATCGTCTTTCGAGCCATTGCCTTGTCACCCATATTGCGGATCGCATCGGTGCTCGGACCGATGAACGTAAGGCCACAGGTCTCGCAAATGTCCGAAAATTCGGCGTTTTCGGCCAGGAAGCCATAACCAGGATGGATCGCGTCAACCCCCATGATTTCGGCTGCGGAGATTACCGCTGGGATACTCAAGTAAGAATCAGCCGCAGGGGGCGGACCGATACAGATCGCCTCATCCGCAAAGCTAACGTGTAACGAGTCTCGATCGGCCTCCGAGTAGACTGCGACCGTCTTGATACCAAGTTCGCGGCACGCCCAGATGATACGAAGAGCAATCTCCCCCCGGTTCGCGATCAGAATCGACTGAAACACAGGGTTATCCGCCCTGTCGGATAGCAAAGAGGCGCTGACCAAATTCGACCGGTTCCGCGTTGTCTACGAAGATAGCGGCAACCTCACCACCTACCTCCGCAACAATTTCGTTCATTAACTTCATGGCCTCGACGATGCACAGAGGATCGCCCTCGGACACTTCTCCACCGATCTCGACAAAGGCATCGGCGTCAGGTTCGGGTGATCGATAGAACGTACCGACCATCGGAGACGTAACAATGAAGCAGTCCGCGTAAATCGCGTCAACAGCCGGGGCCGGTTCGCCATCTACAGCGGGCGACTCATCAATGGTCGGAGCCCCCGTGGCCGTAGCCGAGACGACTTGTACAGGTGCAGGCGGCGCACTAATTTCGGCGACCCCCCTGCGAATCTTGACGTGTATACCCTCGCGCTCGACCACGAGTTCACTGACATCCTTCTCGATGAGAAGATCAATCAGCTCCCGTATCTGGTCGAGATCGACCAAGCTGTCATCTGACGACTTCTTGCTCATGGATGGGCTGCCCATCTCCTCTTCACCTTCGATGAACAGCTTCACGCTGATGTGCCCCCAAATGCGGCCGAAAACCAGTCTAAGCGGTCCCTCGAAGCATAGGTTCGGGCTCCAAGGTGGTCAAGCGTTCACAGCCATCCTCTGTGACACACACCACATCTTCGATCCTTATGCCGAACTCACCTTCCAAATACAATCCCGGCTCAATGGTAAACACCATACCAACCTCCAACGGCCCGTCACCGCGGCTAGAAACCTTCGGGCTCTCGTGAATTTCGAGGCCGATGCCGTGGCCGGTGCCGTGTACAAACGCGGGACCATAGCCAGCATCCTGGATCACTGCTCGGGCAACAGCGTCGACTTCGATGGCAGCAATTCCTGGCCCGATCATTTCCAATGCCGCAGAGCGGGCGCGCTTGACAACATCGTGAGCCTCAAGCCAACGCCGACTTGGCACTCCACCACACCAGATCATGCGGGTCAGGTCAGAACAGTAGCCATCGATCTTGCAACCCATGTCAATCATTATGGGCCCACCTTCTTCAATACAGCGTGTGGAGGCAACACCATGTGGCAACGCCGAGCGAGACCCTGACGCAACAATCGTCTCGAACGCCATGCTTTCGGCACCATGACGGCGGCAGTAGAGCTCCAGATCCGATGCGACCTCAATTTCCGTCTGCCCTGGCACCAGACGATTTGCTACCTCTTGGAATGCTGCCTCACTTACCAGTAGTGCTGCCCGTATCGCTTCAATCTCTTCAGCGTCTTTGCAGCAACGATGTGTTTCAACCAGCATGGGAAACGACACCCATTCCACTTCGACCATAGCCTCAAGCTGCTCTCTAAGGATCACAGTGACATGGTCGGGTTCGAAAGCAACACGCTGGATGCCGCTGTGCACAACAGCCGCCGCGAGCGTTTTCGGCAAGCCCCTTGGAGCAATAACTATTGAAAGGTCGCCTACTTGAGCAAGCGCTTGTTGCTGGTAACGCGGATCGGTAAAAAAGAAGACTTGCTCGGCTGTCACCAGGAGCCAACCATTGGTTCCTGTAAACCCCGTCAGGTAACGGACATTGACGGGCGTGGTCAGCAAGGCGCCTTCGAGCCCGGAAGCAACAACAGCTGACAGAACCCGGCGGCGGCGCTGTGCATAGCGGATCGGAGTCACAGCCCGTTGCCCCCCTTCAATCGACCTTGCTCATTGAATTTCTTCTGGCCAGAGTTTGCTCGAGCAAAGTGCGTGAAGCCCGTCTCCTGCCTACCGCACCCTCAGGCTGTCGCAATTCCTATAAACAAACTTGATCGATGCTAACCAGTTTCATGGGGAGAGCAAAGATACTGACTAGTGCGTCTCGGAACCAAACCCTAATGATTAACATACCCACTGGATCTTACCCCTGAGGTATCGAGGGGGAGCAATCCTGACGAGAAAGAGAATACAGAGAGGTTCACCCGGAAGCACACTCAGCAATATCCCATTACCTCGATCTCCACCTCGACGCTCTTCGGCAACCCGGCTACCGCCACGGTGGCCCTTGCCGGGGGCGCATCGACAAAATAACTGCCGTAGGCTTCGTTGACTTCGGCGAAAAGATCCATGCTGGTAAGAAAAATTGTGGTTTTCAACACTTGATTAAGTGAGCTACCAGCCTCCTCAAGGATCACCTGTACGTTCTGCATGACGCGGTGTGCCTGCTCTCCTGCTGATCCGTCGATCAGTTCACCCGTTGCTGGATCTAGTGCAATCTGGCCCGCCACAAACACCAACGACCTGTCCCCGACGGGAAGCTTGGTGGCTTGAGAATAGGGGCCGAGAGCGGCCGGTCCTTCGTCCGTATGAATCACCTCATGTACACGCACTCATTTCTCCTTTTTCATTTTAGCGATGGCGCCAACGATATTCTGTCAAAGGCCCCCAAGAAATGCTCCCAAACTCTGCTAACGCATCCCTGTGCGCACTACCCGAAGCACGCCCGGGATTTTCGGCAACACTTGTGTAATACGTTTCAAATGGTCAAGATCGGCCACGTCAATAATCAGATTGATGCACCCATGATTGTTCCCGACCCGCGAGTCGATATGGCGGATGTTAGTTTTGGCGTCCGAGATCCTCGATGTGATCTCAGCCAACAACCCCTGCCGATTCTCGATCTCAACCTGGAGATTGACAGGCTGTATGCTGCCCTTGGAGGTTCCCCAGGCCACTGGGATCTCCCGCTCCGGGTTCATCAGGAGCTGATCAACGTTAGAACAGGCCGCAGAGTGAACAGAAACACCCTTCCCGCGGGTAACGTAACCAACGATCGGTTCACCCGGGATCGGGTTACAACACCGCGCACGGGACACCAAGATGTCATCCATCCCTCCAACGCTGACAATCGGCTCGTCACCCCAGCGAAGGATGCGGCGAACAGTTTCGCCGATGATGCCACCCTCGGACTCCGGCACTTCCTTGTCCAGTTTTTCTGGAGGCAGAAGCCGATCAACGACCTGTTTGGCGGAGATCTTTCCGTACCCCACTGAAGCCAATACGTCACTACCCATTGCGAGCCCGAAATGTGGCGCGATCTCGTCAAACGACCCGGCGGCGATAGTTTTCTTCAGGTTGAGGCCGTAACGACGCAGTTGCTTGTCACAAATCCGCCGTCCCATCTCAATACTCTTTTCACGCTCACGGCGGTTGATGTAGGTGCGAATCTTGCTACGCGCACGCGATGTCTTAACCAGGCGTAGCCAGTCGCGCGCCGGACGGGCATCGCCGCTGGTGATGATCTCAATAATGTCGCCATTCTCGAGGGGCGTGCGCAGTGGCACCAAGCTACCGTTCACCTTGGATCCCCTGCAATGATGCCCAACTTCCGTATGGACGGCATAAGCAAAATCAATCGGCGTAGCCCCAGTGGGAAACACCTTCACCTCGCCCTTCGGCGTAAACACGTAAACTTCACCCGGGTAGAGATCAACCTTCAGTGACGAGAGGAACTCCCGTGCATCTGGGATTTCCCGCTGCCGGTCAACGATCTGACGCAACCACTGGAACTGCTGGGTATCGACGGCAAGCCCTTCACGCCCTTCCTTATACAGCCAGTGGGCCGCGATGCCCTCTTCTGCCACCTGGTGCATTTGTTCCGTGCGAATCTGCAACTCGAACGGCTGCCCCTCGTCAATCACCGTGGTGTGCAGTGATTGGTACATGTTTGACTTCGGCATGGCAATGAAGTCCTTAAAACGACCAGGGACCGGCCGCCACAGCCCGTGCACGAGCCCCAGCGCCGCGTAGCAATTCTTTACGTTGTCGGTGATGATTCGGAAGGCGACGACGTCGTATATTTGGTCGAGTTCGCGGACACTAGCCGAGAGCTTTTTGTGCAAACTCGCGTAACCCTTGACCCGGTGCTCGACTCTAGCCTCTATGTTCTGGCTGGAAAGTTCTTCTTCAATACGTGACCTGACTCGAGCAATGAACGCAGCGCGGACCCGTGGCTGGCTTTCGACCTGTTTGACGAGTTCACGGTAAGCATCCGGCTCGGAGTACTCCAACGCAAGATCTTCGAGTTGCACTTGTAGCCGGCCCATGCCGAGCCGCTGCGCTAAAGGTGCGTAGATTTCCATTGTTTCGTGCGCATTACGGAGCTGAGCATCTGGTGAAAGATGCGCAAGCGTGCGCATGTTGTGGAATCGGTCCGCTAACTTAACGAATAGGACCCGAATGTCCTCAACCATTGCCAAGAGGAGCTTGCGAAAATTCTCGGCCTGTTCTTGCTCACGAGTCGTGAAGCTGATCTTGCTGATCTGGGTGACCCCCTCGACCAGACTGAGCACCTCTTCGCCGAATTCTTCTTGGACTCGCTCCGAATCAGCCTGTGTATCCTCAAGGACGTCGTGCAACAAGCCAACGGCGATCGATGTCGCATCTAGTCGCTGCTCTGCCAAGATCATCGCGACTGCCAATGGGTGTACTACGTAGGGCTCTCCAGACTTACGCAACTGTCCGTGGTGCGCCCGAGCCGAAAACAAGTGTGCCCGTCGAACCAGGTCTTGGTCGTCCACGGAATACCGCTCGGACATTTGCTCGATGACATCTTTGATCGTTACCGAGCGTTTCGTTTTTGTACCCAGAGAAGGGAATCGCATCTGTTCAGAATAGCATCAGAGAAAGTTACTTCTTGGAACTCAGACAAACTGAAACCAAGTTCAATTCTTCCTGATTGCCTATCGCCACGGTCCCAGTGGGTTCAGAGTAGCTAGAAACCTTCGAAAGAAAGTACCCAAAGGAGTTCAAGGTCCCGAGAGAAGACTGTCTGGTCGGACGTCCGCTATTTCTTCTTCGCTATCGCCCGCTTCGCTAACTCGTAGTAGACCGGGCTCGCGACGAAGATCGAGGAGTAAGTACCCACGACAACTCCGATCAAGAGAGCGAACGCAAAGTTGTTGATCACCGGCCCACCATAGAAGAAAAGCGAAAGCACGACTACCAGGGTGGTCCCGGAGGTCAACATAGTACGAGAGAGTGTCTGGTTGATGCTGAGGTTGATGCTTTCAGCAAGCGGCATGCGGCGCTGTATCTGACGATTCTCACGGATGCGGTCGAAGACAACAACGGTGTCGTTAAGCGAATAACCGATGATGGTCAGAAACGCTGCAACAACTGGCAGATTGAATTCCCGATTGGTAATCGAGAAGGCCCCAACCGCGATTAAGACATCGTGAACGAGGGCAGCAACAGCGGCGAAACCGAAGCGGGATTCGAAGCGATAGGTAATGTAGGCGAGGAGGCCCAGGAGCGCCCAGAACATAGCGTATGCTGTTTGCAGGCGAAGATCCGCCCCGACCTGTGGTCCAACGAAATCCTGGCCGACGACAGCATAGCCACCGAAGTAGAACGTGGTCTGTATCCAGCTCAAGATCCGTGGATCGATGTCGGTCCCCTCGACCGCATCCCAAGAAGAAAGCAAACCGACCTGGTCACGAGCGCTTAGGGCCAGGTCGGCAACGCGCTCATACTCCGCACGAGCGTCGTCGATGTCAACAACGGTATTAAACTCCAAGGGATTTACCTCGAGGAGACGGCTGGCAACTACCTCGCGGCTGACCGTGTTGAAATCAAGTTCCTGACCAACACCCATCTCCACCGGGTCGAAAACCTTCAGCGCTGAATAGATCTCGCCCAGCAGCCCAGTATTGCCTTCATCCGTAAGCGGAGTACGAATGAGGACTTCCTCTCTTCCGGGCTGTGCGACGAATTCCTGAATAGTCGGGTCTTCAATACCTTCGGCTACCAGAGTGTCACGCAATACATCGAGGTCAGGTCGCTCAGCAAATAAAACGATGACCTGCGAGCCACCAGCAAAGTCAATCCCGTAGCGCAACCCCCCGTGAAAAACAAACGAGGCGATGCTCCCTAGGATCAACGTGGCCGAGATCATCGCCCCGATGCCGCGTTTGCTGAGGAAATCGATATTTGTTTTGCCTATTAGGCGCATTAGATGCTCAATGTTTGGCGACGAGTTGACGTCCAAATCGCGAAGATCACACGAGAAACAAACAGAGCCGTGAACATGGAAGCAACGATGCCAATGGTAATTGTCACCGCAAACCCTTTTACGGGGCCGGTGCCGAACTGAAACAGAAAGGCCGCGGCAATCAACGTCGTTAGGTTAGCGTCCAGAATCGCCGAGAATGCTTTCGAGAAGCCGGCATCGATCGAAGAACGAACCGTTTTGCCGAGGTCAAGCTCCTCACGGATGCGCTCGAAGATCAGTACATTCGCGTCGACGGACATGCCGATCAACAAGATCAAGCCGGCGATACCCGGCAATGTCAGCGTCGCCTGCAGTGAGGCCATCACCCCCATGACAATGATGAGGTTGAGTGCCAAAGCCAGTACCGCGTTGATTCCTGCCCCTTTGTAGTAAACCAGCATAAACGCAACAACCAACGACATACCGATGATCGCCGCAAGCACACCCTGGCGAATCGACTCCCTCCCGAGCGACGGGCCGACGCTCCGATCTTCAAGATATTCGATCGATGCAGGCAGTGCGCCAGAACGCAACATTAGCGATCTATCTTCGGCTTCCTCAAGAGTGAATTGCCCGCGAATGATTCCATCGCCATCGATGCGCGATTCGATGGATGGCGCCTGCTGGACCCGGTCATCGAGAACGATGGCAAGGAGACGACCGATGTTGGTAGATGTAAACTCACCAAACTTCTGAGCCGACGTTGCTTCGAGTGTGAAGCCAATAGCTGGTAGTCCGAATTCATCTTGCGACAGGCGCGCGTCCTTCAACTCGCCACCTTCGACAATCGGAACGATATCAAGAAGGTAGAACATCGGGGGGATTTCGACACCATTAACGGTCTCGGGAATCGACTCCACGATCTCGGTGCCCGCAGGCAGCTGGCCTCCAGCCGCTGCGACCAATGCCTCGCGTGTCTCCGCCGGTCCTGCTTGAACAAGCCGAAACTGCAGAATCGCCGACGTGCGCAGGAGGTTCTTGACACGCTCGGGATCCTCGGCGCCGGGAAGTTGGACAAGAATGCGAGTTCCGGCCATACCCTGGCGTTGGATCACCGGCTCAGCAACACCAAACTGATCAATGCGGTTGCGAATTGTTTGCAACGCCTGACGGACAGCGGCGTCCTTCGCTAGGTCCTGTTCATCTGGATCCAAGCTAAGATTGAGTGTGGGCGGGTTCGACGACAGGTTCACGTTGTACGATGGGTAGTAATTAATCGCATTTACTTCTGCCTGATCACGCAGAAGCTCCGTGTTGAACGTCATGCTGAACGACACATCGGAATCGAGAATAGTTTCCGACGGCACCACACCCTCATCTTCCAAGAGATCTTGGAACCGCCCCATGTCCGTTCGTACTTGCCCGGCAACCGCCTCCTCTACAACGACGTCGAGCACCAGATGGATCCCCCCTCGAAGATCGAGGCCAAGGTTGATCTGCTCGGAAGGCGGGTACGAAAGAAACAAGCAGAAGGCGCTAATCGCTACGATCAACCCGAGCTTATAGAGATTGTTCCGAGACATGGTCACTGCTCCGGGGGGATTACCTGTCTAGTTGGTCGCTGACGTATCAAGTCCGGAAATGCTCGACTTGGCGACGTTGACCTTGACCTGGTCTGCGATGCGCAGCGTCAACCGGTCGTCCTTGATTCCCACGATGGTGCCATATATTCCACCGACCGTGAGCACAGGATCGCCAGTCTTAAGGTCTTTGATCATCTGGTCCTGTTGCTTTTGTCGCTTACGCATAGGTGCAATTAGCAAGAAATAAAAGATCCCCAGCATAATGAGGAGCGGCACGAAGCTTCCCCAAGCACTCTGCCCCTGGGCCATCATAAAAAACGCACGCACGTCTTCTGTCGACCTCGTTCGAGACGCCGAAGTTAACCGGCGATTGGAAATCCGGGGAGACCCGGAATGGCAGCACGAAATTTAGTTCAACCAGACAATTTAGCCCTGCCCGCCGCGATGTTGCGACGAAATTCGGCAAAGTTCGCCGAAGCGATAGCGTGCCGGATGCTTCTCATGGTGTCAAGGTAGTGAAAGAGGTTGTGCCAGGTCAGCATAATTCCTGCTGACATTTCCCCGCGGACCATCAATAGGCGCAAATAGGCACGCGAATAACGTCGACAAGTAGGACAGTTGCAAGCAGGATCAAGCGGCCCCTCGTCGGCAGCGTACTGCTGGTTCTTAATCGAGATCCGCCCCTCGCTGGTGAATGCCATGCCGTTACGAGCGTGGCGTGTCGGTATCACGCAATCGAAAAGGTCAACGCCTCGCGCCACCCCCTCGATAATGTCGTTCGGAGTCCCCATCCCCATTACATAGCGCGGCTTTTCCTCGGGCAAAACGGCCACTGTTTCTCCAAGCAGATCCCAGGTGACATTTTTCTTTTCACCAACCGCCAAACCTCCAACAGCGTAACCATCAAAATCAAGCCCAATGAGCTGCTCAGCGTGGGCAACACGGAGGTCAGAGTAAACACTCCCCTGGACGATTCCGAACAAACCTCCGGGTAGACAAGAGGCGATTTTACGGCTTCGCTCGGCCCAATCCTGAGTACGACGAACTGCCGCCTCAGCGATCGCCTGGGTGGCCGACCCGGCCACACACTGGTCGAGGACCATGGCTATGTCGGAACCGAGCTGGGACTGAATCTCGACGACGGACTCTGGGGTCAAACGATAGCGGCTGCCGTCAAGCGTCGACTGAAAGGTGACGCCATCGTCATCGACCTCACAACGGTCTGACAACGAAAAGACCTGGTAACCGCCGCTGTCGGTCAAAATCGGACCATCCCAACCCATGAACTGATGCAAACCACCGAGTGCCTGAATTTCCGCTGCTCCAGGCCGCTCAGCAAGATGATACGCGTTGCTCAACACGATCTGGGCACCAAGTTCTTCGAGATCTTCCGAACGAAGGCCCTTGACAACTCCGTAGGTACCGACCGGCATAAACGCTGGTGTCTTTAGGGTGCCGTGCGGTGTATCGAGCACACCGCAACGTGCGGCACTTGATGGGTCACGGCTAGTAACGGAAAATTTCAGTGGCACGTTATTTTCTTCTAGGCTTGGCGTCGATCAAGCAAAATGGTCCCAACCGTCACGCGAAATCGTTTCGACGTGACCAGCCCGGACGAACGTGATCCCCTTATTTGCGGCGACGAATCGACCAACGGCGCGCACCTCGACACCCTCTTCTGCAGCCAACGCACGAAATGTTTGCGCTTTTTCGTCTGCCACCGAGCACAACAGCTCATAATCCTCTCCACCTCCGAGGACCAGTTTTATTGGATCAAGACTCAACCCAGCCGACACGTCAACCAAGACTGTGTCGGCAACCAGAATTTCTGCATCGAGACGGGCACCAACACCAGAGGCCAGGCACATGCGCCCCAGATCGACAGCGAGACCATCGCTGATATCGATCATTGCCCCAACCAGTCCTTGGGAAGCTACACAGCCACCAAATGCGACCGGAGGCCGCGGATCGAGGAATGCATCGATGCATGGTTCAAAGGCTGCCGACGACCTATAACCAGTCTTAAACATCCGCCGAGCCGCTGCAGCTCGGCCAGGCCATCCGGTAACAAAGCACCAGGTTCCCTCTGCAGCTCCACCGCGCTCAACGGGATCCGTACCCTCTTCAATTTCCCCCAAAGCTGTGACGTTGATGGAAACATGATTGGCAACCGCAGCCACGTCACCTCCCAGAATTGAGGCTCCAAATCTTTCGGCACCCTCCCGAAGACCCTCTGCAAGGGAGACAACCCAGTCAAGTTCGGTACTGGCCGGAAGGGCAAGAGCCACGAGAAAGCCGCGTGGCCGTGCTCCCATGGCGCCAAGGTCGGAAGCATTGACAGCGATCGCGCGACGACCGAGAACTTCAGGAGCAATCCATTCTGCGCAATAGTGGATGCCTTCGTGCTGACTGTCAGTCGTGAGCACGACGGAACCACCGATCGAAAGAACGGCAGCGTCGTCTCCAGGGCCAATCTGGACATCGCTATTGAGAGCGCTGAGCTTGCCGAGAATTCGCTCAACCAGCTCAAGCTCACCAATGTCCGATACAGTCAAACACCCCACTTCAGTGTCCTATCTCTGAAAGGTTGTCCGTCACATGCGCGCGCGCCCATGAATGAGCTTCCTTGCACGATTCCCAGCGGCGCTTCACCTGGCCACGGGCAGTTTGTTCGAGCAACGCACCGAGCACAGGGCCCTCTTTCATGCCCCAAGAAATCAAGTCCATTCCCCGTATCCACGGTGTCTCTGCCGCCCGTGTCGCGTAGGTTTCAAGCTGTAAGGCAGCGACGGCATTCTGTTCGTCGTCGGCCGACAGAGCACGTACTAAGCACGCCGCCAAAGATGCGATTTCATGATCCTCGATCGCCCAGCCAACCATCTGGTTGTCATCGGCACCAGGCGCCGCCATCGCCCAAGAACAGATAAGGGTCGCCCGTCGCGCCAAGGCGGCAGGCCAACGTCGCTCGATTAGCCGCTCTCCCATGCTGAAATTTGCGTCCCCAAACCCGCAAAGCAATGCTGCCAGTCTGAGCTGTCGATAATCTTGTGGCATCAGGCCAGAGACCGTAGCTTCGAAGCCACTCCATGCCGATACAGTTCCAAGATCCGCCAACCTCCCAAACGTACGTTCCCCAACCCCTAAATCAAAAGCCAGCCGTAGGGCGCTGACCCAATGCGGGCCACCGAGCAATCGCTCCCATTCTGTCTGAACGCGTTCATTAGAAACTTTGTCGATCGCCATTGCATGACGGCTGATAGTGGACTCGGTAGATTCCTCGATCTTGAAACCATCAAGTGTAGAAACGTAACGAATTGCCCTTAGTGTCCGCAGCGGGTCTTCTCGCAGAGCCTCTTCAGAGACCATGCGGATGACGCCTGCGGCAAGATCAGCACTACCGCCGTGGGGGTCTATAAGTTCTAGCGGTTCCGGAAGGTCGAGACGAACCGCCATTGCGTTGATGGTGAAATCTCGCTGGGCGAGATCCTCGGACACGGTCCCCATTATCTTGCCAATATCGACTAGGGTGTTGCCGAGCCGCGTACGCCGAGTGTCGCGCCATGGGTCCCCAATAGCCACTGGACAGCGACCACAATAACGTCCGAAAGCATCAATGAATGCCTCGAGGTCACCGGCTACCGCAACATCGAGGTCGGCATGGGGGTGCCCCTGCAAGGCATCCCGGATCACCCCACCGACGAGCAGAACCGGCTCGTCGTGCTCCCTGGCCGCCGCAATTAGCCACGGCAGGGGCGGCTGTGACAGAAGCTGCGAAAAGACCTCATTCTGTCGACTCATCGAGGAGGCCTCTGAGCTCGCTCATGAACTCGTTTATGTCTTTGAATTGTTTGTAGACAGAAGCAAAACGAACATAAGCAACGTCGTCCAGGTCACGGAGCCTCTCGATGACGCATTCACCGATCACCTGCTTAGGGATTTCCCGACCCGGAACATCCTGCGCCATCCCCTCAACCTCATCGCAAATCGCCTCAAGCTGCTGTAACGGAACTGTTCTTTTCTCGCAAGCCTTCAAAAGGCCGTCGAGAAGCTTCTTTCGATCGAAGCGCTCGCGGCGTCCGTCATTCTTGATGACCATAATCGGGACGTCCTCGACCCGTTCGTAGGTCGTGAAACGCCGTGCACACTCATCGCTCAAGCACTCACGACGCCGACGGATCACCTGGCCTTCGCGGCTCTCGCGAGAGTCCACAACCTTGTTTTTCGAGCGGCCACAAAAAGGACATCTCATGGACACATTATAGAGACTCGGTAGTTGCCTGAGCAGGCCATTGGGGAAGTCCAGAGGACAGGCGGCACCCTTTTCCGGACTCAATTAGCAAAGCTACTAGAGTCCTTCGAACCGACGCATCGACAAACCCTCGCGACCCAGCAAAGCGATTCCGATGACGGTGATTGGTCCGAAGGCCATCGCGTGGCAAACGATCGCGTAAGAAACAGCCTGTTCGTTGGGAACGCCCCAAAGTGTTCCTAATGCAACCAGTGCCGCCGCGTGAAATGCACCAACCGCCGCGGGCGTCGGTACCATCGCGCCAATCACCACCGCTACCATCAGCGGCATCACAGCGTAATATGGCAGGTCGATGTCAAAGGCGAAAAAGAGCATGTAGAACGTCACTAGAATGTTGGCCCAGATCAAAAGCGAGTGTACGACGATCGTCAGGATAAGCTTGGGATCCTTTATACCAGCGAAGCCGGTCAGGAAGCTGCGTCCGACGGACAGCATCTGATCGCCCGTATTGCCTGGTGCCCAACCAGCGATTCTCACTAGGAACGCGTCCATTCGCCGTGGCATCAGTTGGGAACCAACCAAGAAAATCATCGCGACCACGAGTCCTCCCAGGGCTATCAAGCCACTCATCCGCATCCCCGAAATAATCGCCGTGCCATCTTCGACGATTCCCACGGGGAGAGGGAAAAAGAGTAAGTAGGCCACCAAGATCAACAAGATACACATCAGATCGAACAGCCGCTCGAGCACAATGGTGGCGAACGCAGCCGTCTTACTAATGCCCACCCGGCGCCCGAGCAAAACCGCACGCGCGATTTCCCCTAGACGACCCGGCAGCAGCGTGTTGAACGTCCAGCCCATAAACACGGCCGCCGTCAGCGGTGCCAGAGAGATAGATTTGATCGGCAGCAACAAGTAGTGCCAGCGCCAGGCCCGGTGCACAACCGCCAGCAGGGTCAATATTGTCGCCGCCAGTACCCAGCGATAGTCCGCCCGTTTAAGCTCGGCAAAAACGTTCCCGGCGTCGGACTCGCGCAGAAACAGCCATAGCAGGAACAGGGCGAGCACTCCGCCGATCATGATCTGGGTCCGGCGAGACATGCAAACGCGGTCGTTCGGTGGAGTATGGAAGATACGAATATCAAAATGGGCAAGGATTGCTCGCGACGATACCGTGGATCGTCGCAGCCTGCTACACTCCGCGCGATTCTACAGTCGCCGTTCCGCTTTCGAGCCACGGCAATCAACGAATTTGCCTCGCCGCAAGGAGTCACCGAATGCTGGGCGAACAAGAGGCCCGCGAAGCCATTGTCACAACGGGCCGTCGCCTTTACGAACGCCATATCCTCGCGTCGATAGAGGGGAACATGAGTATCCGCCTGGATGGCGATCGCATCCTGGCAACCCCCAGTGGGATAAATAAGGGATTCATGCGGGCGGGCGACCTCGTGGTCACTGACCTTGACGGCAAGGCCGAGGATAACGGCAGGCCATCGTCAGAAATGCCCATGCACTTGGCAATCTACCGCGAGCGTGAAGACATCGAAGCGATCGTTCATGCTCATCCCACGGCTGCCACTGGGTACGCCGTAGCAGGTCGAAATCTCCCTGCAGCCGTCCTGGCCGAGATCGTCACGACACTTGGCTGTATCCCCATTGCGCGGTACGGAACTCCTTCCACCGACGAGTTAGCCGAGTCTGTCATCGACCCGATCAAAAGCTACGATGCCCTTTTATTAGGCAATCACGGTGCTTTAACGGCAGGCACTAGCCTGGAACAGGCAGAAGAACGAATGTACCAGCTGGAACACTTTGCCCAGATCAGCTTGGTTGCAGAGCTACTGGGCGGCCCCAAGGCTTTCAGCCTCGAAGAGGTCGAGCAGCTCTCAGCCCTGCGAGAGAAAGCCGGCGGTCGTCCGGTTCCCCCAGCTTGTTACCCGGTGGACATCAGCCAAGAAACGATTACGCTAACGAAAGATGAACTGGTTGAACTCGTAACAGACGCCGTTCGGACCCTGCGGTGACGCGCACAGAGCCCCCTTGCGGTGACGTTGCGCTTTCCCTGCTAGAATCGCGATGTTGACAAAAAATCCGACCCTCTTAAGGAGGCGAACAGATGGGTGATTATGGGGAAGCCCTTGGAATGATTGAGACCAAGGGATTGGTGGGAATGGTCGAAGCCGCGGACACCATGGTAAAGGCAGCCAAGGTGACGTTCATCGGCTATGAAAAGGTCGGAGGCGGCTTGGTTACCGCGATCGTACGCGGTGATGTCGCCGCTGTGAAGTCGGCTACGGACGCGGGCGCTGCGTCAGCGCGTCGTGTCGGGGAGCTCGTGTCGGTGCACGTGATACCGCGTCCTCACGGTAGCCTCGAAGATGCGCTTCCCATCGGCAAGAGCGAATAACCCCCCGCCCTCGTGTTTTTAGCGCGCGTTGCGGGCACTGTCGTTGCTACACGCAAGGACCCTAAGCTCGAAGGTTTTAAGCTGCTACTGGTCGCTCCTGTTGACTTGGATGGCAACGACAAGGGAGGCTACGTTGTCGCAATTGACACCGTGAACGCAGGCTACAAAGAAACGGTGCTCGTGGTCCGCGGATCCTCGGCTCGAATGGCCGATGGCATGAATGAACGCCCAGTGGACGCCTCGATCGTAGGTATTGTCGATGCGACTGACGTGGACGACTGATGGATTTGGCCCGTGTAATCGGCCGTGTTGTTTGTACGCAGAAGAACGAGTCGCTTAATGCTCGTAAGCTACTTCTCGTCCAGCCTCTGACCATTGAGGGTCAGGAAACCGGCATGCCCCTTGTGGCCATCGACGCCGTCGGCGCCGGAGCTGGCGAAAGAATCTTTTATGTCACCGGCCGAGAAGCTTCATTTGCTTTCATTCCTGATCACGTCCCGACAGATGCCACAATCGTCGGTATTGTCGACCGGGTCGATTTACTCTAGCGGTGTGCTGAAATGTTCCTAGGGCGGGTAATCGGAAACCTTGTTGCTACACAGAAGGAACCTAAGTACGAAGGTAAGGCGTTGCTTCTGGTACAACCTGTGTCGCCAGAAGGCAACGCCGACGGCAAGGCCATCGTCGCTGTCGACAGCGTCGGCTCAGGCGCCGGTGAGACCGTATTGGTCGTCATTGAAGGTCGCTCAAGCAGCATCGCTATGGGCCAAAAGCTTGCACCGGCTAACGCCGCGATCGTAGGCATCGTCGATCACATCGACTGGGAGAGTTAACGATTAGAGCCCGTAAGCTACTCGGCAAACCCGTTCAAGAGGCAATCCTAGAAGATGTTGAAGGGGGTCTCGCTGAATTGGCCACAGCCGGTCACCGGTCACCAAAGCTCACAGCGGTACTAGTGGGGGACGATCCCGCCTCGGCGATTTACGTTCGCACAAAGACGCGAACCTGTGAGGGGCTTGGTATCGACTCCGAGACCATCGAATTACCCGAGAACGTATCGACCAAAGACTTAATCGGTTACATCGACGAGCTCAACACCAATAAAGGAGTCGATGGCATCCTAGTGCAGTTGCCTCTGCCGAGCGGTGTTGATACTGAAGCGGTCCTCGACAACATCGATCCCCGCAAAGATGTGGATGGGCTTCACCCGCACAACGTTGGTTTATTAGTGCAAGGTAGACCGCGCTTCGTGCCAGCAACCCCCGGCGGCATTATGCAGATGCTCGACCGGAGAGGCATCGAGATCGAAGGGGCAAACGCCGTGATCATCGGGCGCAGTGAGATTGTCGGCAAACCGATGGCCTCACTGTTGATGCACCGGAACGCTACGGTCACGGTCTGTCATTCGCGTACCCGCGACTTACCAGCTGTTTGCCGCAGCGCCGATATACTCGTTGTCGCCGTTGGTCGGGACGCGATGGTCACTAAGGATTTTGTTAAGTCCGGTGCGACAGTGATCGACGTCGGCATCAACCGTGTCGCCGCGCGCGCGCGCGTCGAGGACATCTTCGGCGAGTATTCTGATTGGGAGAAGTTCAATCAGCGTGGATACATCGTCGTCGGCGACGTGCATCCTGAGGTTGAGGAGATCGCCGGTGCGTTGACCCCTGTTCCGGGAGGCGTTGGCCCTCTCACCATCGGCATGCTGATGTCCAACACGCTTGAAGCCGCCGCGCGTCTGCGGGCAACGTCGACCGGTTGACCGGGACAACGGACAACGTGAGGTCCCCGATTCTCCGCGTCGGGCTGACCGGTAACATCGCTGTCGGCAAGTCGACCGTGGCCAGATGGATGGCGGACTTAGGCTGCCATGTACTGGACGCCGACATCCTAGGGCATCAGTGTTTGGAGTCCGGCGAGGCAACGCACGATCGCGTTGTGGAGGCATTCGGGCGTAGCGTCTTGCTGGAAGACGGAAGTATCGACAGAAGTCTTCTTGGCGCCCGCGTATTTAGTGACGACGACATCCGAGCGAAGCTCGAGGCGATTATCCATCCCGCGATCCGCGCCAAGGAGCAACACCAGGTCGGCCAAATCGAGCAAGCTTATGCTCCCGCTATTGTTGTCACTGAGGCCGCATTATTGTACGAGACTGGCTCCGTGGATCGATATCAACGCATAGTCGTAGTTACCGCAGTGGAAGGTGTTTGTCTCAAGCGCCTCCTAGAGCGTGGCCTCAGCATTAACGAAGCCCAAGATCGTATGGCAACGCAAATGGTCCAAGCTGAGAAATCGGCACGAGCAGACTACGTCATTGATAATAGCGGCACCCACGAAGCTACCCGCGAGGTTACCCAGATCGTCTGCGAGAAGCTTCAGCTAGATCTGGCGGAATGGATGGCAGGAAATCGACTCTACTCAACGTAGAATTCAGTCGAGGCGGTACTCAAAACGAATTCCAGGATCAGCCTCGACCTCCACCGCGGCAAGCCAAAAGTCGTGCGTCCCGTCAGGTTCAGTGCCGTTTTCACCACCAGTAATGGTGCGCATGCGCCCATCGAGCCGTTCAAAGATCCACGCGGCCACCGCTGGAACGGTTGGGCCGGACTCGCTAAAACCTTCAACATCTTCGAGTACTCGTTGATCGAGCATCCCTAGCACTTCGTCGACGACAGTCCGTAGAACTCGAAAATCTATAACCAGGCCGATGTGATCTAAATCATGCGAGCGAGCATAGGCAGCGACCTTCCAAGCGTGATGATGGAGTGAATGTATCTCACCATCAGGGCCACGTTTGTGCCCAGCCTCGAACTTAGCTTCGACGCGAACCTCATACATGAACGTTCTCAGCTCTGCTCGTCTGCAACAGTGTTCCAGTCATGGCAATGGGGACATCGAGCAAATGGCTGACTCGCTTTGAAACCGCACTTCAGACAAACATAAGGATCAACAAGACGCGCCTCGCGTATCACCCCAGCAAACAAATCCCCCACAGCGTTGCCGTCGTCACCTTGCTCATCGAGCACCTGCCACAACTCTCGTTGTACGGTGATCGATCCTGGTTTCTCGGTCAGCGCTCGTGTCAGTGCTTCTCGTGCCGCCTCAAGGTCGCCGCGTTTTCGATGCAAGCGCGCTAAAACAAGCTGCACACGCCAGGAGTGAGGGTGACGATCCAAAACCTTGGCACAAGCTCCTTCGACCCGAGCTCCATCATCGATGCCACTAGACACACGGGCAATGCGTTCAAGCGCCTGCATGGCCCAAGCAGTGCCATCACCGAGCGCCATCTCCCAGTGTTGCAAGGCACGTGGCAGGTCACCACGATTGTCTTGGCTATCCCCGAAGCCAAGATGTGCTGGTGCGTAGCCCGGATCAAGTTCCAGTGCGCTCTCGTAGCAACGCAACGCGGTTTGAGAATCACCATTCTTTTGTGCCGCGTTGCCACGCTCAGTCCATAACGATGCAAGGAGTCTCTCGTCGCTCGATCCCGCCAACTTGTCGATGCGCGATTGGGTCTCTCCAGCCTTTTCCCAGCGTCCCATTTCCTCGTAGACACGACGCAGACAAAGCCAACCACTGAGATTGTCGGGATCACGGTTAACGACATCTTGAAGCGTGCGCTCGGACCGATCTATGAGACCCGCACTCTTGAAATCAAGTGCCAGAGAAAACAATGCTTGGGTGCGGCCGAGGCCTGAAAGTCCTGGGCGATGCAGCAAGCTCTTGTGAATATCGATGGCTCGCTCAATTTGGCCTTTTTCGCGGAAAAGGTTACCGAGGGCCAGATATGCCTCCACCGCGTCGGTTTCCCCACGTACAGCTTTGCTGAGCTCAACCATAGCCAGATCAGGCTGATTCAAGATCAGATAATTTAGGCCGAGAAGGTAATGAGGGTGTTCACCGTATTGCGAGCCCTCAACCCGGCGAGCACGTGCCAGCGTCCAGGCACGTCCCAACAGAACGCCGAGCATAACCAGGGCCGCAGAGACTCCAAGCGTCAGGGACCAACCCTGCATCTCCTACTCCTCAACCCAGTGGTCGTCTGACAATTCCCCTTGGCCCATGTCAATTGGCAGGCTCCCAAACTCACGGACCGTTGATTCCAAAGCATCGATTCGGCGCTGAGCCTCACGCTCGCGCATGGTGTGTTTGAGGTGTTCAAACACCGCGATCACACCCGCAACAAGAACGCCGATGAATACCGAGCCCAGAATTACCAAAAAGACCGGCACATCTTCGACTGTGCTATTGGGGAAATAGGTCACGTCAACCCGCTGGTCGCCATTGGCATAAGCGATAGCAACCAAAATAATAACCATTGCTAGGTACAACAACATCTTAAAGATTGCGTTCATCCCACCTCGTTCTCAACCTGTCCCACAGGCAGGCACTGGCGACTTCGATAGTCATCGAGCACATCATCCCAGAGCCCCCGAGCCGTAACGATATCGTCAACCACCTCACGAACGGCGCCACGACCTCCGGGAGCCAAAGTAACCCAGTCGGCAACTTCGATCAGTTTAGCGTGGCCGTCCGACACCGTGATGCCGAGACCAGCGTGTTCCAACATGGGCAAATCAATAAGATCGTCACCCATGTAGGCAATCTCGTGGTCAGCGATACCTTCTTGACGCTGGATGGAGAGACAGGCGCTGACTTTGTTTTTTGCTCCTTGCCTCAGATAGTCAACTGGTAGCTCGCTAAATCGTCGTTCGACCACCTTCGAGGTCCTTGCGGTGATGATGGCAATCTTTAAATCGATCAGATCGGCTATAAACATCGCTGAGCCGTCTCGGACGCAGAACATCTTGGCCTCGCGATCATCGTCGATGAAAATGATCTCGCCACTGGTCAACACGCCATCGACATCAAGTACCAATAGCCGAACGTCCCGCAAGCGCCTTTCGTAGCTCTCACGGTCCAACATCGCCATCAGATCATCTCAGTGCGCCAGAGGTCATGCAGATGAACGACACCCTCGGGACGCTGCTCGGCATCAATCACTGGCAACGAGGTAATACGCCTCTCCTCCATTAACCTCAGGGCTTCAGTCGCCAAGGCGTCGGCGCGCATACACACAGGGTCCGGTGTCATCGACTCTTCCGCAGTGCTCTGCAGTGCCAACTCCCCCTTCGATTCAAGGAAGCGCCGCACATCTCCGTCGGTAATCACCCCAACCAACCGTCCGTCGGAATCAACCACCGTCGTCATTCCGAGTTCCTTACTACTGATTTCAGCCAAAACATCCACCATTCGTGCGGCAAGAGTGACACTGGGTATTCCCGTCGCCATGTGCATGACATGGTGCACTCGCAAAAGCTGGCGGCCGAGGCTACCGCGAGGATGGTGGGCCGCAAGATCATCGGCACTAAACCCACGCTCCTCAAGAAGAGCCATTGCCAAGGCATCACCAACCGCAAGGGCCGCCGTCGTGCTAGCAGTGGGAATCATGCCAAGCGGACCGGCCTCTTTTTCAACACCGGCGTCAAGAACGACATCGGCCTCGTTTGCCATAGTTGATTGGGTCTCACCGACGATAACGATTAGAGGCACCCCTAAGCGCTTGATCGCCGGCAACATGGCCACAACCTCTTGAGTGTCTCCACTCTGGCTGATTGCGACCAGGACATCACCTTCGCATAGCAAACCCAGGTCACCATGTCCGGCCTCGGCAGGATGAAGAAAAAGTGCCGGGCTCCCTGTTGACGCAAGGGTTCCCGCCAACTTACGTGCAATGATGCCCGATTTGCCCATTCCAGAGACGACTATGCGTCCACCACAACCAAGCAGGATATCCAGTGCTTTGCCGAATGGCACCTGATCAAAACGCTCGGCCAATTGGGCGAGCGCGTTCGCCTCGATGCGGAAAACTTCCCGCGCTAAATCAAGCGAACGCTGCCGCTTCTGTGACGATTCAGTGTCGCTGCGAAGGTTCCGTCCAGAAGACGCTCTACTCACGATTCCACTCCTTGGTCCACCACCCGCGTGTTCGCTGCGGAATGTACCCGGAGAGTTTCTTCGAGCAAACGCTGCAATGTCTCAATCGGTAGCTGGGTCGAGGCATCGCTCAGCGCCGCAGGAGGATCATCGTGCACTTCAATGAACAAGGCGTCTACACCTATCGCAGCCGCCGCGCGAGCAAGCGGTCCAGCGAATCGCCTTTCCCCAGAGGTCTCTCCTTCACCCGCCCCTGGGAGCTGAAGGCTATGAGTGACATCCAATACCACCGGGTGGCCGAAGTCCGCCAGGCGACAAACTCCCTTAAAATCAACCACCAAGTTATTGTAGCCAAATGAAGTTCCACGTTCGGTGAGCATAATCCCGGAGGCCCCTGCCCCTTCGAGCTTGCCGATAACGTGTTTCATGTCTGCAGGAGCGAGGAACTGGCCCTTCTTTACGTTAACTGGCCGGCCACTCTCAGCTGCAGCCAAAAGAAGATCCGTCTGCCGACTCAAGAAAGCCGGAATCTGAATCATGTCGACCGTATTAGCAACTGCCTCTACCTGCCCGACAGCGTGAACGTCCGTAGCAACCGGAACCCGAACTGTGTCACGCACCTCTGCGAGGATCTCCAGGCCAGCTTCTAGGCCAGGCCCGCGGTAAGAGTCAATCGACGTACGGTTAGCCTTATCGAACGATGCTTTAAACACGAAGGGTAGGCCAAGTTCACGGGTGATCCTGGCTGCTTCGATCGCTACGCGCAGACAGTGGTCGCGACTCTCGATGACACACGGCCCGGCGATCAGCCCAAGCATGCCCGTACCGAACTCGACCGTTTCGCCGATTTTCACCGTGTTTATCATGTGCGCGCTCCGGTTGCGTCAAACTGCGGCGACATCTCCGGCCGTCTCGACTCTAACTTCTTCTGCAGCATCTTCTGCGCGCGCCACCATGCGACTGGAACCGCTGTTAGCGTGATCCTGTGCGGCACGGACAAAAGCCGCAAACAGCGGATGCGGCTCCTGCGGCCTTGACTGGAACTCAGGGTGGAACTGACAGGCGACAAACCACGGATGTTCCGGAAGTTCGAGAATTTCCACGAACTTCCCATCCGCGGTCTTACCACTAAGCACGAGACCGGCGTTGACCAGAGGCGACTCAAAGGCACGATTGAACTCGTAGCGGTGGCGGTGGCGTTCCGAGATCATCTCCGACCCGTACGCTTCGGCGGCCCGTGAGACGGAGATCAGTTCACATTCGTAAGCACCAAGTCTCATCGTACCGCCAAGATCTTCAACACCAAGCAGATCCCGTAACTTGTAGATAACCTTGTTGGCCCCAGGCCCTGGGCCTTTGAAATTAAACTCGCTACTATCGGCCGAATCCCCAAGTCCTGCAACGTTTTCAGCAAACTCCATGGCTGCAGTTTGGAAACCAAGGCAGATACCGAAGTAGGGCACATTATGCACACGCGCGCAACGAACCGCTTCCATCATGCCGCGCACCCCACGATCGCCGAAACCTCCAGGAACCAACACACCCCCGACGTCAGCAAGGAGGTCGGTCGCATCCTCTTCTTGCTCAAGGCGTTCCGCCTCAATCCACTTAATGTCGACGCCGAGGTCGTTCGCCAACCCTCCGTGGATGAGCGCTTCGGTGAGGCTTTTGTACGACTCCTCGAACTCGACATACTTCCCAACAACCGCTATACGGACACGACCCGAGGGTTCTTTATACGTCCTGACGACGTGCAACCATTCGGCCAAGTCAGGAATATCGCATTCCAGCCCGAGGGACTCGCAGATGATGCTGTCGAGACCCTCTTCCTGGAACACGAGCGGGACATCATAGATACAGTCGACATCTTTTGCTGTGATCACCGCTTCTGGGTCGACGTTGGTAAACAACGCGATTTTCTCCTTGATTCCATCCGGCAGGAAACGGTCAGTGCGACACAGCAAGACATCGGGTTGGATACCGATTGACCGTAGCTCCTTGACACTACGCTGAGTCGGCTTGGTCTTAAGCTCCTTCGCCGCCGCGATGTATGGCACCAGAGTTAAGTGAATGAACATCGAGTTACCGCGCCCGACGTGTTGTCCAAGCTGACGAATCGCCTCAAGAAACGGGAGACTCTCGATGTCACCGATCGTGCCACCAATCTCAGTGATAACAATATCGGCAGTCGACGCAAGCGCCGTGATGCATTCCTTGATTTCGTTGGTAATGTGCGGAATTACTTGGACTGTGTTCCCGAGATAAACGCCCTGGCGTTCCTTGTGAATGACCGACTCGTAGATCTGCCCCGATGTGTAATTGTTAGCCTTGGCCATTCGGACGTTCGTGAAGCGCTCGTAGTGCCCAAGGTCAAGGTCAGTTTCGGCGCCGTCATCGGTGACAAACACTTCCCCGTGCTGAAAAGGGCTCATCGTTCCCGGATCGACGTTGATATAAGGATCCAACTTCAACAAGTTGACGGTGTATCCATGAGCTTCCATAAGGCGCCCGATCGCCGCCGAGGCAAGTCCCTTACCTAACGACGAAACTACACCGCCGGTTACGAAGATGTACTTAGTCGACATACCCCTATTCGATCTCCTAATTTGCTAGCTCTTCTTCGGGTGCGAGGCATGCTCCCCCAACAGGGCACGCACCCTTTCAAGGTCACCGGGCGTATTCACTCCCGGGATCCCCTCATTGACAAGATATGTCTGGATCGTTTCTCCAGCCTCGAGAACCCGCAGCTGCTCAAGGCCTTCGGCTTTCTCCAAACGTGACGGGGGCAACGCAGCCCATCTTCGAAGGGCATCCGAACGATAAAAGTAGACACCCAAGTGCAGCCATGCCCCGCATGTACTTCTTTGGTCAACAACTTTAGGGGTCCACGCCACAATAGACTCAGCGGTGGACATGTCGACTGTCGCCTGCCATTCAGAACGTGGAAAAGGCACCGCAGCGCGACTGAAATACAACGCTTGTTCGTTGTCGTCGATCACGACCTTCACCGCATTAGGATCCCAGAAATCTCGGCGTTCTTTGAGCGGAGCCCGGAGGGTGCCAAGTTCGGTTGCAGAGTCCCGAAAACAGTCGAGCGCCCCGGCGACCGCAGCGGAATCAAGCAGCAGCTCGTCACCTTGCACGTTGACGATGATTTCAGCAGAGTATCGTGACGCAGCATCGGCAACCCGATCGGTCCCCGAGGCGAATTCACCACCGGACAGTACCACGTCGACCCCCGATTCTCGGGCCGCCTCGCCGATACGTTCGTCATCAGTTGCAACGATGGTGGCGTCTATCCCCTCCACCCGAGAAACGCTTTCCACGACGTGCCGGATAAGCGGCCGCCCAGCCAAAGAGGCGAGCAATTTCCCAGGAAATCTGGTAGAAGTAAACCGCGCTGGAATGATGGCAATGCAGTCCATGCGCCGACCCAGGATCAGTAATCGCAGGAGAATAACACCCGACCAGTCTAGACGTTGATCAGGGATTCTACTCTGAGGGCTAAGTCAATGACGGTAGCGTCCATGAGCTCGCCTGTATCATCATCAGGGATCTCGATTTCGAATTCATCTTCAGCAGCTATCACGAGGTCAATGATCTCAACCGATGTGAGGCCAATCTCGCTTTGCAAACGAGCTTCATCTGTGATCTTTCCAGCAACCTCGGGCTTGAGCTCGACAATAAGGCGCTTGATATCCTTAACCGTCTCAATCGAACTCACGCCAATTCCCCTCCTTCGTAAAGGTCTCGACAACGACCTCGACATAATTTGCCACTCGTGGTGCGAGGAATCCGGCCGCTTTCCAGCAAAACGACATCAAGTACTGGAAGGTTCAGGCTCTCGGAAACCACGGCGCGCACCCGCGCACCGATACTTTCACTATTTTGAGGGTCGCGTGGCGCTGCCACAATAACAATACCTTCATCATGGCCATTCTTGGTCCCGAAGGCAACGACGCTTCCCGGGCGCACTAACTCGAGGCCATGCACAACCCTCTCGATATCCTGTGGGTAATAGTTGCGCCCGCCGAAGATAATAAGTTCTTTTTTTCGTCCTGTGACGAATAGCTGTTGATCCTTCATGTAACCGAGGTCACCAGTCATTAACCATTCTCCGTGGAGCGTATCCGCAGTGGCCACAGGGTCGTTGAAATACTCGCGCATGACCGACGATCCAGCGATCGAGATTTCTCCAATACAACTATCCGGGACCAGCTCGCCGTGATCATCGACGATGCGCACGGATGTTTCACGAACCGGCGCACCACAACTAACGATGCGCGCACAGTTGGAGGCTTCATTAACCGGGCGGGCAACGCCCTCCCCCTCCAAAGCCTCCCGGTCGACCTCTACGATCTCATACTCTTCCTGAGCTCGAACTCCGGTAGCCATCAGACCAACTTCGGCAAGGCCGTACGCGGGCATGAAACCAGTCTTCGGGAACCCTGCCGGCTCAAACGCCTCTGTAAACGCGGTCAGCAGTTCCGGATCTACGGGTTCGGCGCCAATGATCGCCACCCTCCATTTCCCTAGATCACGTCCAGGAATGTCACCACGCTCCAGTAGATGCCGGTAACTCACGTTCGGACCAGCAGTGATCGAGACGTTGTGGCGTTCCATCACGTCGAGCCATCGGCGTGGTCGGCGCAGAAAATTGAACGGCGTCGTGAGCACCAAGTCGATAGAACGTGCTGCCGCGCCCAGTAAGTTCCCGATTAGACCCATATCGTGATACATCGGCAACCACCCGCCACCAACGTCGTGGGGTGCCACCTCGAGACGTTCGACTATCGCTTGGACATTGGCAGCAACGCAACGATGCGGCAACACGACGCCACGTGGCGAACTCGTTGACCCGGATGTGAATTGGATAACGGCGATCTCATCGGGGGCGGCCTCGTACAAATCAAACCGGCTCGAGCTATCGATCAGCTCATCGTGCCGGATGACGAGTGCCTTATTCTCAAGGTTGGCTTCTTTCACCAACGGCTTTCCAACCAGCTCGACTTCTTCATCAACGACAACGAATTTGGGTTCGGCCACACGTACTATAGAAACGACGTGCTGCAGATAGCCTTGCAGTCGGTGCCGGCTAATAGGGGTCGGCAAAATCGACGGGTGCAACCCTGCAAGTACGGCACCGAAGAACGCCGTCACTAAGGATCGTAGCCCCTGGCAAACAATCGTCACCCGGTCCCCGGGCTCACCATCGAGGGCCTGGAACCCGGCCGCCACCCGCTGCGCTTGCGCTTCGATTTCTTCCCAGGTGAAGCGTTGCTCATCTTCGTCGACGAAGATTAGCCCACGGTTACCACAGGTTTCCGAGGCACGAGCCAGGATGTCAGGCAGCGTTTGTGGAAACTCAGAAACAAAACTCACGGTTCACTCTTGAGACAAGGCCGGGGCCTAACGAAGCCCTTGCCAATCAGGATCCTGCTGGCTCGAGCGCCGGGAGCTTGGCTTCGATCTGCGCCCAGCAGTCTTCCAGGTCGTTGCCAGTAACGATAATTCCGTGGTTGGCCAGACCGAGGATCGTACGCTGTGGATCATCTGTTTGCTTGAGGCCGTCAAGCGTCGACTCGCAGAGTTCGATCGTACCGCAAGGATAATGTTCATCAGTGTACACAATGCCATCTACGAACCAGTGGATGTGGATCATCGCTCCGATCTCAGGAAATTCCCGGTAAATCGTAGCGTGGATACTCGAGTCGATCGAAGCGCGCGAATCTTCAAATCCAGACGGTACCGTGATGTGGATTTCTCGAGCATCCGGGTCAAATTTACTGACCAGGAGGATGTCCTTTCCAATGACATCAAGCTTCGCCTTATTCACACCTCGGCCTGACATCCAGAAGACGTCAGCATCGTGCCGCGCGCTCATGTTGCCGTAGCTAACTTGCTTCTGACCCAGCACTTTGAAAAAGCGACGACGCGCACGATCCGATAAACCGTCAAGGACAACCGCTGAAGGCACCAGATCAAGATCGTCGAGGCGGCGTGCCATGTCTTGCATCTTCCGAGTCACATCCGTTCCTTCGCACAACTCCTCGGACAGGTCCGTGTGAACGATGTTCTCATCGATATAGGTAACGTCGGAGCGCTGCAGCAGAAGGTTGAACAGCCAATCCGCCGCATCGTCAGAACCATTGAGAACCTCATGCCCACGTTCTGGAGTGATCAGCGTCATGTTGTAATCTTGCGGACCATCGCCGGTGACTTCTGTATAACCGGCGAGGTTCGCCATGCAACGCAATCCGATCTCGTAAGAACGAACGACTCTCCGCGCGTCATTCTCTACGGCATCCGCAATAAAGAATATGCCAACGAAGTCCTGGTAAGTGCGACGCTGAATCCCAAGCTGATCAATGTCATCACCATCGGGCATGAACGCCAAGATTACGTCGGCCGGTTCCTTGCTATCATCGCTGAGTAACTGATACTGCGGCGAATCTGCGAAACGTTGACGCACAGGGTCAAACAAACCGTCCAACACTGGGTGGGAGCCCGTGCGCAGCATCCGCACAGTCTTCATGAATTTCCTCCAGAAGAATCACAGCGGCTGGTCATATCAGTAGAGCAACTACTTTCCTTTTTCCGCTGCGAAAGTCAGGGACACACGGTCGGGCCTGGATTAACCAAACCATGGGGAAATGATTACCTTGGGTCCCACGCAACTATTAAGGATACACACAGAACCAAGCTAATGCATGGTTGCAAGCTACTTGAAAGGCTCTCGATACCCAATGCGGCTGCAACCTAAATCGGCATCCGCACAAGGAGACTTGCTGGACATACCCAGAGTTTAGCCGGCAAACCACCAGCGATCTCCCCATCGGTCTCGACATCGAGGATGGGGCCCTCGAGTTCGATCGATCGACATACGAAACTGTGAATATCTGGGTGGGCAAACGGACGTTGGCTCTGAAGTCGGCGAAACTGGCCCAATGTCGTCTTCAGGCCAAGCGCCCCAATCATAACGATGTGCAGTTCTCCGTCTTTGAACGAGGCATTCGGGCTTGGTTGCATGCCGCCTCCAACAGAGGGACCGTTGTTCACAAACAGTTGAAGCATCAGCGTATCCCCACTGGCACCATCGTCAGTTCGCCATGAAACCTGGTGCGATTGGGCCTCAAGGATTTCTTTAAGCGCGGCAAGCGCGTAGGCATGCTTACCGAATCTTTGCAGCCACTTGCTGCGCTTGACCCGAAGCGCCACCGCAGGTCCCAAGCCAACCGTCGCACCGTTAAGAAAATAACGGCGTACTTTATCTCCTCCAGCGCTCATCTCCGCTACACCGACATCTATGCGTATATTACGACCCTTCCGCAAACCACGGAGAATCCTGGTTGGATTAAGGGGAAGACCCAATCCGCGCGCCAGGTCACACCCTGTACCCAACGGAAGGTGCGCGAAAGCAGTGCCGGCTGTGCTCGCCTTAACCTCCATGAGACCCTGGACAACTTCGTTGGCCGTGCCATCACCACCGGCAGCGATTACTAGGCCCGATCCGGCAGTGACTGCAGACCGAGCAATTTCGGTGCCGTGTCCGGAGTACTCAGTCTCGATAACAGTTGGCGTCGCGCTCCAGGAACCAAGTTCATCGCGCACCCGACGCCAAGTGCGTCCTGCCTTTCCACGTGCGGCGGTCGGATTTAGAACCAGAACGGGAGGTGCCTGGACATTCTTCTCCGCATCGGACAACTTGTCCCCGGTGCTGTTGTTCTTGGAAACCATAGTCTTCTCTTTTACCGCGACCGGCTTGCAGTCGCTACTTTCGCGCGCAAGACTCCGAGACTCATGGAGACTCGGGCATGATCAGCCAGTTCATCACACGTGGGGTATTAAGCTTGAAAGCAACTGTCACCAAGGCAGTGGTGACGCTGAAGATCTCCCCAAACGTGCTCACGATCACTTCTTTGCTCCCAACCTTGTTGGCCACCTATAACTTGGCCGAAGGCCGGCTGACAGTGGCTGGTTTGTGGATCATAGCGAGTGGGTTCCTCGATGTCATCGACGGTGCGGTAGCCCGAGCTATCGGACAGGATTCACCGTTTGGAGCAGTACTCGACTCCGTAACTGATCGCATCGCGGATGCCCTAATCTACATCGGCGCCGTACTCTACTTTTATCGCACAGAGCAGCCACTGTATGTCATTGTCACAATGGTGGCCCTGGCAGGCGCGCTAATGGTTTCCTACACGAGGGCCCGGGCAGAAAATACGGTGGTGGACTGCAAGGTAGGTTTTGCGGAGCGCGGCGAGCGCATTGTAATAATGCTCTTCGCGTTGTTCTTCAATAAACTAGGCGCCGGCATGTGGCTGCTCGTCGGGTTTTCCTGGTTAACCACGTTGCAGCGTGTTGTCCACACACACCGGGCTCTCGTCGCAGGGCAGCATCGGGCTCCTCCCGAGCCCGGTTAGCGGAAGGCTTGGCGCCTACCCGAAGGCAAAACCCTTTGCAGCTATAAAGGGCACAGTTGGCTCGCCTGCGGATAGTCAAGTAAGCGAAGCCCCCTCGTGCCGCTGCGCACGGAATCTTAGTGAACACAGCACCACCCAGCAATTACAAACCTGCCAGAACGGACTGTTCTCAGTGCCGCCGCGGTTTGGCGACGCTTTCTTCGTTCTCCGACGAAGAGTGTCCCCCGATGGCAATGCGCTTTCCCTCGAGATACTTGCCAGCCACCGCGTTCCAGGTTGGTATCACGACCGTCACGTTGCCGGTCGCTTGCGCTTTACATGCCAGGCGGATCAGCGGCCGGGGTTCGTCAGTTTCGATATAGCCGAAGCGAGCGATGCGCCTGCGTTCAAGCGGGTTGACTTCCGAAAGGTGATCATTGCCACCCAGGATACCGACCCAACAAGTTCCGCAAGCCGCCGAGCGACACTCTGTAGGAATAGGGCCATCGCCTGGCTCGCAACGATTATTGGCGTATGGGTGATCGGCTTGGTCGAGCATCGACGCCTGCGTAAGCTGGACACCCTTGATTAGCTTAAAGGTGGCACGCTTGAAGCCCTCGTCAAAGCGGATCGTGTAGTCGCGCTTGAGGCCCTTTAGGTACCCCAAAAAGCCACCCTCATCGTTTTTAGCTCGGTCACCATGAACCTTTTGGGGCGACCGACCGCGAGCCCAGTCGCTGATGTGGAGGTTGCCCTCGGCGGTATCAAACGCCGTACGACCCACTTGGTGCAACGTCATGAAACCGATGATGGTGATACTGATTACTAAAGACACATCTGCCTTTACTTCCCCTGCGACCTGAGACGAAATCGCGCGAACCTCGTCGACAAGATCGAGGCTCTCAAACGCAGCTTGCGATGAAGCACGCTCGCTGATGGCCATCTTGACCTGTGGCCAGTAACGGTGCCCATAGACAAACGCGTGCGAGCTATCGATCTGCTGCTCCAGTCGAGCAACCCCCTTGAACTCAAGCTCCTCGAGCAGTTGGGGGTTAGCCTCGGCATCCTGGAGCATGTTTCGCACCCAGAGCGGCCAAAAATAGAACCAAATCTTCGTGGCATCTCGGTCAACTTCATGTATCAACGGGGCCAGGTTGTTAACGGCTGACCACCAATCATCCTGGCCGAGGCGATCCAGAAAATCCATGAAGGAAAATTTGTTTGCACTGCTCATCAAATGTCTGCTTGGTGTGCTCAGAATCGTCAAAAACTATGAATGATGAAAAAGTCGGGTACAAACTACTCGTGCCCGCTCAGGCTTCTCGGCCGGTAGGCTCAAGCTCTTGTAGCCATCGCCTTTCGCAGCGAACAGCAAAGCAAGTCAGTCTGAAAAGAAACACAGAAATTCTGGAAGAGAAGCTAGCCATAGTAAGGAAGCCGTATTTTCGCACATCAGCTATGGTGTTGAAAATCCGCCGAAACCGTGTAATTTCCCTCTGGATATAGTCGTAAATTTTATTCCAGCTGCGCAACTCCAGCTTCCCCTGCGAATCAGCTTATGTACACATTCTTGGTGGTCTTTACGGCGATAATCGTCTTCCTCGTTGTATACGGGTACCTGCATTTGAAGCTGGTAAAAAAGAAGTTTGCCAAGGCGACCGAAGAAGACCAGAAGCGTCGTCAAGAACGCCTCGATAACCTGCCCGTGATTCCGCTGTCTGAAAGAGATGACGAAGCCATTTACCAGTGGAGCTTCCACCATGGAGACCGCCTTGTGGCGCGTGCGGTGGGACCGGAAATCGATGAAGCATCAAAAAAGGTAAGGTTCACGGAAATCACGGATAGTGACCTGCTGCTGCTACCGGACGAATGTCATTTCCGGAAGTACAAGCTCGAGATCGATACTGTCGGAGACGCAAAAAAGACTGACACGACAAACTCGGAAGAAGGACGCATCTTGCGTCAGGTTACAGCCCAGATCACGGGCTACGTGGAACATTAAACGCTCTGACAATCCTCTAATTCCGTAGGCATCCCACTCCCAACAAGTTTGTACGTCTGTTCCATCATTCCATGATCCTGCAAGGACCCAACACAAAAAGGCCGGTGGGAACCAAAGTCCCCGTCGGCCCTTTCGGAACTTCCAGTGAATAGCTCCTTGCTAATGGGTACGGTAGCTAGGTGCAGTCTGAAATGTCTATCCGAGTTCTAATTCTATCTGGCTGAGCTTTTTCTGCTTGCCCGGTGTAGCCGTTTCGGTCTGCTGAGCTACCTCTCCTAGAATTTCTTGGCGGTACAGCTTCGCCATCTTCTCGTTTTCGGCTTTGGCACGAAGCTCGGCAAGCTTCTCATCACGCTTGGCACGCTTCTCCTGATGTGCGTACTTGGCAATGCCGAGATCATCGAGGTCATGCTGCTCTTCCTTGGTGATAATCTCGTCGCGGAGCAACATACTGTGCTCGGTCTCCGACAGCTCTACTTCGCGGTTGCCTGCCCAGATTTCATGACGACCGTGCTCGTCATACCACTCGTTAAGTTTAGCTGTCATGTGCATCTTCTCGATGATGTTCCTCCACCCAACACCCGTGTTGTATGCACAGAAGGAAATCTCGCCTTCCTGGGTGCCATACGGAATGATGCACTGCTCGGTACGGCGAAAATCGTAATTGAACAGGTCTTGAAACCACATTCCGGCGATGATCAGCGAGCCCCAGCGATCACTGCGCCGTTTCTCGATGTCTTCCATCGTTCGGTCAGCACCTGAGTTGCCGTAATCATGGCCGGTACCACCAAACTGCTTGTCGAACTTCTTGAGCATGTCGAAGACGCTGAAGTAACGAGGCGATTCAAATGGCTTGTAGTTGCGGATAACTGACAGACTGAAGCCCACAATCGTCCAGAACTTACTGCGTGCGGCGTTGTTGATCGCCTTTGTATCGTCCGACAGCTGGTCGCCTTTCAGAAAAGCGGTAATCGGCACCATCTCACCGGTAAACTTGTCGATCATAGTCCCCATTCCAATACCGCAGTTGGGGTGACAGCCACAGCTGTACTGGCCCCACTGATGGTCTGGGCCATGTACTAAGTCAGCAAGGTCAGAGAATGTCGAGATATACGACAGAGGAAACCAGTCACGTGTAGGTTCACTAAAGCCAGTTTGGTCCTTCACGTCATGTGCAAGGTCAGCAAGTGTGTAACGTTGCGCGTGGCGCCGATCGTCCGTAATTTCCTCGTCTCGACCCGTGAAGGAAACCGGTTGGAAAGCCAGGAATACAATCTTGCGCGGATTGTCACGAGCAAACTCGATAATACGACCAACTTGCTCGTTGTTGATGCCGTTAATTAGCGTCGTCACCGGAACGATCTCGACACCAGCGCTGTGCAGGTTCTCAATTGCTTGCAGCTTGACGTCAAACAGGTTGCCCACGTGACGGTGCGAGTTGGGGGCGTTGCCAACTCCGTCAAACTGCAGGTACGCATAGCGCAGACCAGCCTCAGCTGCAGTCTTCGCGTATTCAGGATCCTGTGCGAACGCGATGCCGTTGGTTGCCGCCTGTACGCTCAAGTACCCAACTTTCCGTGAATAGCGAATAGCGTCGAGGAAAAACGGGGACGTCGTAGGTTCACCACCGGAAAACTGTACTGACATTTGGCGTCGAGGCTTGATCTGGATTGCGTTGTCAAGAATCTGCTTGATGTCACTCCAGCTCAACTCGTGAACGAATCCGACCTGATTGGCATCCATAAAACACGGGTCGCACATCATATTGCATCGGTTCGTCAAATCGACTGTCAGAACCGTGCCCCGGCCATACTTGATCGTGCTTGTCCCGTGGTCATGGAGCTTTTCGTCGTTGTGCGACCGCTGGTCACGACCTGGGAACTGATTCTCAAGGTGGGCAAACATCTCTGGATCAGTCGACATAACGTCTTCAAAGCGCCCATGCTTAGGACACTCCTTTACCATCCAGATCTTGCCGTCGCGCTCGATAATTTCAGCCTTGATTTCACCGATTTTTTCGTCTTTGAGAACTTCGACAGGCAGTTCACCTTCGAGTATCTTGGAGCGGATCTCAGGGACACACTTCGGGCATAGGGAGTCGGTTTTACGCGGTACACCTAGCGTAGGCCGAGTCTTTTCCCACGACTTTTGTAGCGGCTTATCGGACCACGCCGGCACAAAGCCTGGGTTGGGGCGGATCTTGTTGATACGCGAGAACACAAACCAGGCCGCTTGAGCCGCGTAAACCAGCCCCTGCTCGAAGTATTTCACGGGACGATGCATCGTTCCTCCTGGTGAAGAAACCAGGGCTATTAAGTCACCCTGTTAACTTCCAATAAAATCAGTTTCAAATAAATAAAGACGTCGGCCACTCAGAATGTATTTGAAGCTCGGCCACTACAGCCGATTGCCTGAATGAATGAGTTGGCCCCACCGGCAAATTGCACCAACCAAGGTTGATAGTAACCGAAACCGTCAACGAACAGCGGGCACACTGGTGGCATCCACCTGGTTAGCGAGGGATGTTACACGAAATAGCCCAATCGGTGTCAATAAACATCCAGTCAGGCATCGTCCACGGCGGCTTGCCGGATGATCTCGACATCTTCGGGTAAGTCGAGACGAAAATCGTCAGGCTCAAGACCCGCATCACGTTGGACCTTCGTTAGAACAATAGTAGTTGTAGTCCCCGCGTGCTCTTCCAATACGATCCGCCGAGCCGGGTGCCATTCGCCTTCGACGACTGACAATCCGATACGTTTAAAGCGGCGAGCAGCCGACGTGTCCGGTTTCGGAACAAGGTGCAGCATATACAACCTGGCCCCGTCCCCATCATCGAGACTAATTCCTTCCAATGTCACACTAAACGACGCCCTAAGGTCAGAGCTCGACACCATTCCTGGCACATCTAAATCCCGCGCTTCCTCCGATGAGCCAGTAAGGGATATGATGCGGGCCTGCTTAATCCGCGGGATATATACAATGACCGATTCATCCGCGATTAATTCAGTTCGCAAAGCTGGATCAGTAATCTCGCGCCTTATGTAGGCAGGCTTAAGGAAGGCTACGGTCCCACTCTCGGTTTCCTCGTCGTCGAAGAGTTCGATATGCTCGGTCGCCGTCATATCGGCAGTGAAGCTCTCGAGAACATCGCTGGCTGCCTCGATTGCGACCAACACCGCATCGAGATCTAGGCTCTTTGTTTGCGCCTGCGGATTCGGCAACAAGAACAAGGCAACGATGGCCGCACCACAGATCAGGTCATACTGCCACGACCCGCGTGGCCAGTTTAGAAAAACCCAGCGTCCGACTGGCCCCCACAACTGTAGTCCGCGGCGGCTGTCCATCACTGGTCATCTGCCTCGTCAACGATCATCCCATCCCGCATGTGTATCGTGCGGTGAGCTATCTGCGCGATTTCGGGATTGTGGGTAATCACCATCATTGTCTGCCCGAACTCTGAGTTAAGGGAGGTAAACACCTCCATCACAATCTCCGAGTTGCTGGTATCGAGATTACCGGTAGGTTCGTCGGCTAACAAGATGTGGGGCCGGTTAACCAACGCCCGGGCAATGGCAACACGCTGTTGCTCGCCAGTCGACATCTCGTAAGGCTTATTATCTATTTTGTCTCCAAGACCAACCCTTTCCAACAATTGTTGGGCGCGGTGTGGGTCGCCCCGGCCACTCTTGTTACGCCAACGTTGAATGGCTTGGGCCAGTTTCACGTTATCGAGCGCCGACAACGTCGGAAAGAGATTGAAGCGCTGGAATACAAAACCAATCTTGTCGCGCCGAACCAACGTCCGCATGTTGTCTGTAAGCCTGGTGATATCTTCGCCGTCGATACGAACCTCGCCTCCCGTCGGCCCAACCATGCCACCAAGAAGGTATAGCAAAGTCGACTTTCCGCAGCCGGAGGGGCCCATCAGTGTGACGAACTCACCACCGCGCACAGTGATGTCTACACTTTTGACCGCTTCGACCACAGCCTTGCCCATGTCATATTGCTTGGATAGCGCAACCGTCTGAAGCACGGGCTTGGCGTCGATCATCTCTTCCATTGTCATTCGTCTCGCAGGGCCCGCACCGGGTCTTGCCCGGCAGCGAGAATGGCTGGGTAGAAAGATCCCAAGATCCCGCCGAGCATGCCGAGTGCACTTGCCGCAAGTGTCCAAGGATAAGAGAACTGGATCATCAGCGTTGGATAGGCGGCCACCAGCATCGCGGCGGAAAACCGACTGAGCCCGTAGCCTCCAACCACCCCGAGCAAACTCAGCAACATGGACTCCTGCATAATAGTCAGTACGATGTAAAGCTTGGAGCCGCCAAGCGCCTTAAGAATGCCGATCTCCCGGGTGCGCTCGATGATCGATGTGTACATCGCCAATAGAATCACGAGGAACGAGAGCGAAACGGCAACTCCGGCAAGCACTACCCGGAAAATGTTCAAACCTGCAATGCTCTCGAACACCATGGTCGAATATTCCTCTAAGACGGTCGTCTGCACACCTGGAATCCCAGTTTCAATTCGTGCCGACAGTTCTCCTGTTTGGTCAAGCCGATCGGCTTTCACAAAAATCAGGTGGACTCGAGTCGGCTGTCCAACGAGCTCTCTCAATCTTGAAAGACGCACATAAATACGAGCTCCGATGCCAGCATGCGCTGTTCCGACGACTTTCCATTCAGCACCTAACATGTCGACGTTATCGCCCACCGAAACATTATTCGCTTCGGCAAAACGTCGATCGACGACCATCTCGAGTTCAGAAGAATTCCAGTCGAGCCCTCGACCATCCAGATAAGTGAGGCTCGCGCCGACCTGTTCGAAGCGCGGGTCAATGCCCCACGCGTTGACTGGGGCGCCCCCGCTAACCATCGCCGACCAGAAGTAGATTGGGGCCACTGCCTGCACCCCTTCAACTTGCTGGATCACTTCCACGACAGCTTCCCTCAGCGTCGTGCTCGACAATCCAAGAAGCCTCGAACTGCCAGCTGGCTGGACAATGATGTCGGCCCCAACGCTCTCCATCCGTTCCGCTACTTCTGCCAACGTACCGTTGCTCAATCCGACAATCAGCAGCACCGCGGTCACCGGAACTGCTACTGCCAGGATGGTAATGGCAGCTCGGGTCTTACGCTGAAAGATATTGGCGCGAACCAGGCTCGGCATAACAGTGGCCTCAGTGGCTTAGTGGAGGCTTGAGAAAAGCGTTCGATAAGAAGAAAACGAAGCGAAGACAAAGCTTCAGAACGCCTTGCGCTCAGCCTCAGAGTATGTCGACAACAAGAAACATGGTCAAGCTTCCATGGACAGCCGAATTTCAAGAGTCAAAAGCAATTTGGTCACGTCTTAAACGATCACGCACCACCGCCGCGACGAAATTCTTCCATAGCTTCCTCAAGTGTCAGTAAACGGTAACCCGCTGGCAATTCGAGGAATTTAAACGCAGCTTCTGGAATCGATGGGTTGCGATCAGCTTCGGTCAGGTCGAAACGAAAGACGAGCTCTTCCCAGGGGCGCTCGACCTCGATCTGGCTAGGATATGCATCCATCGCACCAACCATGTAGTTCGAATACTTGGCGACGAAATCAATTCGCCCATCGGCATCAAAGCCCTCAATCTGGCTGACTCGTAGGTTCTCTCGATCAATCCACACCTTGCGATAGATTCGTGCAGTGTCTTCGCTGTCTGTCATCCAGACAAGGCAATAGCGATCCGGATAGGTTTGCCGAATTATGGAGAAGCCAGGCGCGTTTGTCGTAGGAAGCAACTCGGGAAGGAGAGCCTGGGTCATATGGTGGGGTCGCAGTGCGAAATAGGGCCTTTCGGCATCGGGCTCGGCTGGCGCTGCACCCGTCCCCATGTAATGCGCACCATGATCGGGAACAGACAGTTGGAACTCGACCCCGTCAGAAACCAACTCAAAGATGGTCCCGACTAATGACCGTCCCCCAACCAAATGCAGCGCACCGCTGCTAGTTGCAAACAGGCGTACGTTGACATGCCGGCTATCATCATCGCGTGACCAATACATCCGCAGCTGCCCCTGTGTCTGCAGCGCTGAGGTGGTCCAAGCGTTAGCCCGTGTGACCAGTGTGGCGACGTCAGCTGAGAGGTAAATCGGTGCTGAGCCAATTTGCACGTTCAGCCGAGCCGTTCCCCGCTGGCCCAACGAGCCACCGCAGCCGAGGCTAACAAGCGAAACCAAGAAAGCCAGTATCAGTATGTTTCGTTGAGCCCACATGGCATCACATCTGACGTGAAAGGACGAATCCGGGTAGCTCAACCAACGCCTGTTTGGGAAGAGAATCTTCCAACTTCTCAAGGCTAGCTTCTGCCAGATGAGCGTATTCCGCAGCGGCCATATAGGACGCATCGAGGGCGCCACAAGCACGTACCGCCATCACCACAGCGTTAAGGTCATCATCGCTCAGTTCCGGGTCACCAAAACAACCCAGAAAATGTTCCTGGGCAGCCTTCTCGCCATCACGTAGCAGATAGATTGCTGGCAGAGTCATCTTGCCCTCACGCAAGTCTGCCCCCACCTTCTTGCCAAAACGGGCCGGGTCAGCGCTGTAGTCAAGAAGGTCGTCAATGATCTGGAACGCCATGCCAATGTTGCTGCCATAGGATGCAAGTGCCTGTTCATATTCCGGGGTCGCATCGGCGAGGATTGCCGAAGCCTGGCCAGCGGCAGCAAACAAGGAGGCGGTCTTACGATCAATCGTCTCCAGGTAGTCTTTATCGGTTAACTCAACGTTGCCGTTGCTCGAAACGTCGAGTATCTCTCCCTCGAGCAATCGGCTGGTGGCTTCGGTAAGGATCTCCACGAGACGCAGGCTCCCGAGTTCCACGCTCATAGCCAATGAGCGCATATAGATGTAATCACCGAGCAAAACGGCAAGTTGATTACCCCAAACCTGGTTGGCAGCTTCCTGCCCCCGGCGCACCTCGGCACCGTCGACAATGTCATCGTGCACCAAAGTTGCAGTATGGATGAACTCGATTACAGCACCAAGCTTCACATCATCATCGCCCATGTAGCCACATATCTTCGTGCACAATAGGACCATCGCTGGACGGAGGCGCTTGCCACCAGCCTGGACTACGTACTCGGAGTGGCGACGAACCAGTGCAATCTCAGAGTTGCAGGCACGCTCAATTTCACGTTCCACAAGATGCAGTCGGTCCCCGACGAGAGAATAGGCCAGCGTTGCGGTCGGGGTTCGTTGAACCTCTTGGTCGGTCACCCTAGCCCTCTATAAAGATTACGTCGGCACCCTCGGGAATCTCGAACTCGAAGAGCTCTTCGGAAAGGCCGGGGTCAAATTGCACGTCGTGGAACTGGTAGTCGAGCGTGTTGCGAAGATTGTCGTAGATAACCAGCCGGACGATCATCTCTTGCAACGGATTGACCTCAAGAATGAGCCGTTCGAATGAGGCCCCAGAGCGACGTGGGTGCAATTCAAGTTGTACGTTACCCCGCCTAAGAGGGGCTCCCCATTCGACCACCTGGATGCTGAAGTCACGAAGAAGGTTACCGCGACCAGAGAGGTAGAGAATTGGCATTCCCGATGTGTTCGCAAAGTCCGACTGCATCACCTGTACCTGATTGTCTTCTGGCAGGTAAAGATACATCTCGCGCCCTGGGCCACCGGCAATCAGTAGTTGATCATTGGTACTGTACTCCCAGCGCATTCGGCCAGGAGGACTGATGTACAAGTCTCCTTCAACCGTCGTCATGACACTCCCTAGCCGGCTAAGCCGATTCTGTACGAAACGAGCTTGCAACTCCGTCTGCTGGTATTTGTCCTGAATCCGTTCAATCAGCAATCGGACACCGGGAGCCGGTTCCTGTGGCTGGGGCGTGGCCAAGAAACAGACGGTCGCGATGGTGCCGAGGATATCCAAGCGCCGCACATTCCACATAGAGAGCGCTCTCCTAGGTCTTTTGGGGAAAGCTGCAACAACCAGGCCGACGAGTATGACTGGCTCTCCTGATATCATACCTTGTGTCGATCATTATGGCGGTGCTCATCGGCGCTGGCGTTCGACCAACGTCCCCTCTTTTCTTGAATCAATTCCTACTTCAACATAGGCAAAATGCGACCGAAGTTACTCATTGTGGGTCACGTGGATGCACACGGTCGTCACGGACTGGCAGCCGATCTTAGAGCTGCAGAGAGATTGGGGGCAGAACCGCTCCCCGTAGTGACCGCATATTCCCTAGGAAAAGGGAGTGGCCCAGAAGTCCTCCGGCCAGTCTGGGCGGGCACCATTGCACGGCAACTGTCCGCCGCGCTCGATCAGGAACCAGAAGCGGCGTTGATTGGCATCCTAGGCCGCGCCCGACACGCCAGACTCGTCGCCCAACAGGTCAGAAACAGAGGGCCTTCGGCTCTTGTCTTGGCACCAATGTCAAGCGCTTTCGATATTGCACCGCTAGTAAACACAAGATTGTTTGCTGCAATCCGCCGCTGCCTGATTCCTGAGGCACGCGCCGTCGTGTTGACGGCAGCCAACGCTGCGACATTGATGGGGGCCAGTGGGGAATCGCTCGATGACTTGCGCGGTATTGGCCAGAAGATTCTGGGCCTCGGTGCCGGAGCTGCATGGATCCGTGCTGTTCCTAATGAGTCACGCCAAATCGACATTTTCATTGACCAGGCTGGGTCCGGTTTGCTTGACTACCAGGCGACCAATGAGGATGCTGAAATGCATACTTCCGCCGCTTCTTTGGCAACGTTGCTAGCGCTCGGAACCAAGTTGCGGCCGGCTGTTAATCGGGCACATCGTCAGGCATACAGTATCGATCGTGAACTCCACCCCGTATAAACAAAAAGCCGTAGGAGATTGAGATGATCCGCACTCGCCCGGTATCGATTTTTGTTGGGCTTGCTGTTTTAGCCGGCACACCGATCTTAGGTCAATTACGTGACCCTCACTCTGAACACCAATCCGCGACCGGAGTCTTCCGTTCTGTCGAGCACAACTACCGGCTCGTCACTGTAGCCGAGAACCTCGAACATCCGTGGGCAATCGCTTTTCTTCCCGGCGGTGACGTTCTGGTCACAGAGCGGCCGGGGCGACTGCGCATCATTCGTAACGGCACACTGCTTCCCGACTCCGTACCAGGCGTCCCGGAGGTGCTCGCTCGTGGGCAAGGTGGCCTGATGGACGTTGTTCCCCATCCCGACTTTGCGTCAAATCGTTTCCTCTACCTAAGTTACTCCAAGCCAACTGGTGAGCGACAAGCCACGAGCGCAGTAATCCGGGGGCGTTTCGTGAACGACACCTTGACTGATGTGGAGGAAATATTCGTCGCTGTTTCACAGGGTAACGGGCATTACGGGTGTCGCCTTGCCTTTGACGCCGACGGCTATCTGTTCATAACGACCGGCGATCGGCAAGCACCGCCACGCGGTGACCTGGCAACGCACCCAGCACAGGATCTCTCCAACCACCACGGTACGGTGAATCGGATTCACGACGACGGTCGCGTTCCCGAGGACAACCCGTTCATCGGCCGGGAAGGCGCCCAACCAGAGATATGGAGCTACGGCCACCGCAACCCGCAGGGCCTGGTGATCGACCACGCGACCAGCAATATCTGGGTCACTGAGCATGGACCGCAGGGTGGCGACGAGCTCAACCTGGTGTTGCCAGGGCGCAACTACGGCTGGCCTGTCATCGGCTTTGGCGTCAATTACCGCTCTGGCCAGGCCATCCACGAAGGCACCCACCACGAGGGCATGGAGCAGCCAGCCTTCGTTTGGGTCCCGTCGATCGCGGCCTCCGGATTGACACTCTACAAGGGCGATGCGTTTCCTCGCTGGCGCGGCAACCTATTTGCCGGCGGCCTAGCCGGGGAGAAAATCTCCCGCTTCACGCTGGATGGTGAAGAGGTCATCGTCGATGAGACCCTCGTCCACCGGATGGGTCGCATCCGCGACGTCCGTGAGGGCCCGGACGGCTACATTTACATCGCTATCGACGGCAATGGCGGTGAGCCAACGCAGATCTTGCGGTTAGAGCCGGCGGACAGCTGACGGGCTCGTACCAAGGTCGGGAGGAAGTAGACGGCTGAGATTCAGGCATCGCTTCCAATCACTTCTTCGGGGTCGAGCCTCGGGAAGAGAGGCTCAGTTTCCTGAACTTGCCGAGGCGCAAGGGACGGATCATGAAGGTTGTCGAGTCGCCACATTCCTGGGTCAGGATGCTGACCAAGAGCCTTCGCCATCGCCGTACTGCGCTCCGGCATGAACGGATAGGCCAAGATAGCTATCTGGCGCAATAAGGCAGCAAGTTGAGACAAGACGGTATCAAGCTCTCCAGCCTTGTCCGGGTGCTTGGCAAGCTCCCAGGGGGCATGCGTGTCCACAGCTAGGTTACCGGCACGAACCAGGGACCAAATCGCCTTCAACCCAGTCTGCAGCTCATAAATATCCATAGCGTCACAATACGTCCGAGCTTCTTCCTGTGCAGCAGCGGACAAACCGGTCACATCTCCCTCACCCGGTCCACCTAAAAGACCATTCTGATACTTCATTGCCATCCCAACGGTACGCTGCAACAAGTTACCGAGGTCATTGGCCAGGTCAGCGTTGTAGCGTCCTACGAACCTCTCGTGATCGAACTCTAAATCACGACCGAACGGCACTTCCCTCAACAGAAAATAGCGAAGAGCGTCTGCGCCAAAGCGTTCCGCAGTGGCAACCGGGTCCATAACGTTGCCCATGCTCTTGCTCATACGACCCCCACCTGTCAGCACCCAGCCATGTCCAAAAACCGTCTTAGGCAAAGGCAATCCCGCCGACATCAACATCGCTGGCCAGATAATGGCATGGAAACGGGTAATGTCCTTGCCAACTAGATGCATGTCAGCAGGCCAGAATTTCTTGTACGTGTCAGTCTCTTCCGGGAAGCCAGTAGCAGCAAGATAGGCCGTCAAAGCATCGAACCACACGTACACTGACTGACCCTCGTGACCTGGCATGGGGATACCCCAACCGCCAGAAGCCCGCGAGACGCTGATATCCTCGAGTCCTTCATTGAGCAATGACATCAACTCGTTACGCCGATAATCAGGCTGTACAAACTCCGGGTGCCCCTCATAGTGGGCTTTGAGCCGTTGCTGGTAAGCCGAGAGCCGAAAGAAGACGTTGGCCTCTTCGCGGAACTCAGGCTTAGTTTCGTGCACTGGACACTGACCCTCGACGAGGCCGCGCTCACCATAGTAGGCCTCACAGCTGACGCAGTAGAAGCCTTTGTAAACACCCTCGTACAAGTCGCCAGCTGCCTCAACCCGATCCACCATGGCCTTGACTGCGGCCCGGTGCAATGGCTGCGTCGTGCGGATGAAATCGTCGAAGTCAACGTTGACTGCCGTCCAGGCGGCGCGAAATACATCTTCCATCTGATTGGTGAAGGTAATCGGCTCCAGCCCTTGTTCCTCCGCCCTCTTGTAAACGTTCTGAGAGTGTTCATCGAGGCCCATCAGAAAGAAAACATCCTCACCCATCAGGCGTTTGTAGCGCACAATCGTATCCGCAGCGATCTTCTCGTAAGCCGTGCCAATGTGGGGCCGACTATTCGGGTAATCGATTGCACAAGTGATGTAAAAGCTCATATCAATACTTGGTCAGGTTCTTTTCTTCGTAAACACAAAGGTCCTCAACGCAACAATTCCAACACTTGGGCCTTTGCGCGTGGCACACCTCACGACCGTAGCGAATCATGTTCATATGCAGCGGGTAGGCGATTTCATCGCGCACATGCTTCTGAATATCCCGGTTTGCTTTGGAGAGATCACCGGTTTCGATTATCCCAAGCCGACGCAGTATCCGATGCACGTGAGTGTCGACGGGAAAGGCTGGCAACCCCAAAGAGAATAACAGGATGCAGTTGATGCTTTTGGCCCCGATGCCTTTGTATTTCTGCAACTCAGCTCGCGCCACCCTCATGTCGACAGCCAAGAGATGGTTGAGGTCAAAGTCACCACGTTCTTTCTTGAGTTGCAACAGAATGTCCTTGATCCGCCTCGCTTTGACCTTGTGGAGACCGCCGACCTTGATTGCGCTGGCGATCTTATCAGCCCGAGCAGTAGCGACCTCCTGCCATGTATCGAAATGCTGCCACAAGCTGGCCCAGGCACGATCGCGATTCGTATCTGTCGTGTTCTGAGACAAAATAGTGAAAATGAGTTCTTCCAGCGGTGCCTGCCTGCTCTTCGGGCGCGGTGCACCGTAACGGTCACAGAGCCTGTCACATAAGAGCTCTATGGCGCGCGATTCATTCGAGCCTTCCGAGGCGCAAGCTTTTGACTCCCGTAAGGCTGTTGCTTTGCGGGTCTTCACGCCCCGCCGTGCCGGTGCTCCGCCGCTCACTTGACCTCCTGGAGAAGAATCAAATACGGCACTAGGGTGAAAGCTTCTCAGCCAGGTACGCGTCGAGCACGTCGAGGGCAACGCGCACTTGCTGCATCGTGTCACGGTCTCGGACAGTCGCCTGCCCATCGTCGAGGCTGTCGAAATCGAACGTTACACAGAACGGTGTGCCGACTTCGTCTTCACGACGGTAGCGCTTGCCGATACTGCCCTGCTCGTCGTACAGAACGTTGAAACGACGCTGGAGATCGTCGGCAAGCTTCCGCGTCTGCTCGCTAAGCTTCTTCGACAACGGAAACACTGCCACTTGGCGCGGCGCGATGTGGGGGGCAAGACGAAGGACGGTCCGCTCCTCCCCGTCGACGTCCTCGACCGCAAAGGCGTCAGCAAGCACTGTAAGCACTGTGCGATCGAGCCCTGCTGAGATCTCGATCACGGACGGAAGATACTTCTCCTGGCGCGCCTCATCAAAGTATGTCTGATCCTTGCCCGAGTGCTCGTTATGCATTCTGAGATCAAAGTCGCCACGGTTGGCGATGCCCTCGAGTTCCTGATAGCCGAACGGAAACTGGTATTCCACATCAGTGGTGTAACGAGCGTAGTGGGCAAGTTCATCGGCGTCATGCTCGCGAAACCTGAGCCTCTCATTGCGAATGCCGAGGTCCCGGTACCACTCCATTCGCGCCTCGCACCAGTAGTCAAACCACTGTTTCTCCTCACTCGCATGAACGAAGAACTCCATCTCCATCTGCTCAAACTCGCGAGACCGGAAGGTGAAGTTGCGTGGTGTCACCTCGTTACGGAAAGCCTTGCCACGCTGCGCGATTCCAAACGGCACCTTCATCCGGGTCGACATCTGCACATTTCGAAAGTTGACGAAGATCGCCTGCGCGGTCTCCGGTCGCAGATAGGCGACCGACTGGGAATCTTTCGTCGACCCAACATAAGTTTCGAACATGAGGCCAAACTCGCGTGGCGCGTTGAGCCCACCGTTGCAGTTGGGGCATTCCGTGGGCACCTCGTCTATGCCCAGGTCACGCCTCAAGTGGTCGACCCGGTAACGACGCTTGCACTTAGTACAGTCGACCATCATGTCGTAGAAGTTGCCAACGTGACCCGACGCTTCCCACACTTTCGGCTGCATTATGATCGAAGCGTCGTAACCAACGACGTCCTCACGTCGTCGCACAATTGCGTCCCACCAGAAGTCAAAAACGTTGTTTTTCAGCTCAACCCCAAGGGGCCCATAGTCCCAGAACCCGTTGAGCCCGCCGTAGATTTCACTACTCTGGAAGATGTAGCCACGCCGCTTACACAGCGATACCAGATCATCGAGGGAATCTAGTTCGAGGGTTCCTGCTACTTGCTGATCATTTGCCATTCGCTGATTCTATCGGTGATCCCCTGCCCCTCAAGCCAAGCTTATTGCGCGTTGCGGAGCGTGGTCTCCCTCGGTTTTTGGTTAAAGAAGATGGTCAAGGCCGAGCGCCTCAAGGCGCTCGCGGAGCAATTTGACATCCTGGCTACGCTCAAGCGAGGCAATAAGAACAGCGTCATCAGTGTGTACAACAGCTAGGTTATCGACTCCCAGCAAAACTACACGGGCGTCAGGCGCATGCACCAGATTACCGGTCGAATCGATCTGGACGATCTCACCAAAAGCGACGTTGTCTCCCTCACTCTTAACACTAACCTCGTACAGCGCCGCCCAGGACCCGACATCAGACCAGTCGAAGTCAGCCCTGACTATGACGACGTTTTTAGCTCGTTCCATGACCCCAAAGTCAATTGAGATACCTGGCACCTCGGCATAAGTCTCGGCGCGCGCCTCGGGGTCGACGTCTTCGATCATACGCTTGGCTGCGATGCAAACCTCCGGAAGATACTCCTCTAATGAGCTCCAGATTCCCGCCGCCGTCCAGACAAAAATGCCGCTATTCCAATAGTAGTTACCTGCCGACACATAACCCTCGGCTGTTTCGAAATCAGGTTTTTCACGGAAATGCTCTACACGAAAGACCTCAATGCTTGAGTCACCGGCCGATGACAATGTCGTGCCCGCTTCGATATATCCATAGCCGGTTTCCGGGTAACGTGGTGTTATTCCGAAGGTCGCCAGCACCCCATACTCACGGGACGCCTCTACAGCAGTCGTAACCGCAGACCCAAAGGCCTCAACGTCCGTAATCAGATGATCCGACGGCATCACCACCTCCACGGCGTCAACATCCCGGTCACGAATAACAGCGGTTGCCCAAGCAACACAAGGCGCGGTGTTCCGAGCCTGAGGCTCCACCAGAAGGTTCTCTTGGAGGAGATCAGGGAGCTGGTCGCGGGCCATGCTCTCATAGTCATTGGCGGTAACGACGATCACGTTTTCCGGCCCGGAGACAATTTCCAACGCACGATCCCAAGTAGTTTGCAAGAGTGACTGTTCCCCGGCGATCGACAGAAACTGTTTCGGCTTCCTCTGGCGTGACAACGGCCAAAACCTTGTGCCGCCACCACCCGCCATGATGACCGCATACACCCTGGGATCAACGGAGGCCATGGAATCAGCTCCCCACCGAGCCAAGCTCGGATTCAATCCGATTCAAACGCTCAATGAAAAGCTGCTGTATCTCGCTGAGCTTTTCAGGACTCTCCGCTTCAAAACGTAGAACGATGATTGGGCCAGTGTTCGAGGGCCTTGCCAACCCCCAACCTCCATCACATATGGCGCGAACGCCGTCGATGTCAATAACCTCGAACTCTTTCGCAAGCTCTTCTCGTAAGCGCTCGCAGACCTGGAACTTAGCCTCTTCGCTCGATTCCCGGCGAATCTCGGGAGTCGCGAAAGTGTCCGGGAGATCAGAAAGAAGATCTGAGAAGCCACCGTTGCTCTTGGAAGCAATCTCCATCAACTTGGCACCAGCGTAGATCGCATCGTCGTGCCCAAAGAAGTTCTCAGCAAAGAACAAATGACCACTCATCTCGCCCCCCAGCAGGGCACCTTCTTGCTTCATCTTGCCCTTCATAAGCGAATGACCCGTTTTCCACATGATAGGCCGTCCTCCATGGGCTTTAATATCATCGTGCAGCTGTTGGGAACACTTGACGTCAAAGATCACCGATGCACCTGGGTTGCGTTCAAGAACATCGCGGGCCAACAACAACGTGAGTTTGTCACCCCAAACAATGTCGCCATTGTCATCGATGATACCGACACGATCGGCGTCACCATCGAATCCGAGTCCCAGGTCGAGTCCCTCGCTAATCACCTTAGCCTGCAAGTCAACTACCGCGTCTTCAACTGTGGGGTCAGGATGGTGGTTAGGGAAGTTGCCATCGACCTCAGAGTACATCTCGATGACCTCGCAACCCATATGGCGATAGATTTCAGGGGCGATGGGACCAGCCACCCCATTGCCCGAATCGACCGCGATGCGCAGTGGCCGCTGTAAATTGATGCGAGCATAAAGTGCGGTCTTGTATGCGGGAACCAAGTCACAGGTCTCGTAGCTCCCCTCGCCGCTTTCGAAATCGTCATCTTCGATGAGCTTCCGCAAATCCTGGATTGCATCGCCGAAGATCGTGTCCGTGCCTATACAAATTTTAAAACCATTGTACTCAGGTGGATTGTGGCTCCCGGTTACCTGGATGCCTCCGTTGGCAAGAAGATGGTGGAGTCCGAAGTAGAGGTTCGGAGTTGGTCCCAGTCCGACGTCAACCACGTTGCACCCGGTCGAACGAATGCCATCGCAAAGCGCGGAGGCTAATTCTGGGCTCGAAAGACGACCATCCCTACCGATCAGGACGCGGTTGCCCCGACCCCGGAGGACCGTTGTCCCAAAGGCCTTGCCAACGAGCACGGTGACGTCAGCTGTCAGGTCCTCGCCGACCACTCCCCGGATGTCATAGGCGCGAAAGATTCCCGCTGCAGCATTGGACATCGTGCCAGGATACCCTGTCGGCATGAGTATCGCTCCACCATCATCTCATGGGCTGTTACGTCTGGCCGCCGGCCCAGTCAGCGCTGTCCTAGTAACGCTGATTCCTCTTGGACTTGAACCCGCAGCGCATGCAACAGCCGGGATAGCCACCTGGATGGCGATCTGGTGGATGACTGAGGCTGTGCCAATACCAGTAACCTCTTTGTTGCCTTTGGTTGCCTTCCCAGTTACTGGCGTTCTGTCATACCAAGAAGCCGCCGCCCCCTACGCCAACCACTTAATTTTTTTGTTCATGGGGGGCTTCTTCATCGCTAAGACCATGGAGCGATCGGGCCTTCATCGGCGCATTGCGTTGCGGATAGTCGTGGCCGTGGGCACTGAGCCACGCCGCCTCGTATTTGGTGTGATGCTGGCAACTGCGCTGTTATCCATGTGGCTTCCGAACACCGCGGTGGCAGTCATGATGTTGCCGATCGGAATGGCGCTCATCGGTGAGTTCAAACGCCAGGATGGTCGCCAGAATCCAGGAATCGACGAGCTTGGCATCGCATTGATGCTTGGTATTGCCTACTCGGCATCCATCGGCGGCATCGCGACGTTGATCGGCACGCCGCCAAACTTAGTGTTCGCTAGCATGGCGGAGGAGCTTGTCGGTGGACAGATCGACTTCGTCGCCTGGATGGGCGTCGGACTGCCGATCAGTGCTCTTTTGCTTCCGGTGACCTGGTACTACCTCACCCACCTGGCCTGCGCCGTACCCAAGAGGATGGCGCTAGGCCGGGACTTCGTGTACCGACAACTACAGGCCCTCGGCCCGATGTCGCGCAGCGAGAAGGCCGCCGCGACAATCTTCGGGGTAACCGCCATCGCCTTGGTATTGCGCAGTGAGAAACAAATCGGCGACCTTGTCATCCCCGGTCTGCAAACCTTTTTCCCAATGGTCGGTGACGCCACGATCGTCATGACAGCGGCAATCGCCGCATTTTGTGTTCCTCTGTCCCTGCGTAAATTGGAGTTCGCCCTCGACTGGGAAAGTGGTCGCGACATTCGTTGGGGAATCCTGATTCTCTTTGGTGGTGGTTTGTCCCTCGCCGCAGCGTTCCAGGCTAGTGGCCTGGCCACTTGGATCGCCAACGGCGTCACCCGCTTCGAGTGGTTGCCAGAGTGGGGCATCATCCTGGTCTCGACGTCGATGATCATCTTTCTGACTGAGCTGACGTCGAACACAGCGACCGCGACGCTAATAATGCCATTGTATGCCTCCATCGCGATGGGGCTCAGCATCCACCCCTACGTGTTGATGGCGTCGGGCGCGATCGCCGCCGAGATGGCTTTCATGCTCCCGGTGGCAACACCCCCCAATGCAATTGTTTTCGGCTCTGGAATGTTGACGATCTCGAAGATGGTGCGCGTCGGTTTCGTGATGAACATCATCGGAATTATCGTCACGATGCTAGCTGCTTTGTTTCTAATACCGAGATTTCTAATCAGTTAGCTGACTGGAGGAATAAACACTCCATCCTGCCCCGCTCATATGCCTCGCACGACCCTTAACGCTCTTAGGAGCGTAAACGAACGTTTTGAAGTGATGCCGCACTCAGGATGAGCGGTATTGTGAGAGCCGTTAGCTTGGCGGCGAAAGAGTCTTAACACCTAATTTGTGGAGACAACGTCTACAACGAGAATTTCTCGTAGCGAA